>Ga0207087_1046_pt4 | contig 22010 bp, 18 predicted proteins | sample Alteio_BWMinHeat_51_FD_153544 | JGI IMG/M metagenome (GOLD analysis project Ga0207087, IMG submission 153544) | Enriched cells from forest soil in Barre Woods Harvard Forest LTER site, Petersham, Massachusetts, United States -... | ecosystem: Environmental > Terrestrial > Soil > Temperate forest >... | reverse complement strand
TCAGAACTCTCTGCTTTACTAGATATACGATAATTCATATATTCGTATTTCCGTATGTAATCAGAGATGCCGTAGCGCATGACCATCAAAGTAGGTATCAACGGTTTCGGACGTATCGGTCGGCTGGCGCTGCGTGCCGCATGGGACTGGCCCGAGTTTGAGTTTGTGCAGGTCAACGACCCGGCAGGGGACGCGATCACTCATGCCCATCTGCTGAACTTCGATTCAGTTCATGGCCGCTGGCAGCATGAGGCCAGCGCCGAGGGCGATAGTGTTGTGATCGGTGGCAAGCACATAAAGATCAGCGCCAATAAAACCATCGCCGAAACCGACTGGTCGGGTTGTGATCTAGTGATCGAAGCCAGTGGCAAGATGAAGACTGTCGCGGTGCTCAAGACTTATCTGGATCAAGGTGTGAAGCGCGTGGTGGTCAGTGCTCCAGTGAAAGAGAAGGGCGCCTTGAACATCGTCATGGGCGTCAATCATCAGTTGTTCAATGCTGCGAAACATCGCATCGTCACTGCTGCGTCGTGTACCACCAACTGTCTGGCGCCAGTGGTGAAGGTGATCCACGAGAAACTCGGCATTCGCCATGGATCGATCACCACTATCCATGATTTGACCAATACCCAAAGCATTCTGGATCAACCGCACAAAGACCTGCGTCGGGCTCGTGCTTCGGGCATGAGCTTGATTCCCACCAGCACCGGTTCAGCCACCGCCATTGCTGAAATCTTCCCGGAGCTTCGTGGCCGATTGAATGGCCATGCCGTGCGTGTACCGCTGGCCAATGCTTCGTTGACCGATTGTGTCTTTGAAGTTGAGCGTGCCACCACTGTTGAAGAAGTGAACCGGTTACTGAAAGATGCTTCCGAAAACGAGCTCAAGGATATCCTCGGTTACGAGGAGCGTCCGCTGGTGTCCATCGACTACCGTACCGATCCGCGCTCCTCGATCATCGATGCGCTGTCGACCATGGTCATCAATGGTACTCAAGTGAAACTCTACGCCTGGTACGACAACGAATGGGGGTACGCCAACCGTACCGTCGAACTGGCCAGGTTGGTCGGTCTTGCCGACGAGCAGGGATAGGAAGTCAGCATGAAGGCGTTGTCAGCCCTTTCCCAGGATGTGCGCCAGTACCTGCTGGTGACCGGTAACTACTGGGCATTTACCCTCACGGACGGCGCACTGCGCATGTTGGTGGTGCTGCACTTCCATGCGTTGGGCTACTCGCCTTTGCAGATTGCGTTTCTTTTCCTGTTCTACGAAATCTTCGGTGTCATCACCAACCTGCTAGGGGGCTATCTCGGTGCCTGGTTGGGTTTGAACCGAACCATGAATGTCGGCCTGGCGTTACAGGTCATTGCCTTGTTGATGCTGGCGGTGCCATCGGTATGGCTGACCATTCCCTGGGTAATGGGCGCTCAAGCGCTGTCGGGCATAGCCAAAGACCTCAACAAGATGAGCGCCAAGAGTTCGATCAAGTTGTTGGTGCCGGAGGGTCAACAAGGCACGCTGTACAAATGGGTAGCCATCCTCACCGGCTCCAAGAATGCACTCAAGGGCGTGGGCTTTTTCCTCGGGGGAGCGCTGCTCGCGTTGTTGGGTTTCAAGAGTGCGGTTGTGGCCATGGCAGCGATGCTGGGCATGATCTGGATAGGCAGTCTGTTTCTGCTCAAGAAGGATTTTGGCAAGGCAAAGGCCAAACCAAAGTTTCGCGACATTCTCTCCAAGAGCCGGGCAATCAACATCCTTTCTGCGGCGCGTATGTTTCTCTTCGGGGCACGCGATGTCTGGTTCGTGGTGGCTCTGCCGGTATACCTGAGCACTGCGTTTGAATGGGATTTTTGGCAGGTCGGCGGTTTTCTCGCCGCCTGGGTGATCGGCTACGGCATCGTGCAGTCCTTGGCGCCCTCGATTACCGGCAAGGAACGCGGAGAAGTCCCCGATGGTCGCGCAGCCTTCGTTTGGGCTCTGTCGCTGGCCGTTCTGCCCGCCGCTATCGCCATCGGTTTGAACACTGATCTGTCGGTCCATGTCGTCTTGTTGGGTGGACTAATGCTGTTTGGCGTGCTGTTCGCGGTGAACTCATCACTGCACAGCTACCTGATTGTGTCTTACGCCAAAGAAGACGGCGTGTCCCTGGATGTGGGGTTCTATTACATGTCCAACGCCATGGGGCGATTGATCGGGACGGTATTGTCAGGATGGGTGTTCCAAGCCTATGGGCTGGTCGCTTGCTTATGGGTTTCCAGCGCTTTTGTCCTATTGGCCGCAGTGATTTCTATCGCCTTACCCAGGCACGCCAAGGTGATATGAAGCCATCAGGATCGCCCACAGCCACCCATCTCAACAGGCAGTAGGCATACATTATGTATGGCCGCTTGGTGTACGTAAGGATATGCTGCCGCGACTTCATATATGCCAATAAAATCCAACCACAGTGACGTTATGAGCCAATCAGAGACGCGTGCGACTGCCCTAGCGCTGTATCCAGAGAACTCCCGCGAAGCGGCGGCTCTGCTGAAGCAGGCCGTACCACTGATGGTGCGTCACAACATTCCACCCAATCCCGTGCACTATGCGCTCTGGTACACCTACAGCAAAGGTCAGGAACCAGAGCTCAATCGCCATCTGGACAGGGTGGTCAAAGACTTCGACAGTTTCCCTCCAGAATCCGCGATGAAGCTTTTTCGCGACTACATCATTCGTGACGAACTGGAGGATGCTCGCGCAGGGCAACAACAAGCGATCAATCTGGTTGACGACATGGAACGTGATATCTCGCGTAGCGTGAATGGCAGCGTCAACTTTCAAGCCAGTCTTGGGCATTGTATGGAAATGCTCGCGGAGCCGGTCGACAAGAGGTTGCCCGCCATTCTGAGTGAGCTGCAACAGAGCACTCAGGTCATGCGGGATCAGCAAGAGCTTTTCCTCTCCCAACTGCACTCTGCGCAAAATGAAATCAAGAGTCTGAGAGACAAGCTTGGGCGAGCCCAACTAGCTGCATCATTGGATGGTCTGACTAAGGTGTTGAACCGTGCCACCTTCACCCGATTGCTGGAGCATGCGCTGATCAACGCCAAGGGGGTGGCACTGGTCATGCTGGATATCGATCATTTCAAGCAGTTCAATGACCAGTATGGCCATCCTTTGGGCGACCGCGTCCTTGAGCATGTTGGTCAGGTGTTACGGAACTCACTCCCACCTCAGGCCCTGGCGGCGCGCTATGGTGGTGAAGAGTTCTGTGTAGTGCTGCAGGAGTGTGTTGATCTCACCAGTGCTCAGACTTTCGCTGAGCAGCTGCGCCTGAAAATTCAGGCGCTGCGGATCAAGGCTCGTGGCACGGATGAGGTGCTCGACACTGTAACTGCATCCTTTGGTGTCGCCCTCGCCAAAGCTTGTGACAATGTGGAAAGCCTTCTGACTCGTGCCGATGATGCGCTCTATCGAGCCAAGCGCAGCGGGCGCAATCGAGTGAACTGAAACCTGTTGGCTTAAGCACCTTTTCAACAAATGAACTCACTGATGCAGTACGAAAGTCGCCAGAGTTTGCAGATCGCCCGGGCTTAACTGCGTGAAAGGCGGCATCGGGATATTCCCCCATTTGCCGGTACCGCCATGCTGAATGCTGGAGGTTACCTTGGCCAGTGCCTGCAGGTCATTAGCATACCTGGCAGCCACATCGTGATAGGCCGGGCCTACGACCTTATGATCGATCGCGTGGCAGGTCAGACAGGAGTTGCTCTGCAGCAAGGCCATGGCGTCGACTTTAGCTACAGGCGCCGCCGGGGTCTGGCCTGCCGATGGGTTCGAGGCAGCCTGCACATCGGCATCGCTCGCATGGGCACTACCGTAGGTCACCGCAAGGTAGGCGCCGATGATGCTCACATCCTGATCGCTGATCGGAGCACCATACACGTGCTGCATCTTGCTCGCTTCCCCAGTCCACTGCGCCAGGCTCATGCCGGGAGGTTGGAAGTTGATGTAGTCGGCAGAATGGCAGGTGGAGCACTTCTGTTGAGCTAATGGGTAGCCGGGCAGAGCATTGGGTTTGAACACAGCCGTTTCGGGGGGCAACGTGATCGATAATGGCGCTGCGCTAACCATGGTAGCCAAACAAACCTGAGCCGCGCACAGCAAAGTGGTCATGCGTTTCATGCGGGGCCCCCTCAGGCGACGGTCACGTGGCTGGTTTCTACGACATGGCGGCGGTAGCCACCGGGGTTCCAGTCAGCTCGCAGCGGCTGCGTCTCGCCCGCACTGTTGCTGGCTCGCACCATCAACTGTGTGGCGCCCTTGCTGGTAAAGGTGATCGGCAGCGTCCACTCACGGAAGGAGAAACGGCCAAGATCCCGCCCAAGCTTGGCTTCGCGCCAACTTTTTCCGCCGTCGATCGACACTTCCACCTTGTTGACACCAACACCGCCGTCGAACGCAATGCCCTTGAGCACCACGTTTTTTTTCAGCGGCAACACATCGCCGTGTTTGACGCTGGTGATGAAGCTACGTACCGGCAACTTGGAAATCGGCAACGTTTGCACCGCAGTGGAGCCGGGGGCGATGCAGAAACAATCGTTGTCCGGGACGCGGTAGCCTTTAGCCATGAAGAAACCGTCGTAGGTATGGTCGACGACTTCGATCTCACTCAGGTGCTTGACCCAGTACGTACCGAAATAGCCTGGCACCACTAGACGTATCGGATAACCGTTGAGGAATGGCAGGTCGGTACCATTCATCGACCAGGCGATCATGGGCTCGCCGTCCATGGCGTGGCTGATGTCCAGAGCTTTGATGTACTCCGGCGTGCTCGGCAGCACTGGCTTATCGAGCCCTCGGAATGTCACTTGCCTGGCGTCGGCTTTCACTCCCGCCTTTTCCAATACCGCCTTGAGCGGCACCCCCACCCAGCGGGCATTACCCATTGAACCATTACCCAGCTGAGCGCCGAACACGCGCGGCATCGAGAAGCCACGGCTGTTACCCGAACACTGATTGACGGCCACCACTTCTACCGGTTCGGCCAGAGTCTTGAGTTCTGCAAGGGAAAGTGACAGCGGCGTGTTGACCGAGCCCTTGATCGTCAGACGGTAGCTGTCCGGATCGATGCTGGTAGGGAGATTGGCCAGGTGGTAACGCACGAAAAAGGCGTCATTCGGCGTGATGGGCCCTTCGTTGAAGACAGGGAATGGGGTCTCAAGGTGCGGTGGGCGGGTGGTCACCAGGGTCAACGGTCGTTTTTGCGGGTATCGCACCAGCGGCCGTGGGCCGGAAGCGAAGGTTACTTCTTCCGGTGTTTCGTCGGTTGCCTTGGCAAGGTTAGCCAATGGCGAAGCTGCCAAAGCCAGGGCGAAGGCATCGCGTAGAACGCGCCGGCGACTCGGGTTGCCGTTATCAACAAGACTGAACTTCATGCTGTTCTCTCTTTGTTTTTTTACTGAGATGTATCTGACAGCACCCCCCACATACACCCATGGGGGAGGAGAGGTATCCGATGTAATGCGTAAGTGGGTTTTCAATTAACTGACCGACTTCGATTAGCAAGCCAGTATCGTCACCTGCAAAGCGACTGCTTTTCATTGAGCGTCAGTGACTTGGCATTTGATGACAGACGATACCGACAGGTGAAGTATGGCCTGCCCACGCTCATCACAACTGTAGCTCATAGGCTTCCCACCATTCGTTCAGTCGATAGTTACCATCAAGGAATGCAAGTTCTGTTTTGCCGGCAAAGGAGGAGGATGGCGCTATACCAAAGGCGCTTCTGAAGGAAATGTGCGATGAGAATTTCTACCTTGCTGGCACTTGTCGCCATTTTGACCGGTAGCGTTGTGGCCACAGCGCCGGCCTACGCGGCCGAACAGTCCTGCCACTTTTTATCAGTGGTCGACAGCACCATCGGCCTGCAGCACGCTCAATCGGTGGGTGTGCTCTACAGTGAAAACACCCTCAACACCCTCGAATACCTGGAGCAGTACCATTCGGTAGCGCTGAACGGCGCGAAGAACCCTGCGCTCGACTCGCGCATCAGCAACGCGTTCGTCAACAGCTCCGATCCGAAACTCGCGATCAACTGGCTCATGGGTTCGTTACAGAAAGAATTCGCCTCGGTAACGGTGTACGACAACCTCGACGCGCTGGTGCAAGCCCGTCCTGACGTGGTGGTGATGCTGGACACTTACAGCCAGCTGGTGTCGAAGCGCAACAACCAGGTTGAAGCGCGATTCATGGCCAAGTTCTACGACTCGAACCTGCAATACATCGGCAAGGCCGAAGGCTCGCGTGAACAACAAATGCCTTCGGTCTGGGTTCATGGCAAAGCGGCTCCAGAGATCGCCGCGCAGATCGACCAGCAAACCGAGCTGCAATTGAACGCGCTGAAGCAGTTCGATGCGTCACTGAAGGCGCTCGTGTCATCCAGCGAAGTGGCTCGGCTTGCAAACAACTGATAGTGCAGAGCGTGGCTGTGACTTCGTGGTCGGTGAAATTCACTTCAAAACCATCGACACGAACCGTTCTAACAATCCGGTCATGCTCCTCATGACCCGACTGAGCAAACTCAGCCTCGAGTTCCTGCCAAGCTGCGCGTGATGTTCATCATTCATCCCGTAAGCCGTTCTTAAAGAAGATCCATTTTTGGCGCCGGCGCTGGCGCTCGAATCGCAAGTCCTCCAAACGAGGAGCCTGCATCTACGTAGCGCAGCGCTGACTTGATGTCCTTCCAGCCGACGTAACTCATTAGCGATTTAATATCCCAGCCGTTCGCCGATGCCCAAGTGGCAAAGCCTCGACGCATCGAGTGACTGCTATAGAGATCAGCTGAAACACCTGCTTGCTTGAAAATACGACGAAGCAGGGGGATCAGGCTATTGGAGTTGATGCCGCCCTCGGCAAGATTGCCCCAGCGATCGACCTTTCTGAATACGGGCCCATGAGCAATGCCGGCCACTGTGATCCAGTTGATGTAAGCCTGTACGGGACAGAGCTTTTTGAGGGCGGGGGTGTGGAATGTCGCCCCTAAGTGCTGCCGATCGCCTTTTGTGTGCGGCAGATAGAAAGTGATGCCGGCGCCGGACTCCGCCTGGGTGTGTTCGACCTGCAGACGTGCGAGTTCGTCGCCACGAAAGCCCCGCCAGAATCCGATCAGCACCAGGGCGATGTCGCGTCGATGCTTCATCACGCTTCGGAAATCGTTACGCTCAGCTGCAAAAGTCGCTTCACGCTCAAGCCAATCCACCGCTTGCTCCAAGTGAAGCAGAAGGAGAGGGGCTGCCTGTTTTTCTTGGGCCGGATGCAATGTCCGGATGCCCTTGATCATTTGCTTAACGGTGGGAGTCTTCGTCGGATCAGGGAATCCTTGGGTGATGTGCCACTGAGCTAAGGCAGCCAGGCGCTGCTTTAGCGTGCTGATGGTGTGCTTGTCCGCGTACTCGGCGAGGTATCGCACGATGCCATCCCCAGTGGCGGGCAGGAATCCACCCCAGGTCACTTCGAAGTGCTCCACCGCCGCGCGATAACTACGCCGGGTGTTTTCCCGGGTGCCGGCCTGCAGGTAGCGATCAGCCTTGTTCATCTCGACCCTTCTACGCGAAACGTACCTTTTCCTGCGTTAGAAAAGGCGAAAAACAGTTCTATGATGCGATAAGCCTCCATTATTTTATCAGATGATCTAGGTTTCAGAGGCCTTTACTTCACGCCAAAATAGAACGTAAATGCGTGGTATGTAAAACAGTACGAAATCGTAGGAGCTTGAGATGGCCCGTGGTGGTGTAAACAAGGCAATTGTGCAAAAAGCGCGGGAGGCGTTGCTGGCTCGCGGGGAAAATCCGAGCATTGATGCCGTGCGGGTTGAGCTCGGCAATACCGGCTCGAAAACCACAATTCATCGCTATCTCAAGGAGCTCGATGAGGTTGATCGGCACCGAAAAGCGCCACAACAGGCGCTGAGCGACGAATTGAGCGAGCTAGTGGCGCGGATGGCACAGCGCCTGACAGAGGAGGGCGAGGAGCAGGTTGTGCAGGCACTCGCGGCTTCGCGGGCCGAGAAAAATGAGCTACTCGAACAGTTTAAGGCCAGTCAGGATGCGCTGGGGCAGCTTCAGCAACAGTTCGATATCCAGCGCAGTGCACTGGATACGGAGTCAGCCGAACTGCAGACCTGCCGTACGACATTACAGGCCGAACAAACCCGCAATGCCCGGCTGAGTCAGTCCAACCAGGATCTTGAAGTGCGGCTGACGGACAAAGAGGAGCAGATTCGCTCGCTGGAAGAAAAGCACTTGCATGCTCGTGACGCACTTGAGCACTACCGCACGGCAGTGAAAGATCAGCGCGAACACGAACAGCGCCGGCATGAAGGCCAGCTCCAACTAATCCAGGTTGAGCAGCGTCAGTTGCAGCAGACACTTTCAGTGAAGCAGGACGAACTCACCCGTCTGAATAGAGACAACGAACGTCTGCTCAGCGATTCCCGCCAGCAGACCAAGTTACTGACCATCCAAGACGACACCATTGCGCGACTCACTGGCGAACTCAATGCATTGGCCATCGCGTCAGCTAAAGAGGAGGGGGTTAAAGAGCAGCTTTTCCACCAACTTGCCCAATCCCGTGAAGAATCAGTCTCCCTGCGCGAATCGGCCACTCAGGCGAATACACGAGCCAATAATGCACAGACACTGCTGGAGTCGACTCAGAACGAGGTCGAACAGCTGCGGCACGAGCTCAAGCAACTTCACCACGAAAACGATCCATCGCGGAGCCAGCGAACACTTGATCAGAGTCAAGAGTGATATGCATCGAGATGAATCACGCGCATCCGGATTTCGGGACGCCCTCCAGCGGCTCAGGGAGCATGAACACTGACTTAGGAGCCCTGGACTACTTGGCGCCCATAATTCGCCTTTTTGACCGCAAAGAGAACCTCGCGACTGCGAATTGCTTGTAATTCTCACCATACGGCAAAGCAGCCAGGCTCGTCATTTACCAGTCCAGCTCATACTCTGACAATTTATTAAAATCTCGCACAGGCTGTGCCCACAGGTCACTTAACACAGTGCCAGATGTATGGTCTCGACGTAATAGAGCTCATTATCGTGGAAATGAAGCCCTCCGAACTAAAATACGAAAAGTGCAAAATGAGATACGTTATTGATTTCTAAAATTATTTTTGCATTCGGTTTGAATGGTTGCGGTGGTCGAATTTTGGAGATTCGCTGTCTTGGTATCATTTTTTACCTCAGATGAAAACCACCGAAGAGATAATCCAAATCAGTGTTTTCAAATTAAATATATGGTCAATTCCAAAAAAACATAAAAAACTAACAGCACACCTTATCAAAAATGCCTCTTAGATGATCATTTCATAACGCGTCGATTTTTTTCGTCTATAGTGAGATTGGGCTATTCCTGAGGCGAAGTTATTTCGCTTAATAAGAGATCAAATAGACCCATCATTCCGTAAACTCGGGAGATGGGTTATGCCTACTAAAAAATCAAAGACGTCTTCATTTACCAATCGCGGCCAAATTTTCGGCAATGCTTGGAGTGTATTTAGTTATAAAACGAATAGCCATTATCGAATCACAAGTGATATTGAGCTGGCGCATTGGCTTTTGTTTCTTGAATTTGATCCGCGCGTTAAGACTTTCGACCTTTATCCTACTCCGCGCCTGATCCTTGATCCACGCCCTCACCAGTTACAATTGAATGCCGAGGTTGCCCTTAGAGATGGCAGTCTGGAGTGGCACAAAGTGGCTAGCTTGGATATTTTGGAGCACAACACATCCATTAATACGCTAAAGGAGTTTGCCAAACAAAACGGTGTACAGTTCTGTACATTTACTATAGAGCAAATAATTCCTCTCAAATATAAAATCATGCCCCTAATGCGGGTGGCGGCGTGCTTGTCTGCAGCAAAAAACATCGTGCTCCCGTTCAATTTATCTGAAGAGATGCACGTCTATGTTAGAACGCATCGTGAAGGCTGCTTGGGTGATATTTTAAAAACCTTCGGAAATTATGGTGGTTCTGTCACCTGCTATTTGTTTGCCAAAATGTACGCTGATGCGTTTATCACGGTTGAATTGAATCCGCATTTTTTCGCAGATGAAACAAGATGGGAATTGATATGAAAATATCAGCTCTGGATTTGGTTTTTTCTGCAAGTATATATGTCGATCCAGATCGGTTGGACTTCAATACTAGAAAGGTGTTTCTGAAGCGCTTGAAAGCAATGGAGTTAAGGGTGGCGGGATGCAGTGCGGATTTAATTTATCAACAAACTAGAATAAGCAACAGCGAGCAGACGCGGTATTACAAGCGATTTATCAGTCTTGATGAAAGTGGCTGTTATTGGGGAGATCGGGCACTGCTTCCAAGAGCGCATATAAATGGTTATCAAAGGAAGGCACCCTTCGGCGAGAAGCGTACATCACAACAGGGTTCACTATCGGGCGTATTAACGGCGACGCTCGACAAATATCCTCAAGTAAAAACCGACTTCATAGAGGCAATATGGTCTCATCATAGTGAGCACCAAGGAATGAAATTCGATCATTCCATGCTTTATGCGAAATTTCGCAAATTACTGCTTAAGGCTGGTGCTACGTTAGACGAGTGGCCATTTAATGAAAAGCGTGGTGGCCGTCGCACTATCGAAAAATTGATTAATAAAGTTCTCGAAACGGACTTTATTAGAGCATCACTGACTTTAGGTCAGAAAGGTAGAACCCATGCTCGTCTGGCTTCGGGTGAAATAGGGTTGATTGATGCCAATCTTCCCTTCGATATAGTGGAATTGGATGCCTACAAGGTTGACAAGTACTGCATTATAAACGTTGAGCCGCTCCCAGGGATTTATGTGTCGCGGTTGGTTGAAAGGTTCTGGTTACTCGCGGTTGTAGAGCGAATTTCGAAAGGCATTCTTGCATGTAGGTTTGTTTTCAGTAGTGAAGTCCGTGCTCAAGATGTCCATGACATACTGATAGATGCTTTTGTAGGTGATTGGCAGCCAATGAAAGAAATTACCGTTGAAGATTTAGCCTATGCGCCAGGCAGCGGTATGATTGGTTATATTTTGCCTGAAACTCAACGTATGTTATGGGGCGGTTTATTTCTTGACAATGCAATGGCGCACCACGCTAATAAAGTCAAAGAAAAAGTGCGCGACAGCTTGGGGTTTTCTATTAACTACGGCCAGCTTGCGCATCCCGAGCGCCGCTGGTTAGTTGAGAACACTTTTAATCAAATAGCGCACAAAATCATGCATCGGATACCGTCCACTACCGGGAGCAGTCCGACTGATGGAAGGGTGAAAAACCCTGAAGAGATGGCCGAGCGGTATGAGGTGTTTGTTGATGAGGCTCAACAGGTTTTAGACGTGTGGGTGGCGGCGTACAATATTACACCTAAATCTGGCAGCAACTTCTCTAAAAGCCCTGCAGAGCTTCTGCATGCATACATTCACAATAAAAAACAACGTTTAATATTTCCGTTGGCAGATAAAAGCACCACAAGCAAAATTCAACTCAGAAAAGATATTGAAATGCGCCGCGTGCAAGGAAATATTGCCGGAGGGGTTGCTCCTCATATTACCTTAGACAAGGCTAAGTATACAAACTCCCAACTGGCTAGATCCCCAAGTTTGATCCATACCGAATTGATGATAAAAATAAATCCTGATGATTATCGCTACGTCGAAGCAATTTTGCCGGACGGCATGTCATTGGGTACGTTGACCGTGCTCGGCTTTTGGAGAAAAAACCGACATAGCGTAATTACGCGAAAAATAATTAACAAGGCATATCTGGATCGAACCTTTGAGTTGGTTTATTTGGATGACATTGTGTTGTCTTATATCTATCACCTCACCAAAAACGCGAACAAGAAGAATAATCTAGAGTTCACTCGAATGTACTATGAACTCGCGTTTGGTCCTCAGGATCCGAGTACGTCTGCCCCGTCCAGTGATGCTAGTTCATCAGGTGAGGCATCAAGTAACAACTCTACTGGGAATGAGCCTATCGACACTGAGTTGGACGGAAAGGGCGAAAGTTTGAAGTCTTTAGGGGAGGAATTCTGGCAAGTACCTGGAGGAACTGATGATGCAACCACTAAATTTTAGCGATCACCCTGTATTCACCAAAGATTTTACGGTGATTACCCCTGCGCTTGCGGAAGCATGCAGTGTTGCCATGGACGCTGTGTTCATGCGCAGGACCGGGCTTGTATTTTATGGTTTGGCGCGCGTAGGAAAAACCCGTTGCGTGAGAATACTGAAAAATAAACTTGCTGGATTTATGCCTAGAGCGTATGTGACCCAGATCGAAGTGATAAAAAAAGATAAGTCTTACACAAGCAGTATCGCACTCCAAATAGGGTTAGCAGAAGGCTGTGAGTTTAAAACCCGTGAATTGGCAGTTCCTCGATTTGTACGTATCGTCGATGTGATCGCTTTAAAATGCGCGGAGCGTAATTGCAATCAATGGGTTTTAATACTCGATGAGTTTCAGCGGCTGAGGGTCTTTGACCTGCACCAACTTGCAGACTTGTTAAATATGCTGGAAGGTAGGGGAGTTATTATGACGTTAATATCTTTTGCCATGCCTGGCGTCTCAGACTTGCGAAAAGACGTCGCACGAGAAAAGGACGGAGCAAAGCTTATTTCTCGGTTTATGAGTGATTTTATTGAATTCCCAGGTTGTAAAAGTGAAAGCGAACTACGGGTCATCTTAGATACCTTTGATGAAACATCAGAATATCCTAAGTTTTCCGGCATCCCCTACACGCGTAGCTTAGTACCCACGGCCTATGCGTACGGCTTTCGTCTCGCTCCGTATTCAAAACTCATGTGGGATTCATTGAACGCGGAGGCCCAAGGAGCCTACAGAAAAAACCTCCCGCTTGAACATGTATTTATGACCTTACGTTACCTGCTGCGCCACTGCATTATAAATGATAGGCCATCCTTAACGCTTACTAAGGGTAATTTTGACAGTGCAGTAGCACACAGCAAGCTGGCTGAATTTACCAAATTAAATGGAGGCAAATTAGCGTGAAAGCTCCCGTTTATTTTGAACGAGGTGCCTACCCTTATGAGTCTGCGATCGGCATCCTCCTAAATATTGCGTCGATCTACGGTTCCAGCCCAGTAGAGGTCTTCAAAGCAATTTCTGGAAAGCGTCTGAAGTTTCCGGAGGATTTATTGTATGTCAACAATACCCCGGAATTACTACCAAAAAACAAGCTTCACTCTCGTGTGGAGCATTTTCCTTCGGCATTCCGGTCCGTTCGCTTTGACACAAAAAAACGTAGGATTCGATTCTGCCGAGACTGCATGCGCATCGGCTACCATTCGGTGTTCTTTTGTCTGCCGCAAGTGGAAATTTGCCTTATCCATGGAAGAGAGCTGGAGGAGCTGTGCGGCGCTTGTTACCAAAAATTTTCAAATCTGCATGCACCCATAGAGGCCTGTGATGATTGTGGATTTTATTTGGGTAAGGCGATCGAACAACTATCGTCTCGTGCGGATCACGCGCTCATTTATCGTCTTTACGACGCAGGGCTTGCCCAACAAAAATGGTTCGATTTCATCGTGACCAGGGCCCGCGATGGTGAATCTTTTTTTAGGATGTTAGATGCGACAGATAGTTACCAAGCAACGCCGTCGCTCGCAGCTCTAACCGTGCGATTTAAGCTGTTTCCCTACAGGACAAGCGAAGCCAATGCGCTGAATCGTTCGCTGCGTTGTCTGCGCTGGATGTTTCCGAGTGAGGAGGATTCAGACCTTAACTGGTTTACAGCATGTGATCGATTGGTGCAAACCCACCTCGGGTATCATGAGGAGTGTCTTCGCCTCTATGATGGATATCTTCGTTACTGGGGCGGTAAGGTCGATTCTGACGAAGTTTGCTTGATGTCTCTTGTGTACTTTTTTGTTCGTTTGCGGCTTTCCTCGCTTACCCTTCAACAAGGACACGCCAGCAAGTTGGACTCGTTATCGTTTGACTATGTTAGAGCGCTGGAAAACAGCTTTGCCGGATTTAGATTTATCCCAAGCGAACTGATTCGTGTCTATTTCTTAAAGCTACTCTTTCATATCCATTTTTATTTGCGCACTGGTTATATTGTCCGCATCGCCATGCAGCCTTGGAAGGGGGTGTTCTATGACTTGGTTGCAAGGTCTATGAAAAACAATACCATGAGTGAGACGTACTTAGGTATTGTCCCGCTATCCCAACGCAGTTGCACCGCAGCTTTGTCAGGCGATAATGGACTCATCGTTGAAGAATGCCAGTTTTCTCGCCTGGGGGATCACCACTTCATAATCAAGCAAGAATCAGCACATGGTGAAGAAGTAGTCGAGGTATTTATATAATGCATGAGCGCATTGTAGAGGGTAGGCTGATGAGGCTTTTTTGCTGTGAGCCCATAGTTAAAATGTTGATTCCTATTTTACATTGGTGAGTGCAGCGTCGTGCGTCCAGAAAGCCTTTGGTTCTAGGCTCTACGGGTAAGTCAACAATCGAACGATCATACCTTGGATCAAAGATATTGATGCAGCACACAGACTCTCAGTCAAGCTTCGGAGGTGGTATGTCCAGTGACGGCGGTATCACATTCAAGGATGTTGCAATAGCGGTGGATTCGCTGATACGACAAAATAAACCTGTGAGTATCGCTGCTATTCGAAGGTTTATAGGGCGCGGCGACCGCCAAAGAATTAAGATGCTTTGGCGGTTGTTAAACGAACCTGCAATCAACCGGTTATCAGCGGCAGAAGCTTCAGATAAGTTAATAGCGACAATATTGTCGGAGAATTTAAGAAAAAACGCAGGTGTGCCGGGCCAGCTTGTCGAGATTTTGGATGCGATTAACGAGCTTCAAGATCGAATGGACGAAACATTTAGCCGGGCTAGTCAGGTTTTATCGTTGGCTCACACGATAATAATGGTCAATGTGCATGATATTAGTGAACTTTCAGACTTGCAGCACAAGCTAAAAAAAGAAATTGCAGATCTAAAATATTTATTAGAAAACAAAGAGAGCAAGTGAGGTAACGCTTGGCCGCCGGGATGATCGAGTCCGGTAAGCGCAACAACCGTACGGAGGTATCTCCAGTCCCCCTTTTATTCAAAAGAATGGTTTGCCGGCGAGCCCTCTTTCGACTCGACTGGTGTCTCGGACTTTGGCAGTAGCTGAGTTGCTCGGCTGGCCAACAATGAACCCGCCTGGAAGTAGCCCATCACTGTGCCGACGCTGCGGTGCTCGGTCATGACCATCACCTCACCCAGCGGCACGCCTTGGCGCCCGGCCTCAGTGACAAAACCCGACCGCAAGCTGTGTGCCGCCCAATCCCCCTCCAAGCCCGCCAGCTTCGCTCGGCGCTGAACGATGCGCGCCACTTGGTCCGCCGACAGGGCCGTGGACCCGACCTTGTTTCCTTTATACAGCCGTCGAAACAGCGGCCCTTCGGTAGCCGGGGCTACGTCGAGCCAGGCGGCGAGCGCCTGCGCCGCCGGCCCGTGCAACGGCTTCTCGCGACGGACGCCACCCGTGTCGGTCTTGGTCGCGCCCAAGGCATACAGCCAGGTGTCGGCATCCAGCTGGCGCACATCCCTCACCTGCAGGCCCACCACCTCGGAACGCCGGCGGCCACCGCCACTCCAGGCCAGCAGGAGCAGGGCGCGGTCACGAACCCCGCGCACGCCGTCGGTGCAGGTGGCAAGCAGCGCCTGTAAGGGCTCGAGCACCACAGCGGTTTTTTTACGAACGGTCATGCCTTGGCGCGACTGGGCCTTGCGCGCTTCGCGCAGCAGGGTCTTCAGCGCCGCGGCCTCACATGGACTGTCCCATCCATTGAGCCGGTGCCATTTGCCCAGCACCGCCAAGCGATGGCTAACCGTGTTGAAGGCTAGCGGCCCCAGCTTGGCTTTGACCCGTGCGGCGACCAGCGCCGCGTCAATGCTTGGGGGCAGCAGTTGCGCCCAATCGCCGTCCGCCAGTGGCCGCGCCAAATGGTCGAGGACGAATTGCACCGCCACGGTGGCTGGCAGCGGGGCATCGCCCAGCGCTTGGCCGTAACGCAGTTGCAGCCAGGCCGACCAGTAGGCGAGGGCGCTGCGGTAGCTGCGCACGGTGTTGGCCGCCGTACCGGCGGCGATAAAGGCTGCCGCCGCTTCCTGCGCGTTAATGGCCAGGAAATGTGGGTCCAGCGGGGTTTCGTCGACCAGCGGCAACTGATCTGTAATATTTAGTACGTTCAACGTATTATAATTCCAGAATTCAAAAAATAACGTCGGATAACATTCGATTATCAGACCTAATATATCGGGAGGACAATCATGGCGGTAGGGGTGCCGGAAAACGAGGTGTTTGCCGCTGCTGATGCGGTACTGGGCCGCGGTGAACGGCCGACGGTCGAGCGCGTGCGCCTGGAGTTGGGTCGCGGTAGCCCGGCGCGGGTTGGCGGGCTGCTCGATCAATGGTGGACCCGCCTGGCCGAACGCCTAAATGGCGAGACCCGCCTGCCAGCATTGCCTGGAGAGGTGTCGCAGGCCTTTGTTGCTGTGTGGCAGCAGGCGATCCAGCTGGCGCAGGGTGTCGCCGAACAGGCGCTGGCGGAGCAACATCAGGTGCTGATCGCAGAACGCGAGCGGGTCGCCGAGGTTGAGGATCAGGCGCGTCGGGATGGGGCGCAGTTTCGTCAGCAGGCTGCGGAGGCCTTAGCTGGGCGCCAGTCAGCCGAGTCGCGCCTGGCCGACCTTGAGCTGCTGCTGGCGCAGCGCCAGTTGCAGATCGAGGATTTGCAACAGCAGCGCGAAAGCTTGCTGCGCGAGCGCCGTGAAGCTCAGCAGCACAGCCAGACATTACAGCAGGATCTGCAAGCGCTGCGGCTCAAGGCCGAGCAGGAGCGCGTCACTCAGGAGAGCTACGTCCGCGGAGTCGAAGATCGTGCGCACCGAGAGGTCGACCGCGCGCGGGAGGAGGGCAAGGCGATGTCAATCCAGCTCAAAGAGGCCGGTCGGCACGTGGAGCAGTTGCAACGGCGGCTGGAGTCGATCCAAATCGAGCTCAGTCAAACCCAACAACGTGCCGCGGCACAGCAGGCCCGTGCTGAAACCCTGGAGCAACAACTGACGCAGGTGCGTAAGGCTCCCGGCTCCAAACGTAAGCCGAGCACCAGAAAACCCATGCCGAAGAGCGATCCCTGACAGATTATGGTGCCACGATTAACTCCGCGTGATGAGAACCATCCTATACAGAGCAAAAGCTGTCCAGCGCTTCCCCCGTACAGACTCCAAGGCGTCCACGGGCACAACCCACCATCCAGCCCTACCTTGGGTAGAGATGCCTACGTCTATGAAAGAAATAATTAAGCATGACGACCTCAGCTACAAAGCCATGCAACTGACCATCTTGACCGCATGCAGAACAAACGAGGTTCTCGGAGCTACTTGGGACGAGTTCGATTTGGAGAAAAGGGTCTGGAAAATACCCCCCATCGGATAAAGGTTGCGAAAGAGCGTCGCGTGCCATTGAGTAAAGACGCCCTAGTTCTACTCAATGGCTTAGTCCGACTCAGTGGTAATGCCCACGTATTTCCGGGGCTCGGGAAGGCAAGCATCTGTCCAACATGTCGATGCTAATGGGGCTTCGCCGCATGGGCCGCACCGATTTAACCATGCACGGCTTTCGCTCCACGTTTCGCGATTGGGCGGCGGAATAGACTCAATACCCAAGAGAGGTCTGTGAGCTGGCCTTGGCACATGTGCGGCAAGACAAGGTGGAGGCGGCCTATTTTCGCGGGGATTTGATTGAGAAGCGTCAAGCAATGATGTCGGAGTGGGCCGTATTCGTGACTCAATCTTCCGGTGAATAAATCGTTTCATACCTCCTCTCATGCATCGAAAAGATGCATGAGAGGAGGATTTTTTTTGCCCAAGAATTATTAAATTTAGTTTCTACAAGTCCCTGAAATTGAAAGCAGTCTGGGGACCGGCGGACTTCTAACTCAGGATCTGGCTCATCGCGTCAATCGGGATTCGGCCAAGGTCGGATAGTCGGTGTACTGTTCGATCGGCACTATGCGGATCAGGCGCAAACCTATATCCAGGGCGGCTACCTGCCGCAGCACTTCGAAGAGTCGAAAGTGGCGACCAATTGATAGTAGTTCGCAGAATGCCGGAGGTCTGTCTTGCTGAATAATCACCTCCGTGCATGCCTATCGCGACTGGTTATCAAGCATCTAGGGGCTGTACAGCGAAGTTTTTTAACGTTGAGCGGCGATTTCTCGTAGGTGCCTGTCTGGTGATTCTGGTTATGCCGATTGCTCTGTGTGTTGCCTATTTTGGTTATCGCAATAATTTTTTTTCAGTGTCCAGTGTGTACATGGCCGGATAGCATCCTGCAATGCTTAATGCCAGCACGGCTGTGCGACATCTGGGATATCCCAACGCGTTGCCAGTTATTCCTGTAAATACTCCCTGGACTCCCGTTATGGATAATCGCAGCCCCAACCAGACTTATGTCATTCCTGAAATCCAGAAGACGCAAGATGAGTTCATTCGCATCCGTCGGCAGATCCATGCACACCCTGAACTGGGCTTTGAAGAGGTCGAAACCAGCCGGTTGGTTGCCGCCAATTTAAAAGAATGGGGATACGAAGTGCATGAGGGGATGGGTGGAACCGGGGTGGTTGGACGCCTCAAACTCGGCGATAGCCCAAAGAGCATTGGTCTTCGCGCCGATATGGACGCCTTGCCGATAGAGGAGGCCACAGGGCTTTCCTATGCCAGCAAATTTGTTGGGAAAATGCACGCCTGCGGCCATGATGGTCACACTGCTATCCTCCTGGCGGCGGCACATTATCTGGCCAAAACGCGCCGGTTCTCTGGCACGCTGAACCTGATCTTTCAGCCGGCCGAAGAAGGTCAGGGCGGGGCGTTGCGAATGATGGCAGATGGCTTGTTCGAGCGCTTTCCATGCGATGGCATCTACGCTTTACACAATACGCCAGGATTGCCGGTGGGTATGTTCGCTGTGCTGCCAGGCGCAGTAGCGGCGTCTTCCGATACTGTCACTATCACCCTCAAGGGCAAGGGCGCACATGGTGCTAAGCCTCACTTCGGTCATGATCCAATAGTGGCGGCTGCTAGTCTGGTGATGGCGCTTCAGACTATCGTATCGCGCAACGTACCCGCGAGTGAGGCGGCGGTTGTTACCGTAGGCGCCATTCATGCCGGTAATGCCCACAATGTGATTCCCGAACAGGCCACGCTGCTGCTGACGGTGCGGGCAATGGATCACGCTGTTCGCGCACTACTTGAGCGGCGGATTCGCGAGTTGAGCGAGTCGCATGCGCTTAGTTTCGGGGTGACCGCCGAAATCGAATACAACTATGTCACTAGCGTGCTGGTGAATACCGAGAAAGAAACAGCGATTGCGCGTGCAGTCATCCTCGCCCAAGTGGGCGAGAAGAACATCTTCACCCCCCCTAGGAACATGCAAAACATGGGAGGGGAAGACTTTTCCTGGATGCTGGAAAAAGTACCGGGTTGTTACGTAGCTCTCGGTAACGGTGTAGGCGAATTTGGCGGTTGCATGAACCACAACCCGGGTTATGACTTTAACGATGAAGCCTTGCCAGTTGGAGCTAGTTACTGGGCCAACTTGGTAGAGCACTACTTGAAAAAAGATTGATCTATATTCAAACCATTGCTGAGTGCGCGAGCAAAATGAACGACACAATTATAATAAATTCAGCGTCTACCCCGGCGACAACACCTACCGCCAGCGCAGGGAAGCAGCGGCGACTGATCATCGCCACCTCACTGGGTAACGGGCTAGAGATATTCGATTTTACCATCTACAGTTTTTTCGCATTGCTGATCGGCAAGCTGTTTTTTCCGGCGGAAGGCGAGTACACATCCCTGATGATGTCGTTAGCTACCTTTGGTGTAGGCTTTATCACCCGTCCTATCGGTGCAATATTGATTGGCAACTATGCGGATCGGCATGGACGTAAGGCTGCACTGACCTTGACCATTATATTGATGACTTTGGGTACCGCGTTGATCGGCCTGGCCCCAACCTATGCGCAGATCGGCATTGCGGCCCCCTTGATAATTCTTGCCGGGCGGATGGTTCAAGGTTTTTCAGCGGGAGGTGAAGTGGGCGCCGCCACTACGCTGCTGATGGAGTCCGGCAGCAATCATGGGCGTGGTTATCGGGTCAGCTTTCAGTTGGCCAGCCAAGGCATTGCCGCCTTGATTGGTGCACTCTTTGCTACTCTCCTGTCCACTAAATTATCGCCAGCTTCGCTGGAAAGCTGGGGTTGGCGTGTTCCGTTTTTACTGGGTTTGTCGATCGGCCCAGTTGGCCTGTTTATTCGTCGTCATTTAGAAGAGACCCATACCCAGGAAGAGTGTCAGCATAGTGCCTTCCGAGATCTGATCTTAGGGCACTGGAAGCGTGTACTGCTGGGTATCGGCATGATGATCGGCGGTACTTCAACCATGTACATTATGGTGTTCTACATGCCGTCCTACATGATCAAGACCTTGGGCCTGTCAGCACAGACATCATTCCTTTCGTCTTGTTTGTCGGGTGCAATCATGTTCGTATTCGCGCCTCTCGGCGGCATTCTTGCCGACCGCATGCGCTTGCGTAAACCGCTGTTAATGTTCCTCTCGATCCTGCTTCTAGTGATCATCTATCCGGCATTTCTGTTGTTTCAGGAACACCCATCGTTGCCGGTCATTTTAGTTGTCGTCGGGGTGGTGGTGATGCTCAAATCGTTGATTGCTCCCGCCGGTACGTTGCTCCTGCTCGAGGGCTTCCCCCGTGCTATCAGGGTCAGTGGCCTGGCTGTTGTGTATAGTCTGGGTGTGACGTTTTTTGGTGGCTTTGCTCAACTCACCGTTACTTGGTTAATCAGTGTCACGGGGAATCCAATGGCCCCCGCTTGGTATCTGACAAGTTGCCTTGTCATCAGTATTATTGCTCTACAGGCCTTCCGTGAGCAGCCTCAGGATTAAATGCTGCAAGAGCGTCGCCAAGTAATGCCGAGTGTGTAAAAGCGCTTCAGCGAACCCTGCTGTGATTTCTGAGCGATTTCATCGCTCGGTTCGCTTATGGCTGCCCGAAAGTCGCGACGATTGCGTCACTGATACAAGTCCGGTGGGTGCGCGTAGTCTCAATGGCCACTGGCATCGTTGAGTCTTGTATCTGCCGTCATTTGGCTGGCCTGATTGAGAACGTCCTGTAGGTTCGCCCCGTATTGGCGCGTTACAGCTCCCCGTTCATCACGACCGCATTACCTACGACAACCAACCTGAAGAACACCTTTCAACCTGGAACTGACTCCTTCAGTTCTCGCTTGCCAAGCATCCCCTCAACCGTTTGCCAACAGACTTCGCGGGCCTGTTCCAGCACGCTGCGTTTCCATTCCGGGGTTTGTATGTAAAAGGCTTCGCATATCTGCTGCTTGATCTGCGCGTGAAGCTCCTGGCCAGCTTGGGGGGTGCGCTGCAGCCATTGTTCGGCGCGAAGTGCATTGAGTACTTGGGCGCCGGGTTGGGTGCCGTACTCCAGGGTCAGGCCGTTGTATTGCGCCTGCGGACATTCCTCCATCACGGCCATGTCCAGGGTGCCGTTGAGCTGTGTCGAGGTGGAGCTGCCATCGAAAGTGCTGGTAACCCGGGGGCCCCACCAAGCGCGTGCGCGTGCCTGATCCTGAGTGTTGTCGCGGCCTTTGTAGATCCTCTCGCCGAACCCCAGGGGGCCGAGGCCGGTGTGTACGTCGATCCAGCCGATGCGTTGGCACTGTTGCCCATGCTGGCGCAGGATGGCGCGTATCTGACGATTGCTCCAGGTCGGCTCGGTGCCGCTGAAGAACAGCCCGTCCGGATGGCTGTGCTGGCCGCTGGAGATGGCCGACTGCAGCGCCTTGCGCCCTTTGCGGGCGACAAACAGCATCAATTGTATCGTACTGGCGAGGCTGCCCGGCC
>Ga0207087_1076_pt1 | contig 22173 bp, 33 predicted proteins | sample Alteio_BWMinHeat_51_FD_153544 | JGI IMG/M metagenome (GOLD analysis project Ga0207087, IMG submission 153544) | Enriched cells from forest soil in Barre Woods Harvard Forest LTER site, Petersham, Massachusetts, United States -... | ecosystem: Environmental > Terrestrial > Soil > Temperate forest >... | reverse complement strand
GCCCATGGTGCTGAGTAATTTGCTCGCGCTCTTCGGCGCCTTGGCAGTCATCACAGCGCCCCCAGGTTTTCGGACCAAGTCGTGTCGTCGAAGTCGGGGCCATTGGCCTGGCGCTGTGGGAACCGGTGGACGTTGCTGGATGACGCCGTGACGGTATCGCGCTTGATCCACTTCACCAGCAGACTGACCCACGACACCTGAGTCTCGATGCGACCGCTCGCCGTGTAGTGGCAGACAAACGCGCCGATAGCTTCCTCAGTGAACAGAGCTACAGGCAGGCTCATGCGAATCGCATAGGCCTTCAGGAGGTTTTCGTCGGGCATCCACTCGAGGGACATTTCGACGGGAGCGTTGGGGTCGATCGGATCTGGCTCACACGCGTCTTGTGTGTTGTGTTGATCTTCTTCAGGAATCAGTGAATCCGGAATCAGGGCGTTATCTAACGGTGGGTTCACAGGCTCTAACGGTGGCTTAACGTTATTTGATGCTTCTTTAACGTTAACCTTCCGTTTGACTCCCGTTACGACACCGTTAGCCTTGCGTTCGTTAACGGTGAGATAACCATCCTTGTCGGGTAAAGCGCTGTCCTTCTCGGTGCCGTGAGGGTTCTGGTGTTTCTGGAAGTTAGTGATCTCGATAATCGCCCGCCCCTCCACCGTATAGCGCGTGATGAATTTGGCAGCAGACAGGGCGGACAGGCCTTCGTTCACGTCATAGGTATCGCAAGGGAAGAGCTCCATCTTGATGCGCTTGACGCGATCCTCAAGGCGCCCTTCCCGGTCGGCCAGGCACCACAGTCCAATGAACAACAGGCGGTCGAATGCAGGGAGCTCGGCAAGGAATTCATTGCTGAAGAGACCCGGTTTGATGTTGCGTGCGCGGGCCATTATTGGGGTTCCTCTACCGCAAAGGCATCAATCATGGCGCGGGCGGAACTGACAATTTGTTCGAGTGCCTCCCCTGGGTTGGTAGATGCTCTGTAGAAGAGATCCGCAATCTCACCTTCATCAAGCGCATGGACGGTCAATGCGGCGTAATTGCCAAAATTGCTCATGCCCGACTCGCTCACCTCGAAAAGCCAACCGCTATACATGTCGTCTCGATAGATACGATCGAGGATGCGTGCGTGAGCCAGAGAGGCGCCCCACTTAAGGCGATCTTCAGCCTCCGTCATCACATGAGCATGATCAGATGGGACGCGCGCGAAGACTGCGTCCAACATCGTCTCGACGCGCTCTGACTGAAGCTTTCGAGCTGCTGAAAGATAGTCCGGCGCATCTCCTTTGAAACGCGTGCCGAACAAGTTGCAAACTTCTTCGAAATCGACACCTGTGAACCACTCACGACCATGAACAGCCGTCCCTTGCTTAGAGCAAAAGGCGATTAGCTCCGCTTCAGCGGTTCCTGAGTCAGCGAGCGTCCCAGATACAATCGAGCGGTCTACAGTTGCGTTTCGCATCGCAGAAACGCAGGCGTGCGAACCGATTCGTGATTGCGGGTCTCTTCCGCGACCAACTTTCAGCCAACCGTCGGAGAAAAGGACCGCATAGACACGGCCCTCACGAAAGCGCGACACGTTTTGCGAAATCTGAAAACGTGTCGCGACATGGATCGGGGTATTGCTTGAAATGGGTTGGCTCTGCATAATCGGCCCTCTCTAGTTTTGCGAATCAGCCGACCTCTCCGTCGGCTTTTTTGTGTCTGCGATTTGGGTACTGGATGAATCAACAGCGACTTCAGGTTTCTATCTGTGCAGACCGGTAAGGCCGATACTGGCTTCAATTGATCGGCGAACAGGGATTTTGGTTAGCCGGCGAGGCGTTGGGTTTGGGCGGGAAAGGGCTTCACCTCTTCCGCCTCAAAGCTGCCGTCACCAAGCTCAGTCACATAAACCTCCCGGTCCGCTTTCAAGGCTTTACTGATGCCGCCCTGACTCATTCGAAGAGCTGTCGCGGCTTTTAGCTGACCAACCTTCGTCACAAAATCTTTTAGGGGTATGCGCTGCATGCGGGGTCCTCCTTCACGATGCATGAATTAAAGTATTACCTGCGGTCTTTATTAAGTCAATATCGGCGGTCTTGGAATGATATTACCTGACGTAATACAGTTGCCTGATGAATAAACCTCTGAAGAAACGGCCCTTGAGCGACGTCGAGCAGCGAGAATGCGCGGCTTTGAACGCGCTCTATAAGGCGAAGAAAAAAGAGCTTGGACTGAGCCAGGAAAAAATCGCTATTGAGGGTCTCAAGGCCAATAGTCAGAGCGCCGCGAGTCATTACTTGACCGGGCGAAATGCCTTAAATATTGAAGCGGCCTCTGTCTTTGCGCGCTATTTGAAAGTCCCTGTTTCGGCCTTTAGCGAGCGCCTGGCCAAAGATATCGACATGCTTTCAAGCTCTGAGCCGTCCAATGTCGAAGCAACTCGCCAACCCATCGAATCATTCCGCTACCCGGTAATCAGCTGGGTTGCCGCCGGTGCCTGGGCCGAAGCAGTCGAGCCCTTCCCTCCTGGATTCTCAGATCGCTACGAGCTTTCGGACTACAACTCAAAAGGTCCGGCCTTCTGGCTTGAAGTCAAAGGCGATTCGATGACATCGCCAGTCGGGATGAGCATCACTGAGGGAACGCTAATCCTGGTCGACACAGAAGCCGATGCGCAGTCTGGGAAGCTGGTGGTCGCCAAGCTGGCCGACAGCGACCAGGCTACATTCAAGAAGCTGGTTGATGACGGCGGTCGTCGCTTCTTGAAGCCGCTGAACCCGGCCTACCCTATCGAGATGTGTGCGGAGAACTGCCGGATCGTCGGTGTTGTGGTCAGGGCACTGCAGAAGCTCTAGACATCTGGTGTGGGCCCACATGAATTGATTTGGAATCAGGCATGAACGATGCGATCAGGGAAATCACCGAAGCTCTAGATCAGCAAATGGAACTGAATTTTTTCATGGCCAGTAAGCTCATAGAGCTATCGCCACCCAGCGAACATAAGCGTCTGAAGAAAGAGCTGCATACTCGGCTCAGCATTCTTAGGGAGCGAACCCTGAAAGCCACGTATGCACTGGATGTCCTGACGAGCGATCGCAAGCCTGCGCGCACCACCTTTTTTTCAGCACTCAAGAAATGGTTCACCGGCGGTTGAAATCTGGTGCGACGGGATTTGCAGGAGGTCACCATGTCACTCAACAAACCCAACCAAGAGCTGCGCCGCGACTTGATAGCCGCCGCGTTCGACCTCGAAGAAGCCGCTCTGGAAATGTTTAGATTGGCAAAACAACGCGGGGATACAGAGCTTCTGGGGGCAATGGAGACGATCGAAAAGCTGCATAAGCAAGCTGATCGACTGACTGCTTATGCGGATGAGGTGAAGGTGGGAAGGATTGTCAGAGCCAAGCCGGAATAGATCGCGATCCTGAGTCATTTGTTCTGGTGGGGAATGTTCCCGCTAAAATTTGAAAGACAAAGCAATGCCCTGCAGAAGGGTTACTGAATGCCCAAGAAACAGTCGAAAAGTAAATCAGCAGTGACTGCTGCTGAAATTGAGCGCTCTATCCAGGCCCTGAACAAAATGGCAGAACGCCTTTGGGGTGATGGTCGAGAAGCTGAGGCGAAAGCCCTCCTCGATGCCTTGGATGCATTAAATCGGGCGCTTGATCGGATCAAGATTGGAGAGAGCCGGAGAGTCCTTCATTGAAATCTACGACTGAGCTCGCGACGGGTTGAAGGCTCGCTTAATTGGCGGAACGAAGGCAGACATCTATGGGGTTTCTCGAAGCTTTATCCGACCTTTTCGACGGACTCGCTAATCTCCAGCCTTACGAAAAGCCTCGTAGGGTCTTCACGCGGGGATTTGTCGCATTCTGCGTGATGGTGGCTGTGCTGGAGCTGATAGCGTTGAACCAGTATTACGGCGCCGGTGGGTGATCCGCCCGACCCAGCGCCGGGCTTTTCATTCCGCCCAGTCATACCTTCGTCACATCCACCAAGCACAATGCTAGTCAGCCAAAAGGATTTGGCTCCATCGATAGAGAGCCCGCCACCTGCGGGCTTTTTGTTGCCCGCCCTCCTCCAACTGCTACGCTTTCGATTCCTCGAATGGAATCGACCTCATGCCTGATCAATACGCCCTTCCCGACATCCTCGAAAGAATGTACGAAAACCAACTCGCCTTGGAGGCAGCCCTCATGGAGATCACTCTGTGGGTTGAACGGCGCGGTCGGAAGACGTCGGCGAGAACGTCCGCGGGGCGCTACATGCCATTGCCGAGAATGCTGGGCACATCAGGTTGGCCAGGTTGAAGGCTCAGGGACCGAACTGATCGAGGCGCCCTAAAGACCCGCGAGTCCACCACGACCCAACACAAACCAAATAGAGGAACAATGATGCCATCAGTTTACTTAGCACTTCATGATGATATGGGTAACTACATTATTACAATAAAAAGAATCCTTAACCGATGGTGGGGCGGCGCACTGAGCCATGAAACCACTATAGTTAATCAAGCGGGTCAATATGCATTGCCTGGTGGAGGTATCGAAGGTGGCGAGACAGCACGTCAAGCTGCATATAGAGAGTTCCGAGAAGAAACAGGAATTGATCTAGCTGCTGAATATATGGTCGACAATGAGAGAGTACTCATCGAAAACGATAACTACGCAGTCATTGACTGTGAGGTCTCGAGCGCCTTCCTAAAAGCTATTTGTCTTGCTGCGAATGCGAACATTCGCGCCTCCCCTAACGACCCGCAAAGACCAAATTCTGCACAAGTAAGAGATTGGGAGCATGCCGAGCTGCGGATAGTAAGAGGAGATAATATAGGGGCCAATTTGGGTGTTGCTTTAGCCATTCCTGCGCCGTACGCAAACGCGGTTTCTCGGGCCCGTCGCCATAGTCAGCTTATAGATTGGTATGGCGCTATCGGTACAGTTATCCAAGAAGTGGAGCAAGGACTTTAAGATCCACCTCGCCTCACGCAAAAAAAATGATTAAGAAAATTCTTTTTTAGTGAGGCCCGCCTAGCGCGGGCTTTTTACTGCCGTCCCCCCAAGCTGCTACGCTTTTCATTCCTCGAACGGAGTCGAATCGACGCCTACCGAATACTCTCTCCCCGACGTCCTTGAACGAATGTACGACAACCAGCTCGCTCTGGAAGCAGCCCTCATGGAGATCACTCTGTGGGTTGAGCAGCGTGGGTGCGCAGACGTCGGCGAGAACGTTCGTGGGGCGCTGCAAGCCATTGGAGAGAATGCCGGATATATAAAGCCAGGGGTTGGCCAGGTTGAAGGTCGCCCAGAAGCAATAAGCCCCTCGCCGCCGAGAGACCGCCACGTGCGGTTTTTTTGTTTTCCGGGAAAAGATGAGGCTAACGCACCGTCAGCCCGCGCATCCGATCTGCCCAGCCTAAAACCGTAGGCATCCAATCAGCAGGTTTTTTCCTCTATAGCAGAGTTTTCGAGCCATCTCTCAGATTAGTCCTAAAGACAGGACTGCTGCTGCCGGCCTACTTTGGGGTTCTTGCTTGGTTTACCGTTTTCGGGTCGGACTGATAAACCTCGGGGCCGAGTGAGCTCCTTCTGGTTTTTTATGTGATGAGCGAATTTTCTATGGGTGATTTTTTTGGGATGCTGATTGTTATCTTCTGTTTGGTCACAGTCGCCTGCTGCTGTATTGAGTCTCGGAATAGTCGCTAGCCAAAAGCCATTGTTTATGGCCTCACCACCAGACCCGCATCCTAGGTTAACTCTCCCGGACAGCCCGCCACCTGCGGGCTTTTTTGCGCCGGCTCATCAGTCGCCGTGTAACCCTCACTCATACGCCAGCCAAATTCGCACTCCAATCTGTCGAAATATGACAAAATAAATACTGTACATGCATACAGTAAAGCAAGGAGCACCAAATGCCACAAATAGCACTAGCCACGCCACAAGCCAGAAATTGCTATGAGCTTGTTGGTCGGCGCATTCAACGCCTGATCGCTACACCCAATGTCCAGAAGGTTCAGGTGGTTACCGTTTCCAGACGGGAAGACGAAAGCGCTGAAGCGTGGCAGCAGGTCCTTCAAGAAATCGAAGAGATCAGTGGCGTTCACATAGATCGTCTGGAAAGCGGTGCCGTCAGGATTGGGTGGCGAGAGTACTGCGAAGCGTAACGAGAGCCCGCCTTTGAGCGGGCTTTTTATTATCTGGTGTATTTTTTATTACCTGCGGTCTTGACGATTAATATTATCGCTAGTAATTTACATCCCAAGCCAACGCATCACCGGCCCAGCAGCGAAAGCCGCGACCGCTCTTTAACAGTCAGCGCAACACAAGCAATACCAACAGACCGCATTGCCTCTACCGGCGACCGGCGATCAGACGGGTCAGATAGCCCGCCCACGACAGGAAAACCCTGTACGGCTGATCGATGGTGAAACGCCTTAGCCGAGAGAACGACCCGGGCATGCAATGCGCCCCGCGAATCCCCGCGGAAGAAGGGAGATTCAATTGAACAGAATTAGCGCTCCGAGCTTCGGCTATGAGGAGCGCCGGACCTCATGCGGTGTGCCGTAAAAATCACCCAGGCACAGGGCTGTACGCCACATGTTGTAGATACCCAATGACCGCGCCAGCAACGCTGATCGAGCTGGTGCGAACAGGGAAGCCCGCCGCCGCACCTAAGTACCGAAACCTGCAATCAGTAAGCGGGGATTAGGCCTCAGCAACATCACATCGCTGACGCAACAACCCTGGTCTGTCGCCAGTAGCGAGGCCGGGAGCTTCACGCACAGTTTCACCACTGCACCTGGCCTGCCGGGTGCAGCGGGAAACCAACCGGGAGTCACAACGATGGAAGCAACAATCATCAACGGCGCATGGAAGGGCCACCTCGGTCGCGGCCTTGCACCGCGAGAGCTTCAGTTCCTTCTCTGGATTGCCCAGGGATTCACCTCGAAAGAGATCGCCAGAGAGGCTGGCATTGAGGCCGGCACCGTGAAAAAGCGCCTGACCAACGCCATGTTCAAGCTCGGCGTCACTCGGCGCACCGCCCTGGTGGCCGAGGCCATGAAGCGCCAGATCATCACGCCGATGTGCTTTGTCCTGGCTGCGCTGATCGCCATGCACTCAATGCTTGATGACGAATTGATGCGTCGTGATCGCCGCGTGCCTGATCGTCGTACAGCTCAGGTCCGGATGGTGCGGCGGGCCGAATGCCCTGCCCTGACTGTATGACCGAAACACAGATTTCACTGGCTGGCCTTGGCAACAGGGCCATACGGGAAATCAACGAACATGCACGGAGCATCAAATGAGCGAACAAACACTTCAAGCACTGCTGGCTGAACGAGTCACCGCATATGCTGCATCCGATCGACCGCGCGAGCTGATCGATGAAGGTATTGAAAAGATGTTCAAGTCCGTCGTCGAGGATGCATTCCGCTCCTACGGTGATTTCTCAGGTCAGATCAAAGAAGCGGTAAAGGCTGCCCTGCCGGCGAATGTTTCCGACATGTTCGAGCTTCAGCGGTACAACGCCCTGATTGCCAACGCCCTGCGTCAGCGCTGGGAAGAGGCGGTGATGGGCTCGGTAATATTGGAGCACGCCGACAAGAGCATCACCGAAGTGCTGTCGGCCGATGGCCTGCTGACTGGCGAAGTTTCGCTGAAAGCGCTGCTCGAAGAGTTCATTGATGCGCACAAGGACCAGGCCGCCGAAGAGCGCTGGAGTCGACCAGAAATCCGATTCGAAGACAGCGGCTCCTATTCGTCTAAATTCCTCTACATAGCATTCGACCCTGAGCCGGAAGGCAGTCGAGACCGGCGCATTTATAGTTCCGGCGAGCGCGGTATCCATAGCCTGAAGCATTCGCTTCACGTCCATATCAAGGGTGAGCGCGAAACTGGTGACCGGTTCCGCGCGAAAGAACAGTTTGGTGAAGTGATGAGCGCCAAGCTCGACGACAACAAAGTGGCAATCAACATGCGAATCCGTACGAAGTGGGAACGCATGCTCGCATCCCTTTACTTCGGCAACGCCATCCTGGTGATCGACTGCGATCCGGACGACTTCTCCTACGGATTCGACGACTGACCAACCAGTGCCACGTCAGCCTGACGAAAACTGCCCGAGCACCTGGTCCCCCCCAGCACCAGGCCGCATCGGAGTGTGATCTGGTCCAGACCCATTTGCCCGGCCTATGTTGGGCATCGCCTTACAGTGGCGACCAGATCACACCCCGATGCGGACGAAACTGCGGCCTATAACCGCCCACCTGCATCAACCCAGGGAATCAACACAGCGGTGGAAGTCCGCGCCGGAGACGTAACCGGCAAGCTTTGGTTTCAAGATAACGGAGTTCTGTCCGTGACCACATTCCTGCTTCCACACTTGCACATGGGGATCATCGCTTCGGAGCGTTTACGATAAAACTCGTAGTCTTTTGCAGGGACGGTGTTAAAGCCTTCCCAGCGTTCCTCTGTCCTCCCCCAATCGTCTGAACGCCAGATCTGTACACCTTCATGCCCACAATCGCTGCAGGTCGCTTTGTACCTGCGCTCATCCCAGCTCATTTTGATCTCCTTATCACCGAAAAACTCGCTGGAATATAGCAGCGATACAGCCCTACATCCCCTCCGACACCACCCGCATGCGACTTCCCACGGCGCCCTCCGGCTGCTAGCCGTGCAGCGAGGTCGCAGCCGAGTTTTGTTGGATCAACACCCGCCACTTTGGAGCCGACCATGTCAGCACTACGCAAGCCAATCCCCGAAGACGACTTTCTCGAAACTCAGGCTGGTCAGGATTGGCTGTCTGAGTCTGTGGATGACCTCTTGAGTCGACGCGATGTGGAGGCGCCAAACCCGGTTGGCCGCAACCAAGTTCTGGTAAGTGCCGACCACTTGCCTGAGGCCCTGGCAGACCACATGGCCGCGCACGCTGATCCAGACCACTGCATCGAGAAGATCTTGATCGAGCTGGTCAGGCGAGAGGACGACAGCTTATTGCATCGCTGGGCAGTCCGCGCAGTCGGCGGCGACCCGCTCACTGTCCGCTCCATGGCGGTCGGCCTGATCACGGTGCATGCCAACGAGTACCGCGACGCAAAATGTGAGAGCGATCGCGTGGAGCTGGAGTGCGGGTTTTGAGCCCTCATATCTTGATCGACCAAGCCCTCGACGGCGTGGCCGAACCAGTTGGTCAGGAGGACATCAGCCTCCTGGTGCAATCACTCATCACTCGCCTTTTCACCGACGGGGCGATCACCACCGAAGAGTTCAACCACTACTGCAAGCGGCTGCGGGAAATCTGCCAGCGGCGCAAGGAGGCATGATGACCACATCACCAGTCAAAACTCTGATCGACGAACAGCTCGAAGACATCACCGCGCACAACCTGCGCGAAGCCTATGGCTTGGCCGAACGACGCGGCTTCTTCGGTGCGCCAGTCGAGCAGTATGCCGAACCAGGTTATGGCGGTCGCGTACTGCAAGTGCTGCGTTATCGAGTTGCCCAACTGGAGCGTGATCAGTGAGCGGTTACGGCGCACATCTGCGCGGCCAGCATCTGGCCAAGCGCTGCGCAAAGCTTCGACGTGAAGGGCTGTCGCTTTCTGAGGTTGCTCGAATCGCCGGCGTAACGAAGGAACAGGTCTCCACCAAGATCCTGCTGGGCGAACGCCTTCTATCGCTGGCTGAGTCTGCATGACGACCCGCCAGCGCTTCCGCTGCATCTTCTTCTGGCGGAGCTCGTTCACAGCTCACGCCCTCTGTACTGCCGCGATGCTGCTTACCACCTTCGCGAATCGCGCCACCCAATAACCACACATTTCAAAGCTGCGCGTGGCGTGGCGAGGATTCTCCGTGCCCCAAGTACGCAAACTCGACCCGGCCATAGAGCCTATCGAGGCGACCGTGGTCACCACCATCGACCAGAACCGGCCGCCCACCAAGACAACTGAGGTTGCAGCTCAGGCCAATGACGCTGCCAACATCATGTCCGTGATCATGCAGGTCGCGGCCACTCCGAACGTCGACGTCGGCAACATGGAGCGGCTGATGCAGATGCACGAGCGTCACGTCGACCGACAGGCTTCGGCGGCATTCAGTGTTGCAATGGTCAGCGCGCAGAAACGAATCAAGCCGGTGACGCGCAAAGCGCTCAACAAACACACCGCCAGCACTTACGCCAGGCTCGAAGATATCGACCGGGAGATCAGCCCGATCTTCACCGAGGAAGGTTTCTCGCTGTCCTTCGGCACCGCTGATTCACGTCTGCCTGGCCATCTCCGCATCACCTGTGACTGCATGCACGCCGGCGGCCATACGAAGCTTTACCAGCTCGACCTGCCAATCGATGCCGCAGGTACTGGCGGGAAGACAAACAAAACCGGTGTGCAGGCGAACGGCTCGACGATCAGTTACGGCCGGCGATACCTGACCCAGATGATTTTCAACGTCACCACGACCGATGACGACGATGACGGGAATTCGGGGGCTCCAGCCGCAGAGGTCTCGTCGCCAGAGCCTGAAGCCCTCCCCCCGTATCCATCCGAAAAGTTTACCGAGAACTTCCCAAAGTGGGTCGCCATGATTCTGAGCGGACAAAAAACAGCTGAACACATCGTCGTGATGCTCGGGCTTAAGGCCTCTCTAACCGAGCACCAGAAAAAAACCATCCTCGCAATCATCGCGCCATCACAAGAAGGAGACGCATCTTGAAAATTCATTCGGTAATCCAAGGTTCAGAAGCCTGGCATGCACTCCGCGCCAACTACTTCACCGCCTCCGAGGCGCCAGCCATGATGGGCGCCTCGAAGCAGATGAAGCGCACTGAACTGCTCCACGCCAAAAAGACCGGTCTCGACCGCGACGTATCGTGGTGGGTGCAGAAATACCTGTTCGACAAAGGCCATGAAGCCGAAGCCATGGCGCGGCCAATCTTGGAAGCGCGAATCGGCGAAGACCTGTTCCCTGTTGTCGGTACGGAGGGCGATCTGCTCGCCTCGCTCGATGGCTGCACCATGCTCGGCGAAACGCTGTTCGAACACAAAATGTGGAATGAGCAGCTCGCCGCTGATGTACTCGCCGGCACGCTGGACCCACACTACTACTGGCAGCTTGAGCAGCAGCTGCTGGTGAGTGGCGCGGAGAAAGTGATCTTCGTTTGCTCCGACGGTACCGAGGACAATTTCGTGTCAATGGAATACACGCCGGTACCGGGCCGCGCCGCAACACTCGTTGCCGGGTGGAAGCAGTTCCAGGCTGACTTGCTCGACTTCACACCTGCCGAGGTTCTGCCTGAGACTGTCGGCAAGACACCTGAAAGCCTGCCGGCTCTGCGCATCGAAGTCACCGGCATGGTCACCGCCAGTAATCTGGAGCAGTTCAAAGCTCACTCGCTGGCTGTGTTCGACGCGATCAACACCAACCTTGAAACCGATCAGCACTTTGCCGATGCCGAGAAGACAGTCAAGTGGTGTGGCGATGTAGAAGAACGCCTGGCAGCGGCCAAGCAGCACGCGCTGAGCCAGACCGAAAGTATCGACGCACTCTTCCGCACTATCGACGAGATCAGCGTCGAAGCACGCACCAAGCGCCTGATGCTCGACAAGCTGGTGAAAGCTCGCAAGGTCAGCATCCGCGAAGACATCGTCATGAGTGCAGCCAAAGCGCTGCAAACCCACATCGACCAGATCAACACGTCGCTGGGTGGCAAGGCTCGCATGCCAACGGTACCGGCGGACTTCGCCGGCGCCATCAAGGGCAAGAAGTCCATCAGCAGCCTGCGCGATGCCGCCGACTCCGAGCTGGCCCGGGCGAAGATCGCAGCAAGCCAGATCGGCGACAGCATCCGCGCCAACTTGGCCAGCTTGGTCGAGCTCGCCGCCGATTATGTGTTCCTGTTCAACGACGTCCAGCAGCTGGTCCTCAAGGCCAATGACGACCTGGTCGCGCTGATCAAAGTACGAATCTCGGAGCATCAGAAAGCCGAGGCCGACAAAGAAGATGCACAGCGCGAGCGGATCCGTAAGGAAGAGTTGCAGCGGATTGCAGATGAAGCGAAACCGGTCATCGTGCCAGCACCTGTACAACCAGCACCAACGCCCTCCCCGGTGAGATCCGCTCCAGCGGTTGCAGCGATTGCAAAGCCCGTCGCGACGACAGCAAAGCCGGTGACCTACCGAGCGGAAGTTACGGACCTGGAAGCACTGGTGCACGCCGTTGCCGGCGGCCTCGCACCACTCAGCGTTCTGACCGTGAACTGGGGTGCGCTCGACGCGCTGGTTGCTCAACAAGGTTCCCTGTTCAGCATGGCCGGCGTCACTCTGGTGAACGCTGCTGCATGAGCAAGATCAAGCGAGTAGCAAATCAACGACGTCGGCAGCTTTGGCTGGGCCTGCCGGCAAGCGGAATTGAAGGTGCAGATCATGGTTTACGAGGGTTCTTGGATGACCGGCCGCCTTCATCGTACAGCAGCCATTCGTTCGCAAGATCACTTTCAATTTCAGTAACTCGCTTACTCGCGCTGGGGATTTCAAAGTTTTCGTACTCAAGGGCGCGCAGTACTCCCTCATACAGTCTTGCCCTCTTCCATGCCCATTGAGCCCTGTTCTCAAAGTGCATACCTCGATTTATCGCAGTGAATAGCGCAGGCAGCAAGGCAACCACAGCAATAAATATTCTGTGGTCCGCTGTTGTTATCTCTCCTGAAGATACCGTCAGTGCAGCAGCAGTGCTGGCAAGTATCGTCACGAGGCTAAGGCTCATCGTCAAAAAACGATTCAATTTCTGATGCCACCATGCACTTCTAATCCGGCGGCGGATCTCACACTTTAGCTGGCTCAACTTCACTTCGGATGTTGATGACTCTGAGGTATCCATTTTCACGTCACCTTCCACGAGCGCGCGGAGCAAGAGAGGTATCGAAACGGTAGTACATCCAGCAGCATCGAGTCGTAAACCACCCCCAAAAGAACGACGTACAGTCTCGAAAAATAGTCAACGAGGTAGGCCATGGCCAAGAGTGGAAAGGAGCGATCGGCCAAGGCGGCACTGAAGAGACTGGGGAAGCAAGAAGTCGAGCTACGCCACAAGGTGCGCCACGGCATCACGCAGATGCTGGCCGATCTGATGCACTGGAACGAGATCGAGGTAGCGGGCGAGGCATTGCAACTGCTGATATTGAATGCTGATCCGGTTGCGGCTCTTTCGCAGGCCGCCACTGACCTTCCGCCGTCGCCGCCTGGACTGATCCGGCATCACGTCAGGCCTGGAGCTCTCGAACGGCTGAATGAGGTTGCCGAAAGCCTGCATGGGGCCAGCCAGAAGCATGCGATTGAGTTGCTAATTCTGTGTGCGCATGCGGCCGGGCCAGAGGGATCTGCAAAATACCTGTGCATTCCGCGACACGAAATCGTGATTAGCGAAAACGTGTCGCGCACTTTCTTGAATGAAAGCCTGCGCGAATTGCGTAAAGACCCGGGTGACGAGCGCTTCACGCTTGCCTCTTAAAAACAGTCCTGCATAAAAGTCAGAGCCGTATTATGTGCCGTCCAATATAACAAACTGCGGTTGCATACCGGACAGCACAAAACCCAACTCCTTTATTTTGTAATATCAGGCAATAGAATAGTTGATTTAAGAGGGACGATTGAATCACGCATAATGTTCCCATCAACTCTTTTTGTTTTAGCATTTCCATGACCATACACATCAGCAGTCAATATATAACACTGATCAATAGCTTTACCTCTAGCAACACCAATGCTGCCGCTCTCCGCAAATACTTTCACAAGATCCCTTTTTTGCTGGGCAGTCAGCTCAAGCCCCTTGACTTTATCAAGCACCTCTGCGGATTTTAGCGTCCCAGACTCATCAAATTTAAATGATGAGTTCGCCACGGTAAGCTCCGTCACACAATGTGTATACACAGCCATAATTTCCGGCAAACAAATTCCGACATCCGCGTCGCGATAGTAATAAACGCTGTACCCTTCCTTGCACTTATCAGATTTTGGGTCTTCTCCAAGGACAGCAACTTTTCTGGGAGAGATATATGAGCATCCAGATAACAAAGCCAGAGCAACGATCAATGCAGAAACTGAGAATCCATTTTTCATTTTCTGTACTCCTACTGAGATAACAGCTCAAAAATATCATTAAGCCATCATCACTATAGATCAAATAAACATTCTGACGACTCCACAGAGTTTTATTTGTAGTCCTACCTATCACGTCGCATCCGGTCACGGAGCGCGGCGCCTACCCGAGGTACTCGCAATGCCCGTGCTCCACAGCGTAATCCACAAGATCGACAAGAAGCCCGACGGTAACCCGGCCATCCTGCACCGCAGCGCCGGTGAACTGGTCGAAAGCCAGGCCCGCGACGAACTGATGCAACAGCTCAACGAAAGCTACAACGCCAAGCCCGGGAAAGGCTGGGGTTTCTTCCACGCAGAATCCGGCGCCCACCCATTCAGTGGCTGGCTCAGCAACTACCTGGCCGGTACCGAAGACTTCATGGAGTTCAGCAACATCACCGTCGAGCACCTGCAAAAGCTCATGGAAGAATCCAATCTGACCGTTGGCGGAAACGTCCTCTTCTGCCATTACCTGCAAGGAATGACCGAGTACCTGGTCATCGCCCTGGTTCAGGAAGCCGAAGCGGTAATCATGACTGACGGGCTGACGTTGTTGCCTATCCGGCGCCTGGACCTCGACAGCATCTTCCTCGCGACGCGGATCAATCTTTCCGAATGGAAAAACAACCCGGCCTCGAAGCAGTACGTGTCGTTCCTCAAGGCGAAGAAAGGCCGGAAGGTCACTGAATACTTCCGCGACTTCATCGGCGTGCAGGAAGGTGTCGACGGACCAGGTGAAACCCGCACCCTGCTCAAGGCGTTCAGTGACTTTGTTGAAAGCGAGGATCTCGGCGAGGAATCGGCTCGCGAGAAAACGCTAAACCTGGTCGAGTTCGCGAACCTCACCAACAAGTTGGGCGAGCCGATCAAACTGCAAGAGCTTTCAGCGGTGATCGACGAAGACAACCCCGAAGCCTTCTACAACTTCATCCGTAACAAGGACTACGGCCTGTCTCCTGAAATCCCAGCCGATAAGCGCGTTCTGAATCAGTTCCGCCGTTTCACCGGGCGCACTGAAGGCCTCTCGATCAGCTTTGAATCGCATCTGCTGGGCTCCAAGGTTGAGTTCGACAAAATCGGCGGCACGCTGACTCTTCGAGGGCTGCCTACCCAGCTGACCGATCAGCTCAAACGTGCAGTCGCCTGACACCCAGACCGAAGTGTCCGCTCGCTTCATCGTCATGTCGCGATCTGAAATCATCGGCAAAGAAGAGTGGTCGCGACAGATTGAAGAGTTCGCCAAGACTGGAATTGAAAACTGAGCGGACCATTGTGCGGAGAGTTAGGCATTCCCTATCCGATCTAACGGCTCAGACAAGAACAGCGCACCATTCAATATTTCTTCAAGTTGAAGTGATATGGAGCTGGTGACGGGCCAATTACCATTAAAAGGTTCAATCTTAATCACCTCCCTGTATTGGCCTCTCAAATTTCTAACGTTACTGACAATAGAGCTCCATCGCATTAGATAGTCAGGAGAAATATCTGCCGCCACGGGCAGCAAAGCAACGAAAGAGTCGTACATTTGATCAGAGCACTCAAGCAACGTTTTAATTGTTAGCGGATCAATTGTGTAATTCTCTGTTTTTAAACTAATACCCAACTGAAGCATGTAGTCTTTATAAGTACCCAGTGGGGCGCAATGTCTTGCGTGCTTGTCCCATATAAGGAAGTTCGAGGTTTTCACTGCCTCAACCAAGAGGGAGATATGCCGATCTAACCCATCACGCATCCCTTCTTTTCGCTCCCAGCTCAGCTGGCTTTCATTTTCTCTGATGCGTTCGGACTGCGCAAAGGAAAGCGAGTTTAGAAAGAGCCCGACAAGCAATACGCTGCTTAAAACCTGACCACTGACAAGTGCTTTCGCAACCCAGCTAATCGGAGTTATGTCGCCAAATCCGAGCGTGGTCGCAGTAACAACACTCAGATAGAGCGCATCAACAAATCCTGCAAGATCTTTAAATTCAGAACCTATTAAATAGTAGAAAACCGCGAATACAAACAGCAACAACATGTATAACGCGAGATATTTATTAAATAACTTTTTTAGATTATCAAAAGCTTCCTTGGCCCGCATACCCTAATTCCCAAATCGTAAATTTCACTAAATATATCACTTAACTGTCGCATCCCATCACAGGGGGCGGCGCCTGACTGGAGATAACCCATGAGCATTCCAGCAAATGCTTTGAGCGATGAAGAGTGCCTGCACTACGCGGCGCTCGATCCGGCGGCCGCCGCCGAACTGACTCGACGCCTCACCGCGCAAAGCATCGACCCAAGCGCCGAGCGTGAAGAGTTGCAAGAAGACATTCGCCGCCTCGAAAGCGCGAATGAAGACGCCGAGGAAGAGGCTGAGAACCTGCGTGACGACGCAGCAGAAGCTTGCGAGTGGATCAAGCGAGCCATGGACCCGGAAGATCGGGAGCTGTCACTGAATGTGCTGCTGCAGAAAGCGCTCGACTGCCTGGAGTGATGCCATGAGCACCTTTGCTGTATTCGGAATGAACGAGCACTTCGCCCGCGAAGAGGCAAAGCGCAAAGTTCGCGACTTCAAGATCAAAGATGGCCGCCGGATCGATCTCTCGATGAGTCAGTGGCTTGAGGCGGTCGAAGATCGCGTTATCAAGATCATGGACGGCAAGCGTGTCGCCCAGCTCAGCAGCATGTTCGATGCCCCCCAGTACGCCGCCGACTACGCGAACCGTATCCGTAAACTTGGGCGCTGCCGCGACATCATCATCAGAGCGAAGGTGAAGCTGCCGCAGAACGATGTGCGGAAGAAGTCGCCAACCAAGCTTTCGTGGATGGACTACTCACCGGAATCGACAGCGGCGGCCTGACCCGCCCTCACCTATTGCGCCGAGCTCCGATTCAAGCAGAGTATAAATCCGGACAACTACAACTCCAGACGCCACTATTTAACCAACCTCAAGTATGGGACCTTAGCTTTCTGTTTCGAGAGAAACACTTTATATGCATCATCAAGAATAGCTGTTAACTTACCCAGCACGATTTCGCAAAGTTCATCTACAGGCATTTTCTGAATCTCATCCGGAATAGCGTCCGGCATACTGTGAAAAACCTGCTTAACGCTCGCAACGCTTTTCGGAAAATTCACATAATACTTAACAATTTCGCCATGGCCAATGTCAACTTCCCAACCAGAGCCGCCGGCATTATCACCAATAAAATACCGAACCGTTCCGGGTGGTGGAGAACCGAGGCCTCTAATAATATCCTCAATTGAGCCATTTATATTTGCAGTGGCGCCGACATCTAAACGACCCTGTTTTTCTAGGTTGTTTCTAGCCTCAACAAAATACTTCATTAACGGATCACACTTCATTGAATCTTGGTGTGGCGAGTACCACTGCGCAAAATTGTCCGCCCCCACAATCGAGCTCAAATTTTGTATTACAAAAGTTACCGACCTACCAAACACAAGAACATTTCTTAAGCCCGCTGATCTTTCACTCATGTTGGAAGATCTCAGAATCCGCAAACCAAAATAAGCAGTATCCAATACCTGCCTTGCCCGGTTCAAAGCTTGCTCTATGTCTTGAGTACTCATTCTAGGTATGCCGCCATTACGGGAGGTGGAGCAGAAAATATGCCACAAAAGCCTGTGTATAGCACCGCAGCTTAATACCTCACCCCGACCGCCCGGGCATGACCCGGCATAGGACGCCCCATGCCCACAGAAAACAAAACCATCGGACAGCAACGCATCATCGCCGCCAATGAATTTATCCAGGTGATCGCCAGCTGCGGCCGGCAGTTCTTCCGCAACGAGGGCGCGGGCCACGACGCCTACCTGACCCTAAATGCCCGCAGTAACATTGTCTGGCTCTTCGATGACTACACTGACGCCCGCATCAACACCGCGAAAGATGGCCGGTGGGATGGTTTCTCCCACGGCGGAACGTTGAAGGGGTTGGTCGAGTCTCTTCGCGACTTCGTGCTGAAGGGATCGATGATGCGGTATGGGTATTTTCAGCCCGAGATGGATAACGGATTCAACAACCCGTGGGGCTATGAGGACGACATCTTGATTGTCCGCGATGCTGGCGTGCGTCTGGGCCTGATCAAGTCACCAGTCGGCATGACGGAGGTGGCAGCCTGAATCCCGGCCGCCACCGCTTGCGGTGTATCAGCAGCCGATTTTATTCGGCAACTGCCCAGGCTTCGATTTCAACGCGGCCTGAACATCTGCTGGTAACCCGCTCCAGACAGTTAGCCCTGACCTTGCTTCAATCTGATCAACTGTAACTTGGAAGTCGCAATAGTTGGCCGTGCGCGGAGTGTCTTGGTCCATGACGAAGGATGCATAAAGACCATCTGCCGGAGTGCTTCCGATGAAGATGATTTTCCAGTACCCGCTTGGAATGGTGTGGACCTTTGTTGTACCAGGAAGCGTACCGATAAACCGCTCATAGAGCGGGCCAGTGATCACGTAAACCGAATCTATACCAGCCACTTTGCTCAGGTTTCTTTCTTGATCTTCCAGGCGTGCCCAAGGCCCTTGATTCAATGCTGCCTTTTGCGGCGTGATGTTCGACAGGTAGTTCAGGGTCTCCCAATCAGACACGCCGCCCATGGATGCCAGGTTGGCCTGATGACCTCGATCGACCTTCAGCGCAGCGCTGGCACCGTCGTAATCCGCTGGGGCCAGCGTCTCACCCGCAGGAATGTCTGGATCAGTCTTCCAATTGCGAGGGCGGCCGCTCGCTGGTGTGGTCTTTGTGATTTTGTAGGCAACCCAGTTCGCAAACTTGGTCGTGCCATTGTTGTTCAGGGTGTAAGCCTCTCGGTTCAGGGTTAGAGCACTGCCGCCGGATGGACACCCTACTGAGCAGTTATCAATCGCGAGACCTTGCTCTAGCTGAACACTGGCAACCCTCTCCGTCCTCTCAGTTGTGGTACACGCCGCGATAAGAGGAATTAGAAATAGTGCCAAGTATTTAAATTTTAGCTTCCGTTGCATAAGTTACTTCTCCGTTACGAGCCTAATTAATTGAAAACAATAAGTGGTAATCCGAAAGATCGAATCCCAAGCGAGCATAGCCGTATATCAGAGATACAGGAACGCTTCGGCATGACGATTGTGAAAGCCCATGATCTGGTATCGATAGAGATTGCAGGATGAGCGAAGTAATGCGCTATGACCTCGATGCAGGCGACTACGAAAGCCGGGGCTGCATTATGCCAATGGAGTACGACGAGCCATGAACGAAGATGAATGCGAAGCAGCCGGCATTGATCCGGTAGCGGTCAAAAAGCTGCTCAGTCGACAGGAGCGTTTGTTGCGCGACATGGACAAGGCAGGTATCCGGCTCTTCTGTGGGTCTTGCAACTCTCTAAGGCCTATTGATGGCGATCGACAGCTGATCCTGGCTACATTTGCTGCAAGCAATACCGAAGGCGGAGACGGCTCGGCGGCGATCTGTGATGACGGCCTTATGCGAGGCGAGGAATGAGCAAGCTAATTCGCCGGAAGTTCGAAGCCTGGCTAATCCTGCTGGCGGCGAAAACTCTGATCGGCCGCAACGTGCACCGCTCCGCCGTCGTATCCCGCCGCGACAACAACGAGATGTACGGCATGGCCGAGCAGCTCGAAGCCATCGCCAAGCGCATCAGCAAGAACTACCCGTAACTCCCTCCCCCTTCAAAGTCAGCCGCTATAGCGGCAAAGGAACAGTCATGCCTGAAGAAAGCGTTTTGATTCAGCCAATACCGGTCCATCGCGATGCAAACGGTTGGTGGTCACACCCCGGCTACCTGACGGAATACGACGACGAAGTCACCACGGCGCAGCTCAACGATTGGTGCACGCGCAACCAGGTGGAAACGAAGGTCACGCACATGGAAAGCGATGTCGACGCCGACGTGTTCGACGCTTACATGAGTGACGGCCAGGTTGATTGCTCGGCATGGGAGATTCAGCAGCCGACCGAACCGGGTTGGTTCATCCTGTCGATTCATAACGCCGAAGATGGCCCTGTCTGCGTCTGGGGCCGGCGGGTGGCGCCATGAGCAAATACCCGCTTGAAGTAGAAAGCGTCGGCTCTGACACCTACATCGTCATGAGCAAAGGCCATCACGACCTGGATAAATTCATGAGCGAAGTCGTCAAGGATTACGACGACTGGAACCTCGGCGGCGCGCAACACGTGTGGATTAAAACTACGCCGACCAAGGGCGGATGGCACTACAACATCGTCGACAGCTCGGTGCGTGGCGCTTGGCCGGCCACTTACTGCTGGGAGTATGGCGAAGACTACGAGAAGTGGCGTGCGCAGGAGATGGCCCAGTGATCGCCCTCGCCTACATGGCCTGGCTCACCTACACGGGGCCACGGAGCTGATCGAAAAGAGTTCGCCCTAACCAGCTGCGGCCACTCAGCATATTTCCTGAAGCACCTGACAGGGCGAACAGGTAAACCTTACGCCGTCCGCAATGCCGCGTCCCTCGCGCAATTCTGAACAATTCACAACCGAACAACCTGCCGGTGAACGGCGGGCAAGGAGCACCCATGTCAAAAGAAAACGTGTACGACGAACAAATTAGCCCGCTGGTCCACCAGATCATCGACATCTGCAAGGAGCACAACATCGCTTTGCTGCTTTCCGCGCAACTGGAAGACGAGGATGAGCGCCGGCTGTATTGCACAACCATCCTCCCGGGCGATGACGACGTGTCTGACGAGAAGTTTGTCCAGGCACTGAGCATCATCAGGCCGCCTAGCCGCTCTGCAATGCACATCACCACCACTCATGCAGATGGCAGCCAGACGCTGACCGCAGCTATCTGACCCCCTCCCCACCTTCTGCCGCCACGCGCGGCATGGAGCATCACCATGGCAGCAGCCGAACAGCTGGACGACAGCATCACGGGCGACAAGGTGCCCGAAGCAAAGATGGCCGAAATTCTCGGCACCACCATCGCAGCCTTGCGCTCGAAGCGTGCACGAAACCAAATCCCCCTCGGAGTTTGGAACAAGCACGGAAGCAGGATCCTCTACAGCATCAGGAGATATCACGAATGGCTCGAAAGTCAGTGGGTTTGCCCGCAGGAATGGACATCCACCACGGCTCAATCCGCATCCGTTTTATGTGGAACGGCACCAGGCGCAGTGAAACGCTCACCTATCCCCCGACACAGAAAGGCATCAAATCAGCCGCACAGATTAGTGATCAGGTAAACAGCCTGATCAAGTTGGGGTTGCTCGACGACGACAAGTACGCCGAGCTGTTCCCTGGCTCTATCAACGTCGCCGGCGGGAAAATCAATTTTGGTGAGTATGCCCAGCTCTGGTTGGACAGCCGCGAAATTGTTGGTGGGACAAAGCTCGGGTACAAGGGGGCCCTGAACCTGTACTGGATGCCGACCCTCGCGCTGATCCGGATTGATCTGATCACCACCACCCTCTTGCGCCGCACGATGGCCGGCATCAAATGGTCATCGCCGGCGGTAAAGCGCAATGCCCTGGTGAAGCTTTCGACAATCCTCAAATCAGCGGTGTCAGAAGAGCTCCTGGCGAAGAACCCAGCAGCCCCACTTGAGCTTCCAAAGCGAAGCAGAAAAGAGATTGACCCCTTCAGCCTAGAGGAAGCCAACGCGATCATCGCGATGATGTACCAGCACGAACACTGGCCCAGCACCATCTACGCGGCATTTTTCGAGTTTGTTTTCTTCACGGGACTGCGTCTATCTGAAGCCCTAGCCTTGCGGTGGGATGCAGTGAGCATGGAGAAAAGGACTGCCCACGTCTGTCGCGGGATTGCCTTGGGGGAAGTGGTGGAGCGCACAAAAACTGGTGGCGATCGCTTTGTTTTGCTCAACGAGCGAGCATTGCATGCCCTAGAGTTCGCCAAAAAGTATGCAGAACGTCGGAAAAAAGGGGCAGGAAAGATCCTGGAAACCCCCTTCATCTTTCCGCCATCAAAGAACAGCGAGTATGTGAGACAGACGTCTGACCTACACAAGCAGTGGAAGCCGACCCTGAAAGCCTTGGGGATGCGACACAGGCCGCCATACAACTGTCGTCACACCTATGCG
>Ga0207087_1075_pt1 | contig 22384 bp, 22 predicted proteins | sample Alteio_BWMinHeat_51_FD_153544 | JGI IMG/M metagenome (GOLD analysis project Ga0207087, IMG submission 153544) | Enriched cells from forest soil in Barre Woods Harvard Forest LTER site, Petersham, Massachusetts, United States -... | ecosystem: Environmental > Terrestrial > Soil > Temperate forest >... | reverse complement strand
ATCTGCTTGCTAAGCGAATTAGATGATAATTGCGCTTTTTGGCTATGCTTTAATTTGGTTAGCTGAGCAAAATTGTTTGACGGTTGCAAACTGCTTATGAGTAATAAGATGCTCAGCCAGCAATGTTTGCAAGATTTCGGTAATAGTAAAAAGTGCATGTACATGATATCCATGTTCTTCCATAGTGTTAACAGCATTTTGTTCACGATCAACAACAATAAAAATGTCTCGGACAACTAATCCATGTTCTTCTAATACTCGTATGGTTTCTAGGATGCTTGAGCCGGTGGTAGCTACATCTTCTATCACCGCGCATACCATGTCCTTTTGGTACACTCCTTCAATAAGTTTTCTGGTTCCGTGCGATTTAGTTTCTTTTCGCGGCATGATCATCGGATAATCACCAATGATAGCTACGCCCGTTGCAATAGGAAGTGCTGCATAAGGCACCCCACAAATAAGATCAAATGTGCAACAGGATACGAGCTGCGCGAGCTGTTGCGCAATCTGTTTTAAAATTGTTGGGTGAGAAATAGTTACGCGCATATCAAAATAGATGGGAGATACGACACCGCTTTTGAGCAAAATATTTTCTAGTTTGATGGCCCCAATGTGGAATAAACGCTTGATCAAATCGGTTCTTTGAGCGTGGTTACGAGCAGTATGATTATCATGGTAATCACCGGCAAGTTTTTCGTTGAGTAAGGCGCCCGTTGCGCACTGCACAATGTCGGCGCCAGCAGCCATGAGCTGATCGAATTGCTGCCAGCAGGTAACGCCACCGGTGGCAAATAGTTTTAAGTCAAGATTTTCTTCGTTTATTATTTTGGCGGCACGTTGTACAAATGCCAATGCTACATCAAATAGCGCAGCACCAGAGAGGCCACTTATTTTTCTGTCTTGGCCAAAAACAGGATTTCCAATAGCATCAACAACACACACAGGAATGGTATTTATGCCGCAGATGCCTCTGGCACCACCATTATACGCTGCATGAAAAATAGCTTTCATTGATTCAACATCTTCAAACAAACCAACCTTAACAATAAGAGGGATATTCGAATACTCTTGATGTATGGCATTACAAATGTCATGCACCAATGCAGGGTCTTGATATATAAACGTTTGATCGTCACCAACATTAGGGCATGAAAAATTTGCTTCAAGAATATCTGCACCACCAGCAACCGCCAATCCGGCTGTTTTTACAAAATCTTCTATCTGTTCTTGCCGATTTTTGCCTGAACCATAGATAGAAACAATCAGCAATTGACCAGGCAACAACGCGTTCTTGCTCTCCTTAATATCTTCAATAGTTTGCGAAGAATTTTTTGAATCTATGCCAAAGGAATTAATAATTGAAATGTCATCACCGCAGTCTGCTATGGTATCAATCGACAGTGACCTTAAATCTTTCTTATGAAAAGTATAATTTTTACCATTTTTTGTGATGGCAGTGGCGTCAACTACAAACATATTAGGCGACGGGTGTGCTGCATGAAAATTGCTTCTAATCGTTTTATGCGTAATAACATCATATCCTCTCCTTGCTACTTCACGTATTTTTTGTGCGGTGCCGGTAAGGGGACACGCTGAGATTCCTATGGGTGAATTGAGAGGATAGCCAAATAATGTATAGTGCGCATAAGTGGGTGCGGTATGATGAACAGCAACTATCGCTACCATATAAAAATAGGTATTGAATTTTATTTTAAGAAAACTCATACTACTCTCCAAAACAAAATCGAATCATTTTAAGGCACTGTAGCATTATCATTAGAGTTGATCAATTCAAAGCAATTACAAAAAACAGGAAGGTAACCATATGAAGAAAATAGTGTATTGCATTCTATTCACCATGAACTTTGTGGCAATGTCATGCGTCTATGCCATGGACGACAACAAGCTGCCGGATGACAACAAATTGCCAGAACACAATGAGCCATCCCAGATACAAAAAGAAGAGCAGGAAAAACGCACCTTCGACAAACTTTTACAATTTGGTGTAGTGGGTATAGATGAGGGCAGGCAAACCAGACTTCTATTAGAGCGCTTGGGTTCGGAGCCGAAAGATGCTGACTTTGAAAAACGATGTATGCAGGCAAAAAAATTCGTTAATTTAGACCCGAAAGAAGTAGAGGGCAAGCGCTGCTCAATAATGATATTAGGTACCGATGATAAGAATGTAGCCGAAGCCTTATATAGCGAATATGTAGGAACTGATGGCTACGAACACAAACACCTGATACTCAAGCTTCAGCTACAAAGAGAGGTGCGTGGGTGGGGCAAGGATTGAGAACAAAGAGGCATCGCGATCATCGTTGCTGGAAAAGTGAGGTAATTTGCGGGCAGATTTGTTTTACTCTCACTCTCATCGATTATTGATTCTCCACCGTCATCCTTACGGAAGTGAGGACCCAGTTTAAATTATTATTTGTGGTGTTGGTCAAAGAGTTGCGCGATCAGATAAAGAAAGAAATTTTTTCTTAATTTAATAGGAATTTTTTGAGCATTGATAGCTTTCAAACTGGGTCCTCGCTTTCGCAAGGATGACGGAGAGGGAGACATTTTCAATGGTGCTAGAGGATATCTGTATATATTTTAGCTAATTATTATTATCTACCCTGTTTCATGTATACTATAAAAAACAGATAGTCTATGAACAAAATAGTACGCATATTTACCGTCGGACATTCAACCAGACCAATAGAAGATTTCCTAGAGTTGCTCAAACATTACCATATTACCGAGCTTGTTGATATCCGCACCATCTCAAAGTCACGTCACAATCCACAGTTTAATGGTCCAGAATTAGCAGAGGTATTAAGGAGCCATCATATCGGATATCGCCATCAAAAAAATTTAGGCGGCCTGCGGCATACCCATGTTGGTTCGGTTAATAGAGCGTGGCGTAATACGTCATTTCGCGGATATGCAGATTATATGCAAACGAAAGAATTTGAAGAGGGCATACAAGAACTTATTAACATTGCGCATGAAAAAACAGTGGTAATCATGTGCAGTGAAGCGGTGCCTTGGCGATGTCATCGATCATTGGTTGGGGATGCGTTGTTGGTGCGTGGCATAGAGGTGGAAGATATCTATAGTATAACATCTCATAAACTTCATGAGTTAACCGCGTGGGCGGTCGTGCACGGAACAACGATAACGTATCCAGCTATAGATGATAAAAAATCATCATAAAAAATAGTGGAGAATGATAATGTCTAAAGATTTCAACATTGGTGACCTGGTAGAATGGAATTCAGAAGCGGGAATAGTGCGCGGTAAGATTAAGAAAAAAATTACGTCTGAGATCACCTTCAAAGGATACACAGTCCACGCATCAAAAGATGAGCCTCAATATTTAATAAAGAGCAGTACAACAGATCATATGGCGATGCACAAAGGATCTGCCCTCAAAAAGATAAAGGATGAAAAATGAAGGCGCTGTTAATTTGAACTGCCGACAATTTGTCGACAGTTCGCTTGTCGAGTGTTTTCCCTCAATTTCAACCTGTGACAAAGTGTCACGACCTCCTTTACCATTTTTCTTCAAAAATCATTTTTTTGAGTAGCTATACTAAACAGCTGCAGAATGATGTATATAAGGCAATTGAGCGAAAAATAAAAAGCTACAAACCAAGGTGCTATGTAAAAGAGGACAGCGAGCAGGCAGCAAGAAATAGTACTTGCTACAAAAGTTACATTATTAATATCTTTTTCAGGAATTTTTGGGGCAAGAATCTGACGGTTGCAAGTAACTTTGATCACATAAGATAGAACAAATATTGTTATGGCAATAATTATGAGCAGCATTATGTCTAATGCCTGATTACTAATTGGCATAACAAAGGAAAATGCCCATTTAATAAGCAAGGAAGAGAGAAAGCTTATTACTAAGGACAGAGGAATTCCTAAAAAGATCAAGGCAAAATTGCTCACCGCAATGGATTTTAATATATCTTTCCATTCGTGTTTAGCTGGTAAGTATTTTTTGATTATTAATGCTTCAATGGTAATTATCACAACTGAAAAAATAAAAGCTAAAAGGCACTGTAAAACGAATGACTGCTCTGTCAACGCTGGCAAAGCTATAGCAGCAGAAATAGCAGGCGCGATTAAAGAGAAGCCTGTGCATAAGATGTACATAATAGGTTTCATTGGCAGTTCCTTTGATAATTGTTCGAATAGGTATGGCTCTTACCATCGAAGCATGTTTAGGGGCACTTGCTATTGGCAAGAGTTTTTTGTTTGAAGTCAAAATAAAAGGCCTGTGATGGTAGCGGGCAGCCTACGCATTAGTGCTATCACCAAAGTCTTTTTGCAGCAAATGCTCTACCTGCGTGTGATTTTAAATACTGTTCAAATTCAAAGCTTTTACTTCATTTTCAAATGCTACGTACAGAATTAAGTCCCACGGTTTATATTTGGAAGTATAAGACGATCTTCCTGAATTATGGATTTTTAGCCGTTCGGCTACATCATCAGTACAGCCAATATATGTCTTTTCAGGATGATTCATAGATCTGAGTAAGTATACGTAATGCATTTTATGGATAGTTGAATGGTGCTGGCCTGTCCGTCTTCCGACGTCGCCCTTTGGGCTATGCCGGACACAGTCGCCTAAAGAGTCGTAGACCCCATGTCCGGCGAAGCTTTTTAGCGTAGTCGGAAGGCTTCGCTTTAGTGCTATCAAAGTATATTTTTTAACTTTATTTATCCTTTAAAGAGACTGGCTTGCCGGGCGTAGCCCATCGGGCGAAGCCTGGTGTGCCCGGCAGGAGTTGAACCTGCGACCTACGGATTAGAAGTCCGTCGCTCTATCCAGCTGAGCTACGGGCACGTAAAGATTGTCGATAATCTTAGATAAGTGGCTCTTAGTATACTAAAGCTAGGTAAAAGCTCAATTAATTTAGTCTTAATCAGTTTTTATACCGGCTTCTCTAAATGTAGAGAAAACGCAAGGCAGTTTCCAAATTTCTTTTTCTCTCGAAACCCAGCTGCCTCAGCAAGCCGAAGTACGGTGCTGCGACGCTGATAATGAGGATCGAGAATTATTTCAGTAACCGAGAGTATTCCACCAGGTTTAAGAGCGTCAAAGATTTCTTTCAGCGCGGCTTGCCGATTTGGGATTTCACCCAAAACTGTCACCAATAATGCGCGGTCAAACTTACTATGCTCCAGTTTTCTTTCACCTATGCCGGCTTGAAGATATTTGATATTGGTCAGGTTAGCAGCCTGTGCTTTTTCTCGAGTTCGGTGCAGCATGCCGGCTTGGATATCCATGGCCACTACTTCTCCTTTGGGACTGACTTTACGGGCGACAGGAATGGTAAGCCGTCCTGGGCCACAGCCGACATCTAATACTGTCATACCTGGCTGAAGCTCTAGATGTTCGATAATAGTAGCTGCCCGGTTGATTTTAAAGAAAGGATTATCAAATTCAACCAACCAGCCTAACCATGTCGGACAAGGAAGGGAATATAGACGAGAATACAAAAGCCATATGGCTAAAACGAAAATGGATAGGCTAATTATGCCAATAATTATTTCTATTGTGCCAAATGTCCACATGGGGTTCCTGTGTTAAAGTGAGCAGATAAATTAGTTAGTAAAGCCAAACTAATCAGTTTTTATCGTGCCGCCGGAGGCGCGGAACAAGATGTCAAAGTCATGAGCGGCTATTGCCAGCTCAGCCTCAGTTGCTTCGGTAAGATCCCGCTCTTCAAATATCTGTGTGTAGATTGGCGTAGAGAGTAATTTTACGTAGCCGACAAATTGCGTGGCAAATGGGCGCACTTGTGCAATCTCCAGATGATCCAGATAGTTGCGCTGCAGCAGGAATAGCATAAGCACCTGATCGACGAACGAAAATGTTTCATGCTCGTTTTGCTTGAGCAGTTCGACCACGCGCGCACCGCGTGCAAGCCGCTGGCGTGACACTTCATCCAACTCGGTGCCAAACTGTGCAAAATCAATAAGTTCTTTGTACTGCGCAATGTCGAGCTTGAGCGTTTTGACCATTTTGCGCATCGCTTTTGTCTGTGCAGCGCTGGCAACACGCGATACGGAAAGTTCAGCATTGACGGCAGGGCGGACGCCTTGATTAAAGAGGGTGCTGTCCAGCAAAATTTGTCCGTCCGTAATTGATATTAAGTTGGTCGGAATGTAGGCAGTCAGATCGTCACCCTGAATTTGCACGATGGGCAACGCGGTCAGTGATCCGCCATTGAGCAGTCTGCCCGCACGTTCAAGAAGACGTGAATGCAGATAAAATACATCACCCGGATACGCTTCTCTGCCTGGTGCGCGACGCAACAGGAGTGACATTTCACGAAATGCAATAGCATGGTTGCTCAAATCATCGTACACAATGAGTGTGTCAAGGCCCGCATCACGAAAATATTCTGCAATGGTGCACCCAGCGTATGGTGCTAGATATTGGTTGAGCACTGCTTCGCTTGAATCGGCAACAACGATGGTGGTGTACGAGAGTGCATCCTTTTCTTGCAAAAAACGCACAATGCGCGCCAAATTAGCTTGCCGTTGGCCGATGGAAACGTACACACAGCGAACATTTTGTCCTTTTTGATGAGCAATAGCATCAAGCGCTAACGACGTTTTTCCGCTTCCGCGATTACCGATAATGAGTTCTCGCTGTCCTTTACCGATTGGCACTAACGCGTCAACTGCCATAATGCCAGTCTCGAGCGATTCGCTGATCGGCTCACGTGCCGTAACGCCAGGAATTGGTGCTTCGACCGGTTTAAATTGGTCGGTATCAAGAGCGCCCAGGCTGTCGATTGGATGACCAATAGCATTGACCACGCGGCCAAGTAGTGCAGGCCCGACCGGCACTTTGAGTACGTGGCCCGTTCGTTTTACCAGCTCCATTTCGGTGATAGGGATGGTGTCGCTCAGGAGAAATATGGCAACTGATTCTTGATCAAGTTCGAGCACGATGCCTTGATTGCCACCTTCGAACGTAACCAGCTCGTTATACAATACTTTGTTGAGCCCGTAGACGCGACAAATACCGTCACCCACCTGAATTACTTTGCCAACTTGTTCGAATGTGGTTTCTGGTGCATCATTCAGGGCACGCTCGAAGAGTGAAATTAAATCTATATTTTTTACATCCACTATGTTTCCTACTGCTGGAATAATCCATTAAATGTACGAAGTTGCTTATCAATTGATTGTTCCCACAAAAATATGTCACTTGCTATTCGAATGCCGGCAATCAGATTTTTATTGATCGCAAAAGTGGGTACTGGTTGATAACCAGTGGTACGCGTGAAAAACGTGATGAGCAATTCTTTTTCATCTTCTAAAAGTTCGTGTGAACTTTCAATAAGCACGACTACTTTTTTTTCTTTTTCCATCATGAGGTGAATAATCTGTTCAAGGACCATGGGCAGCAAGTGTAATCGTCTGCTGTTGTTGAGTACGCGTAATAATGATTCCATAATGCTGGGACAGGCGAGCTTGTCTTTCAGAAGCGGAATAATTTCTTTTCTTTGAGCATCATCAGTTATGATGTCGGCGCACCAGAATATTTTTTTATGTGCTTTGGCAAAAAGCTGTGCTTGTTCGAGCTCTTGTCTGCTGACGCTGCTTAATTGTTGTGCAAAGGTGTGTACGAACGCCTGTGCATATTTCTGAGCGGTTAAAAGAGATTGCAGGTGCGTCATACTATACTCTTCTTTTGCAGGGTGCGGATTGTGGTGGCCAGGTATGCTCTACCGCGTGATTCATCGCTGAACTCTTCTTGCAAGCGCGTGCGCGCTGCCGCTACTATCTGCGGTGCAAGTGCCTGGTTGGTAGATTCAAGCATATATAAGTAGGTTTGCCGGGTAATCCGTTCATTGCTCTTTCGCATGAGTGCTTGGCGCTCTTGTTTGACTAATTCATGCTGTTGATTGCGATGGTACGTCAGTCGTTCTAATCGTTTTTTGAGCGTTTCGAAAAGATCTTCGCGTTCACGGTAACCAGCTTGTATGGTTGCCAGTTTTTCTTTGCCTGCTTTTATGAGCGCCGTTAAGCGTGCTACGTGGGCATGCATCTGCTCGAGAGCCATTTTGAGCGCAGGCAGTCCGTAACGTCTGAAGAAAAATAAGATCAGGCCCAACATTATGCCTATATTCAGGAGCCTAAAGAAGAAATGAATATTGGGGTGCTCATTTATCACGAGATGCTCCTTTCGCCTTGGTCAGGACGAGCTCGAGCATTTTATCGTGCGTTATCTGGTCGGGAGTAAAGGCAGCAGGGCGAATTGTGGGTTGGCGAAACTGGTGGGTAGTGTCGGCGTTTTTTTCTTGAGTGGCAGCTATGGTGGCAGAAATTTGTTCAGAGAAGGTAAGCCAGCGCTGTTGGTGGATGTAGGCGGCGCGCTCTTCGTCCGGCTCTAAGCCTTCGACGGAGCGTCGCAGATATTCTTGTTGGTCTTTGCGTGCTTTGACAAGTCGAGAAAGGGGCATAAACGCCCACAAGACTATAAAATAAGCTAATACAAAATGAACCATCTGAACGATGAGCGTGAAATTAATAACGATATTCATGGTTCACCTTCTTAATCGCATCACCTCTGAAGTGACCCCACAATAACTGCAAGGCGTTATGGCTAGAGGGACCTGCCAAACCATATCAGTGCTCCGGCAAGCAGAGCGCAGTACAAAGCGCTTGATTCCACAAAGACGAGTGCGGCAATGGCCAGATTTCTGATGTCGCTGCTGTTCTGCGGATATTTGCCGATATTTTCACATGCTTTAGAGCCGATGAGCCCTTGACCGATGGCGACACCTATGGTGCCAAGCCCCATAATGAATGCTGCGCCGATAAATGCTGCAGCCTTTGCATAAAAAACTCCTTCAACCGCCATGATAACGCCCTTTCTACAAAAATGAGACCGTATATTGTTTAAGAATGTTTTTTACTGCAGTTATTAACGGTATATACCGTTAATTTTTTATTATAGTATCTAACTCTATCTCTTGTTGTAACACAAAAACTATGCTTGATCAATTGAGTTTATGGCGGAATTCAGGCAGTTTTTCGTTTTCTGTCGTTCTTGGGTCGGGTAAAGAGCTTCGATAGTGCGGTACATAATAGTCAAAAGTGCGTATACAAACGTCTATTCAGATAAAATATAATTACATTTCGCAAATCAATGAGTACGCTGCTTTTGTGTGACGACTAAAAATGCTTTAGACTAAGTAAACTATTTCTTGAAGTCTTAAATCAAGCTATTAAACTTTGCGGTCAAAGGACCTTTAATTATGATATTTAAAACTACTTCCGTTGTTCGTGGGTTTCTGCTCTTATTGTCATTAAAGACAGGGTATACGTACTGTTTTGATACTGAGATAGTGGAACAGCCCTATGCGCAGCGCATGATGATGGATGATGATACTGACTGGTATGGGTTATCTGAGTTTGATGATGAGCCAGTGACAGATGGGCTGCTCGATGTTGAAATACCTAATCGCGCCGTTGACCCGGCCACGGTTATGATGCTTCTCAACAGCCTGAATGCCGTAGAAATTTTGCAAGAAGAGTTTTTTTTACGCACTAATATTTTAAATACGCGCAGCTTGCTGGACATGCCGCTCTTTGATCCGAATTGTTGTGTTCCGTGTGGTTATTCGTTTGACACAATGCTTTTTTACAACAAAACGCATCGATCATATTTTACTTCCACGTGTGACAGAATAGACTCATACCTGGCATTATCCTCCCCAACGCTGCTTGATAAATTGCAAACGAGCATAGGGCAACCGTTACAGTTAGACCTTCCATTTATCTTCAGTCTTTTTAGCGGCATGACAGTACAAGAGCGCCGCTTGGGCCTTATGTTCCACTGGATGTTGCAAGCCCCCTGCGGCATGCTGCGCATCTTTGCTCCATTTTACTATCGTGAGCGAAATTTCTTTTTTGAAAAGGCTGAACAAAAAGCGATCGATGCGCAGTTTGAGCCAACCGGTACGCCAGAAGAGCAAGAAAAATTCCAAAATCAGCATTTTGTCAGTGATGAAATTGGCATAGGAGACTTGCGTCTAGAAGGTATGGGCGTGATACGTCAAGACCCGTCCTTTAGAATATCGCTGGGCGGCTTTATCACGGTGCCTATAGCGTTTCCTTTCAAGCGCGGGCTGAAAGGGACTTACTTTCCAAAAACAGATGCGCAGCCAACCTTTGATTTTGAAGCGTTATTTGATCTAGCCAGTGATATGACGCCTGCGGCTCAAAATGAGATATTTTGTGCCATTTCTAATTTTGTGCTCAATGCCTTTGATCGGCTGTCGGCCAACTTGCTCGACACGCAATTGGGAAATAACCATCACGTTGGCCTTGGCTTAGTGTGTGTGTATTCCAGTCCTGCATCAGCCTGGTTTGACCGTGAGTGGACGCGACGTATCATTTTCAAAGGGCGTGCATCGATGGAAACATTATTACCTGGTCATGAGCGACGCTTGTATCTTAGAAAAATTGACGTGCAAGGTTTTGCAAGCAGAAATTTTACCGATTATACCGAATCAGTAGCCGCCAGTAATTTGCTCTTTTTAGAGCAGGAACTTATTAATAAGTTTTATCTGTTCGGATTTGGCGCAAATATTTTGCCTGGTCCTATTTTTAGATTGACTAACAAGATGTGTTACGAAGGGGATTGCGCGAGCTGGTTTTTAGGAACGGATTGGTGGGTGCAAACACGCGAGCATCTGCGTCGTGTTAATGCAACGCCTGCCCTGGCCAATCAGTTGGCACTCAAAAAGGCAAAACTGCCAAATGCCGTCCAGTATAAAGTGCTTGCCGGTTTTGATTATACGCTGAATCGTGAGACGTGCGATGTTGTTTTGGGCTTGTCATGCGATGGTACTATTTGGAGTTTGGGCATAGGCAAAGATTATACGTTTGTTGCCCATTGCGCCGTCAGATTTTAATAATGATTGAAAGAATGAATCGAAGCATAGCTGTTTGCATAAGGAGAGAAAATGCAGCACTCAGGTAACTATTTTTTATTGGCAGCATTAATGGCAGTTGCCGCTATCACAAAAGGCGAGTTGGTAGATGAGCAGTTGCGCAGTCCCCATCTGAAGTTAGAGTCTACGATGTTGGCGCTGGTGGATGGTAATTTTATGAATGCTGATGTGGTAGAGCGTGTCTATTCATTCAAGCGTGACATATTAAATATTATGTGGGGGGACAAAATTGGGCAAGAACGTGTTGGGCGCTATATCTTTCAAGGTAAAAAGATAAGCGCGCATGAGCTGGCAGCATGGGAAAGAGACGGAGCGGAGCACTTAGCAGATCGCACCGTCAAAGAGGAACGAGATAATTGCTTGGAAGCGATGAAAACTGAATTTATTAAAGCATCAGACAAATTGAATTCGATTTCGCGCGGCGCAAAGCCACTTATGGGGCCGCTCATTGAAGAATCTTGCATGAAACGTAATCGCATGGACAGTGTTTTGCTGCTGTGGGCGCATACGCCAGAAGAGCTTGAAGAAGAGATTTTTGATGAGAAAGTTCTTACGGGGCAAGAGTTCTCACGATTTTGTATCGATCTTTTAAACTTCATTGCAGATTTGCTCCACAGTTGCCCTAAAGCGCGGCATCAGTTTGAAGAACGTTCAGAAAAATGGCGCCTTTTTGAAAAAGCACTGGTAACGGTGATTGGTAATGAAAAACCGAACATGGAATTTCTTAAATATATAAAGCTTAAACATCTTGATCGGCTCAGCCGCGCTGATATCACGACGACAACGGTCAAACGGCTCTGGGAAGAGTTTAAGCGAAAGCTTTAAAGTGTACGAAATTATTTATGGATCAACTAGTTGAAGTTCAAGGGACGGTAGAGCGTGTTGTGTATGCGCATCCTGATAACGGATTTGTAGTATTTGCATTGCAAGTGGCCAACGCAAAAGACCCTATCGTTATTCAAGGGACGTTGCCCAGCGTTCATGCCGGCGAACTAGTGACGGTGCGTGGTCAGTGGAAAATACATCCGAAATTTGGCAAGCAATTTAATGCGCAGCAGTGTGTGGTGCATCCACCGACCAGCATTGTTGGTCTGAAAAAATATTTAGCCTCTGGAGTAATCAAAGGTATTGGCCCGTCGTACGCGCAACGGTTGGTCGATTTTTTTGGTTCAAACGTGCTGGAGGTGATCGACAAAGATCCTGAACGTCTTGCGCGGGTGCCAGGTATTGGTACCAAGCGATGTGCGGCAATCATCACTGGCTGGCAGGAGCAGAAAGATATTTCGCACATTATGGTCTTTTTGCAAGACAAAGGCGTTTCAACTGCGTATGCCACCAAAATTTATAAGCGATACGGTGCGCGTACTATCGACATGATCAAAGAAAATCCATATCGCTTAGCGCAAGAAGTATGGGGTATCGGTTTTAAAATGGCCGACCAACTTGCCAAAGGATTAGGATTTGCGCATGACGGGCATGAGCGCATTTCTGCCGGTATCTTCTTTGCGCTGAGCAGCATGAGTGCCAGCGGCCATTTGTACAGTGAAATTGAAGAGCTGACGCAAAAAACGATAACGCTACTTGAGCTTACGCATCCAACGCGCGAAGTTGATGTGCGCGCAGCGCTTGATCATCAGAGCGTATTGGGCAAAATTCAATATGTCACCCAGCACGAAAAGCAGCTGGTTGGTATCGCAGTTCACTATGCGACCGAAAAAGGATGCGCGCAGCGCTTGCATAAATTATTAGAATCGCCGGCATCACAACTGTTTGATGCACATCGCGTATACCAGCAATTGCGGACGATGCCTCAGGCGTTAGAGTTGCATGAGCAACAACAGCAGGCAATTATTACCGCACTCACGAGCAAAGTGAGTATTTTAACGGGTGGTCCCGGCACGGGCAAAACGACGGTGATCAAAACGTTGTTGCATATTCTTGATACGTATAAAGTTTCTTATCTGTTGGCGGCACCTACCGGCCGTGCGGCTAAGCGCATGTTTCAGGCAACGGGCAAAGCTGCAATGACCATACATCGTCTGCTGGAATTTGATCCATCAATTATGCGTTTTACGCGCAATGAAGACAATGCGCTGCCGGCACACTTTATCATCATCGATGAAGCGTCGATGATTGATATTTTTTTAGCGCATAGCTTGCTCAAGGCAATACATTTTTCGGCGCATCTTTTGTTTATCGGTGACGCTGATCAGTTACCATCAGTTGGCGCGGGCAATTTTTTAAGCGACATGCTTGCCAGCGGGGTGATACCGCAAACGCAGTTGACGCACATTTTTCGGCAAGCGCAAAATAGTTTGATTGTGATTAATGCACATCGTGTTAACAGTGGTGAGTTTCCGGTGCTCAGTTTGCCCGACTGCAAGCGTGATTTTTTCTTCATCAAAGAGGATGAGCCTGAAAACATTCCCGGCCATCTTACAAAAATTTACCGTGCTTATTTGCCACAATGCGGTATTGCGCCGGATGATTCGGTGGTGTTGACGCCAATGAATCGCGGCTCTGCCGGCACGCAGAAATTAAATCATGATTTGCAGCAGTTGCTTAACCCGCCTGCAAAAAATGCGGTAACGTTATCGTATGCCGGTACGGTCTATGCGCTGGGTGACCGCGTGATGCAAATTAAAAATAATTACGACAAATTAGTATTTAACGGTGATGTGGGCACTATCACCGACATCAATCTTGAAGAACGCACGATGATAGTGACGTTTTTGGAGCGACCATTGACGTATCAGTCCACCGAGCTCGATGAGTTGGTGTTGGCGTACGCAATCTCTATTCACAAAAGCCAAGGTTCTGAATATCGCGCCGTTATTATCCCTATCTTTATGCAGCATTTTATGCTGCTTGCGCGCAATCTGATTTATACCGCGCTTACGCGGGCAAAACAAATATGTATTTTTATTGGTCAAGCCAAAGCGCTTGGTATTGCATTGCGTAACACGAGCGGACGTGAACGCATAACATTGCTGCAAGAATTCTTAAAGAAAAAATTATAGAAATAGCGATTTGATGCTGCTATAATTTCCTTTCTAGAATTAGCATTATTAACCCGATAGGATTTGACCATGAAAAATATGATAGTTAGTTTGTTACTCTTGTTACCATCAGTTGGTATAGCGATGGAAGAAGAGCAAAAGGAAATGCCCACTTTTCTTAACAAAATAACATCTCCTGATCAGTTGAAGGCGTACTGCCAGAGTATGAGCAAAAGTTATGAACAGCTTGCTGCAGAAGATCTGCTCTTAGAGAGCGCCAAAAATTACAATAAAGAACAGGTCAAAAAAGCGCTTGATTTGGGAGCATCCGTTGATACTCGTGATGAGAAGGGCGGGACGGCCTTACTTTTAATGTGTAAATTTTCTCCTATTGAGCTATTACACATGATTGTGACTACTGGTAGTGTCGTACTCAATGGTGTACAAGTAGAAAAAACAATAATGTTTAATGAGTATCATAAAGGGGTAGGTAGTCCTCCTATTGAAGATATACCAAGGCTCGCGCAAGTCGGTTTAGAGAAACGACGTTCAATTGCCAAACTATTGCTAGAAGCAGATGCAAATGTATTAGCTGAAGGCCAAAGTGGGCCTAATGCGATTTTTTTATCGAAATTGTCATCACTAGCCGATATTTTTGACCCCTATCTACCAAAGCCCCATGTGGATTCGAAGCTGAATTAAGAGCATTTCTCAAATTTGACAGGCTCTATAATGCCGAACTGTTGGCTTTTTTCAGGCCTTCATGTAAAATATGCAATAGGATTGCGGATTTTACATACCCCCTTTTGAGGATTGGTAGAAAATGATCATAAATCGTGAGATTACCCCGTATCTAAAGGCATTAACTGAACAGTTTCCCGTGGTGGCGCTCATGGGGCCGCGGCAGTCAGGCAAAACCACCCTGGTAAAAGAGACATTTGCCCACTATGCCTATGTGAGCTTGGAAGATTTGGACAGAAGAAGTGCGGCTCTCAATGACCCGCGCGGTTTTTTTGCTACGTATGCACATCGGCCAGGATTAATTATTGACGAAATACAAGAGGTGCCAGAGCTACTCTCTTATATGCAGGGCATTGTAGATCAATCTTACCGCCCCGGCTATTTTATTGTTATCAGTTCACAACACTTTTTGATGTATGAAAAAATAACGCAGACGTTAGCGGGCAGAATAGCCCTGCTGACATTGCTGCCTCTTTCAGTCAATGAGCTTGCAGTGGCCAAGCTGCTGCCTGCTGATGCTGAATCAATGTTAATTAAAGGGTGCTACCCGCGCCTATATGTCCAACCAATAGAAGTGGGTACCTGGTGTTCGAACTACATTAGTACCTACGTTGAAAAGGATGTGCGTGCGGTCCTACAAGTGACGGACGTCGTCGCGTTTCAGCGATTTTTGAAACTATGTGCTGCGCGAGTGGGTAATTTAATAAATTACGCCAGTCTGGCGCGTGATGCAGATATTGCGCCAAACACGGTCAAAGCGTGGCTTTCTATTTTAGAGGCAAGCTACATTATTAAACTGTTGTCGCCATACTATAAGAATTTTAATAAGCGCGTTATAAAAAGCCCAAAACTCTATTTTTATGATTCGGCATTAGTGTGCTCACTGCTTGGTATAAGAACAACAGAAGAAATTTATATGCATCCGCTGCGTGGCGCATTGTTTGAATCATTCGTGGTGAGCGAACTATTTAAGTACAGCTTTAATCGTAACGAGCAGCCGCACATCTATTTTTGGCGAGATGCACAAGGTCATGAAATCGATATTATTATTGAAAAATCGTTCGATCGTACGATACCAATAGAAATTAAAGCGTCTATGACGCCGACTGATGATTTTTTTAAAGGATTAACAGAGTGGCGGGCCATTTCTGGGCAAGCTGACGCTCAATCATATGTAGTGTATGCTGGTATGCAAAATTTTGAATATTCTAAAGGAAAGGTGATCGGCTGGACGGGTATCGATGCGGTCTTGAATACCATATATGGCTACTGATCAATAAACAAACATGAAACAGATACAACGTTGGCTTCTACTTATTAGTTTTTGTTTTGGATTGCTTGTTGCCTTGTGCACAAATCAGTCGGTGCATGCAATGCAGATAAGCGCTCTTCTTAATCATGATGATGATGCGCCTGCAAAAAAGGATGAGGAATGCCAACCACTTCCAGATGGATATTGGCACTCGATATCCAATATGTATTGCTTTAAGAATATTCAATCAGCGTCTAGGCAAACATTCCTAAATAATTTCTTTGTTTGCAATAAAGAGTGCGTTAATACCATACACATGCAGATTCCTGGATTTTTATTCCAGGTTTTAAGGGAAGGGGACATAGCGTGTGCGCGATTCTTAGTTGAAAAAGGAGTACAACTTTTTCCAAGAGATGGTTACGTTAGTTCTGATGAAGATCTCTCAGTTGAAGATTATATGGTGTGCACGTTACCAGCAGTGTTGCGTCTGATTTTTAGCAAGAAATCGACGTTGGAGATAGGTGATTATCTTGAAATAATCGTGGCAGATAAAGAAGTTAAACGGTGTATTGCTGATAAGAATTTACCGTACAATCCGCTGCTTTGGTGTTATGAAATTTCGCTTTTTGATCATTTACTTAAATTGTTTGGTGAGCATAGTATAAATCAAGCATCGGCCAAAAAGCCATTGATTAATAAATCTCAATTTAAACAAAGAGCAAGTCTTACCTTGCCACTGCACTATCATCTTCGATCTGCTAAGAGTAACAACCAAATAATTGAGTATTTATTGGAAAAAGGAGCAGATGTAAATCGACTGGACGGTCGAAACAAGGTCCCGCTGATAGCGGTTCTAGAAACGCAAGATGCAGTTAGTCCAACAACGTTACACAAATATTTTGATCGGATGAAGCTTCTGGTGGATATGGGCGCAATAGTAGACCGAGCTCCTGCGGGTTTGAACTGCCTATATGAATTGCTCAAAAAAGCCGAAGTAAAAGGAAAGCTGGCCGAAGAGCATATAGCAACGCAAATGGTGAAATTTTTAGCGGATTCCAATTTGCACATAGCGCCGCGTATATTCTACAATAGCCTCTTCTTCCTGCCAGCAGAGTTACAGGATCGGATAAAACCACCCCTCTCATCATCCAGCAGCGTCAAGCGCCAATGTGAAGATGAAGCGGATGAAAATGATCAGCAGCCGACTAAATTTGAGAGATTGACTTGCCAGAAGGATGATTCTGCCTCTGATGATGATAGGCAGCCGACTGCTATTGAAAAATTGACTGATAAGCAATAATAATACTATTACCCTTTGCAACTGCTTCTAAAGTTAGTACACTAGCTTTATGAAAACAAAAACAAAAATCTTATTAGTCGCTTTGTTATGTATCGGTGCGTTTGTCTGGATAAAAAGAGTGAGGAGAAATGCGGTGCCAAAACGAGTGACGGTGTGGGTCCATGGGACGCGCGGTAATGCATTTCTGCCATTAGGCATATCACGCACTATGACCGAGACGGAGCATACGTTCTGCTATTGCCCACCAGGGTTTCATCCAGTGCAGTTGGTAGATCAATCATTGCACCAGCGTAAACTAGTTGATTTGCTCAACGCAACTGATCCTGATCAGTTTCCTGCGCAACATTCTTATTTGTTTGGTTGGTCAGGCTTAGCAAATAACAAAGACCGCCGACTTGCTGCCCAAGAGTTATATAAAGAGTTGTACGCCTTATCTGAGCGGTATCGCTTGGCGTATGGAGTACCACCGCACATAACGCTGATTGCGCATAGCCACGGTGGCAATGTAGTCCTTAATCTCGCACGTTTTGCAGATCAGCAATCGCCATTTATTATTGCGCAAGCAATATTGTTAGGAACGCCTGTTCAAAAAGAAACGGCTACATTAGCCGAGCATGATATTTTTAGCACGGTCTATTTATTGCATTCGCATGTAGATATATTTCAGGTCATTGATGCACAAAAAGTACAAATGCTGCGCTCAGATATCGCGCAATGGTGGAGTCAGAAAGAATGGGCTACCTGTAAAAATCTCCTTTCTAATTTATGGCATGTCCCCCTCTTTTCACAGCGCCATCTAGCACCACATAAAAAAGTGGTGCAGGCCAATATTACGTGGTCTGACGTTGCTCCATGGACGGACCAAGATTTTATCTACTTTGGTTACTATGAGAATTTTATGCGTTGGTTTGTGCCTAAATGTGCGCAGCAGATGGGGCGTGGGATTTTGCATACGGAATTTATTTTGCCGCTTTTTATAAAACGATTCCCTGCGCTACTCAAGAACCTTTCTCAAACTACCTTAGTCGCACAACAGACAGCTCCTGATACCGTTGAACATTGCGTGCAGTTGACATAGCCCAATAAAAACCTCACGTAATAAATTAGTTGTGGGCCAAATGTGCCGGTAGTTACGCAACTGCTTTTACATTAGAATATCAACGATTGACAACCTGCGTGCATTCATACTATTGCTTAAATGCAGAAAGCCACTCCTCACGATCTGAATTGTGTAATGAGGTACTATGCGGTATGTCTGTTCAAGTTCAAAAGGAGTTCTTTATCAGAGTGGAATACTGATACTCTTTTTGAGCCTACCGGCATGCACACATCGATCAGAATATTTACGCAAGAAAGTAATGTTACCCTGTCCTAAAAAATTAGCTGTACGCACTGAACAACCCACTCAGCCCGCCAACATCACCATTTGGATACATGGTACGCGTTTTTTTAAGCAACCGTATTATTACACCTACTTTGAAGGAAAACCGAGTTTAAGATCGGCATTGGAGCTTGATAAAAAATATCATTTGCGCAGAGTGGCCGATAATTTAAATATGCAGGCGTTTGACGAATTTTGTTTAGATACGTTCTATCTTTTTGGCTGGTCGGGTAAATTGAGTGCGGCGGATCGTAAAAAAGCAGCGCAGGCGTTGTACGATAATATTATCATGGTCAAAAATGAGTATGTACAAAAATACCAGCGTGAGCCAGCCATTAATCTGGTGTGTCATAGCCATGGAGGCAATGTAGCGCTCAATCTGGCAAAAATTGCCCGCAAGCGGCTTGATGATGCATTTCGCATTGATAAATTAATTTTGTTGGCATGTCCGGTACAAGATGGGACCATGCATTATGTTAAAGATCCGCTCTTTAAAAAAATTTATGCCATTCATTCTAGTTTAGACTTGGTGCAAATTATAGCGCCGCAAGTAACGTATCGTGTTGCCGATAATCAGCAAAGAACTACGTATAGACGATTTAAGTTGCCTCCATTTTCGCAGCGTTATTTTCCTGAACATGAGAATCTGGCACAAATAAAATTGAAATTGAATGGCAGGGCGTTGATGCACCAAGAATTTATCGGCAAAAAATTTCTGAGCTTACTGCCGGCCATGATTCCGGTGATCGATACGTGGCAAATGCAGACCACTACCGATCATCATCGTAAGTTGCTGAGTGTGCGTGTGGAAAAAAATAGAGTGAATCGTGGTCTTAAACTTGCATCACGACGTGCGGCCACGCAACATTGTGCGTAATGCGTTGACAATGCCGTGTGCATCTATGCCATGTGCGGCACGTTGTTCAGTGGCACTACCGCTGGCTGGTATGGTGGTGATTGCCAATTGTACTAGATGCAAATCGGGCAAGCGCGGATATAACTTGTTGGCAATAAGGTTGCCGATACCGCCTGGTGCGTAATGATCTTCTACGGTAACTGCCTTATTGCCTGAAGTGCGCACTACGTCAACCAGCGTTTGCGTATCGAGCGGTTTTACTGAATAAAGATCGATGACTGAAATGGCAATGTTTTCTTGTGCAAGTATTTCATGCGCTTTGAGTGCTTCAAATAGGGTGATGCCGGCACCAATGACGCACGCTTTATCTGCGTTGCTGCGCCGGACCACCTTGCAACCACCAATCGGAAAAGATTCATCATTTTTGTAGATCACTGGCGTTGTTTCGCGCGTGAGGCGTAGATAACTTATGCCATCCTGATGAGCAATCATCTGTTCGACAAGGTGATGCGTACTGACTGCATCCGCCGGATACAGTATGACTGATTCTGGCAAGGTACTCATCATAGCAATGTCTTCAAGTGCCATTTGTGATGGCCCATCTTGACCGATTGAAACGCCAGCATGAGAGCCGGCCACCCGCAGTGCCGCGCGTCCGATGGCAGCCATGCGCAATTGATCATGTGCACGCGTCAAAAATGAACCAAACGTTGCCACAAACGGTATTTTGTCGCAGGTGAATGCGCCCGTTGCAATGCTGACCATGGCTTGTTCGGCAATAAAACATTCAACAAATTGCTGCGGGTGTTGTTTTTCAACATCTTGCGTGTAGGTGGAATTTTTCACTTCGCCATCAAATGTCATCAGGTGACTATTATTTTGTGCCGCAAGCGCTGTGCCAAATGCTTTGCGTGTTGCCACTAATTCGCCGAGTTTATAGGTGCACGATTCAGCCTTTTTAAGATGCTCAGCGACGCGATGAATGGTGGGCGCGTGCGGGCGCCAATCAGCAGGAGGCGTGTATGAAGCCGCATGCGCAAATCTGGTTGCTAACTCTTTCAGGACCGTTGGTAGTTCTGCCATGGGAAATGCTTTGCCATGAAATCCTTGTTTGCCTTCAATTGATGCCAGACCGTACCCTTTGATAGTGTGTGCAATAAGTGCGCACGGTTTGTTTTTGATAGCGCGTATTCGATCAAAGGCATCTATGAGGGCGGCAACATCGTGACCATCAACTTCGATGGTATGCCAGCCAAATGCCTGAAAAATGTGTGCATAGCTGCTCGTGTCATGATCGTACATTGGTGTGGTACTTTGTCCCAGCCCGTTGCAATCAACGATGGCTACCACGTTGGTAAGATGGTAATACGCACCCAGTTGCGCGGCTTCCCAGACTGATCCCTCTGCTGTTTCACTGTCGCCCATGAGCACGTAGGTGTAAAAATCCCGTTTATCCCGTTGTGCACACAGTGTCATTCCAACACCGTTTGCCAGCCCCATGCCCAGCGAGCCAGTTGCCACAAGCACCGGTTCAAAACGTGGTGTTGGATGTCCTTCCAACACACTGCCTGCAGTACGGTAGGTGAGCAGTTCCTGTTCGGTTATGTAACCGAGCTCTTTCCACACAGCATAGAGCAGTGCAGAGGCATGACCCTTCGACAAAATAAATCGGTCATTGTCCGGATGTCGCGGATTATCGGCAAAAAATTTCATGGTGTGGAAAAACAGTACGGCAACGATGTCGGCAGCCGAAAGGCAGCTTGTTGGATGCCCCGAGCCGGCTTGTGATGTGGCAATAAGTGACTCGCGGCGCAGTTGATATGCTTTGTATTCGATAAATTGTTGTGCAATAGACATTTTAATTTCCTCTTTAAGCCGACCATAGCATAAGCTCTTATGAGTGCCAATATCTTTTTACGTGAATAAGTTGAATAACTCCTAGTAATTCTTCGGTTTTTTTGGCAGAATCGTTAACAACAGTAAGCAAAAACAAATCACTCTAAGGAGATTTGATGAGTAAAAAAATAGCGTTGTTAATATTGGTTGGCGCGATATGTGTGTCGCAGGGTATCGAGGCGATGCAGGGACCACAACAACCGCAGCAGCCACCACAACAGCCGCAACAACCAAATCAGTTACCACCGCCACACGTGCCATTACCGTTACAAGTACCACATCAACAGTTACCACCAGCTACTGATCAACAAGTTTCTTTATTTATGCTTAATCTGAGTACGTCGTTAAGTAATGAAATCAATAGACTTCAAGGTGAACTTGATGCTGCAACAGGTGCTCTTGCTACAACACAGCATGATCATGATCAGGCCGTATTACAGAGAAATAGTGCCAGAACTGAACGCGATAATTTGAACCACGCCCTTACTTCATGGCGATTTGGCTTTGCGTTTGCAGCGGCGATAGCGCTTGGCGAAGGTCTCATTCTTTGGTGGAAGCATCTTGAAGCAGAGCAGGAAGCGCAAGAAGAGGAAGAAGAAGAGCAACAAGAAGAAGCTGCGCAGCAGGCAGTGGCCGTAGCTATCTCTGAGTCAACTGACACTGCATCAGACAGCGTGGCACAATCAACCGTTGTGGAGCAGCCAACCATCGCGCAAGAATCTGAAACGGAATCTGCAGCTGGGTCGGTACCACTGGCTGAGCATCATATACACCTTGAAGACAGCAGACCGGTAACTAATGCGGATCAGACACCTGATGTGCAGAATTTTGATCGCACAACGGAAGATGAGCAACAAGATGGTGCACCAGCATCTGTATCAGAAGATGATCAAGAGCAGGATGATGAGCAACAACTCGAAGCTGATCAAGCGTAATAAAAAATCTTTAGTAAAAAAAATGAGCCTGAAATTTCAGGC
>Ga0207087_1072_pt1 | contig 22722 bp, 25 predicted proteins | sample Alteio_BWMinHeat_51_FD_153544 | JGI IMG/M metagenome (GOLD analysis project Ga0207087, IMG submission 153544) | Enriched cells from forest soil in Barre Woods Harvard Forest LTER site, Petersham, Massachusetts, United States -... | ecosystem: Environmental > Terrestrial > Soil > Temperate forest >... | reverse complement strand
CCTTTCCCTCGATCACACGGTGAACTTTGTAGTAATCTACGCTCCCTGGAATCCCGGTCGGAGCGGGAATCAGAACCCCTACTTCTGGCTCGCAACTGATGATGACCATCGTCAGGCGCTGCAAATAGCTGTGGCGGTGCTGATTCAAGTTTTCGATTCCTTGAGAGAACAAGACACGTCTTGTATCCTGCGTCAGCTTATCGACAAAGACAAATTGGTAAGGAGCTCTGGGAATCCCCATTTCATTTGGCAGCTGTTTAGAGGGACCAAGATAATGAAAAGGCTGGGCCTTTAAGTAGAGCTGTTTGATTTCGAGGGGGGCTTTGCTCTCTACGCTTGCTCCGCCTAGGAGATCACTTTCATGGACATTGCCAGAGGCAACGCCAATGGCTACAATATCGATGGGGAGAAGTGGGCGTCTCCCCTCCTGAGAATCAAAGGAAATATTATAGCGCTCGGAAATAGCTCTGACTCTCCGATCAGTAAAAATTTCACTTACAGCTTGTTGAAAAATCCTCCAGGTCGCCTGACGCAGGTCTATGAGATTGGCATCATTTGGCAAAAAGTGGAGCTCTCTACGCAGCCAAACCCTATTTTCATAAACAAGCAGCTCTTCGCGCGGCTTTAAGGCCTGATTACAGGCTACACCAAAAGAATCTATTGTAAGAGGACGAAGGGGACCAGCCATGAGAGAATTCTAGCACTTTTTTGCAATAAAAGCTAGGATCCAAGAAGGCTTCAATTTTTCATGTTATGGTATAGGGCATCTACGTCGTCTAGAGCCTCGATCCAGTCGATGAGCTCAAGATTAGCCCTCGCCGTTTCAGGATCGCATTCTACGTATGTTTTAGGGATCATTTCCAGGCCAGCAGCCTCACATTTTATCCCCTGACTTTCTATTTTTTCCTTTACACTGTAGAGCTCTTCGGGAGCAGTCAGAATGAGATAGAGCTCCTCCCCCGTTTCAAAATCTTCAGCTCCCGCCTCTGTTGCCAGGAGAAAAAGAGGCTCTTCCTCGCTCTCCTTTTTGAGCACCTGGATCACCCCCCGTCTGTCAAAATTAAAGGCCACAGCCCCGGGGGTAGCAATGGTGCCCCCTTTTTTGTTTGTCGCAATGCGCAGGTCCGAGGCAATGCGATTTTTATTGTCGGTCATGATCTCGACTATGAGACCCACTCCTCCATGGCCATAGAGTTCATAGGTCATCTCCGTGTAATCGGACTGGTCAGCGCTGCTTGCTTTTTTGATATTGCGCTCGATATTTTCATTGGGGAGATTGGCCCCTCTTGCTTTTTGCAGCACAAGGCGCAACTTGGTATTGCTTTTGGGATCTGGCCCTCCTTGTCTCACCGCGCTAATGATCTCTTTCACAAGACGCGAAAAGAGCTTTCCTTTGGCTTTATCAGCTCGCTCTTTCCGATGCTTGATATTGGCCCATTTGCTATGTCCTGCCATGGTTTCCCTCAGGGTATTTTAATTAAAATTTCTTCTAAAGCGTGCCCGTGCCCGTGCCCGAATTATCCACAAGCCGTTCATGATCAAACACCAGGATCTCTTTCGGGCACGGGCACGCACACAGGCACAGGCACGATACTTGGAAAGTTATTTTCGATAATTGGTATTAGCCATTTGTTTTTCTCTTGGAATAAAATTATTTTAATCTCATCTGCATATACAGTTTTGCTCGGTATTTACCCGGCTGCTCCTTGATGAAATGGGCTTGGCGGCCATATTTCACAAATCCCTCGCGAAGATAGAGGCGAATCGCAGGGTTTCCCTCATAAACCTCCAGGTGCAGAATTTCCAAATTAAATTTTTCTATTGCTAATTTCTTTAAAGAACGAATCAGCTCAGTCCCCACCCCCTTCCCGCGAAATTTTTCATCGACAATGATGGAAAAAAGGGACTGATGGCGAAGCTTTTCGTAGGAAGAGACATAAAGAGTTGCCATTCCGCAAGGGAGGCCATCTGCGGAGGCTGTCAGCCCCGCCTGAAGGGGAACACAGCACATCCAGACCCGGACAGCATCTTCGACCTCCCGTACATTATCCATGGGAAAATAGTGCAAAACATCAGGTTGCAAAAACCAGTTGTTCAGGTGAGGAGCATCCTCTGGCTCTGTGAATCGAACAGAAATATTCACAAATCACACTCCATGAGGATCCTCCCCCAGTACCGGTCTCCTTGCTTGACAAAGTGCTCTTGCCGAGCAAATTCACGAAATCGCTCTTTTTTGAGAAGGGCTTCAATGGGATTTCCTGTAAAAAATTCAATATGCATCAGCTCGAGATGAAAAAAATTTTTTGCAAGATGCTTGAGATTGCGCAAAATCGCCGTTCCAATCCCCCGACGCTGAAATTCAGGTGCAACAATAATTTTAAATAGACAGTGGTGGGCCACCTTGCGATAGGGCATGAGAAACAGCGTACCGACTGCACAAGGGCTGCCTTCATAGGTTGCCGTTAGACTCGAATTTAGCCGGCAAAAGCCAAGCCAGACCTGCAGGGCATTGTCAACCTCAATAGGAGTAGACATGGGAAACCAGTCGAGCATATGAGCCGCCTCTAGCCAGCTGCGCAAGGCAGGGCCATCATCGAGATGAGTATAGCGAAGATCAAAGGCCGCAGAATCTGTGAGTTTTTCTCTCTTTTTCACCCAAATTCCTTTAAAAAGGCATAAATAAAGCCATCGATTTCTCCATCCATAACCGCCTGAATATTGCCCACTTCATAGCGGGTGCGGGTATCTTTGACAAGGGTATAGGGCTGAAAAACGTAATTGCGAATCTGGCTCCCCCATGCGATCTCGAGTTTTTCCCCTCCAAGCGCTTTGAGCTTATTTTCCCGCTCTAAGCATTCCCTCTCATAAAGCTTTGCTGCTAAGATCTTTAAGCAAGTTTCTCGATTTTGGATCTGACTACGCTCACTCTGGCAAGAGACTACGATACCTGTTGAGAGGTGGGTAATGCGAACAGCAGAATCGGTGGTGTTGACATGCTGGCCTCCTGCCCCCGAAGAGCGGAAGGTATCGACCCGAATCTGATCGGGGCGAATATCGATCTTAATATCGTCGGCAATCTCGGGGGTAGCATCTACTGAAGCAAAGCTGGTATGGCGGCGCGCATTGCTATCAAAAGGCGAGATGCGAACGAGGCGATGGACCCCTTTTTCCGCTTTGCAGTGGCCATAGGCAAATGCTCCCGTAATCTTAAAGGTGATGCTTTTGATACCGGCAACCTCTCCATCTACGCTATCGATGACATCGATACCCCATCCACGCTTTGCGGCAAAGCGCTGGTACATCCGAGAGAGCATCTGTGCCCAGTCGCATGCCTCTGTTCCCCCGGCTCCCGCATTGATGCTGAGGTAACAATTTTTTTTATCAAGCTCCCCTGAGAGCATGCGACGCACCTCAAGCGCTTCAAGGGTACTTGCAACTTTTTCTGTTTCGTTAAGAAGCTCCCCAAAAAATTGCGGATCACTGGCCTCCTCTACCTCGGGAAAGAGGGCAGATACATTCTCAAAACGGATCTTGAGTTCTTTATAGGGAAGAATCCAGCTCTTGAGATCCGTGAGTTCATCGATGACTTTCTGCGCTTTTGCTCCATCAGACCAAAAAGTTGGCTCTTCCATTTTAGCCGTAAGGGTCTCTGCACGTGCCTCTTTGGTGGGCAAGTCAAAGATACCTCATCATGTGGAGCAGGCGAGCTTCGATATCTTTAATGAGAGCTTGTACATGGGGGTTCATGCGAATTTCCTGTAAATAGATATTTAAATTAAGTGAAAACCTCAGTATAGTTGGAAGAGAAAAAAAGAAAAATCGCTCAAAAATTTTTAAAATGAAAATTAAAATTTTTACGTTTAAAATTCCCGCAAAATTTTTCCAACCCGCACTAATCTTCTCTTTACATTAATAAATCCTTGGGTATAATGGTTGTGATTTTCATTCAAGGGGAAGTCCCTTTAGAATTTTTAACATTATCCTATTAGGAGGTAACAAATGTCCACAACCGTTCAAGCACTACCACTAGAACCAAGCGCTTGGGAGACGTTCTCAACGAAGGCTTCTGAAGGCGCACAATGGCTTGGCAAGACCGTTAAATACATCGGGTCTGTCATTGCAGAATATGCATTAAAAGTCTGGGAATATGTGAAGCCTTTCTTTGAAGCTGCAGGTCGCTTCATCGCAGAGAACTGGGAAAAAGCAAAAGAGTTCGTAAAAGAACATAAAGAATACACAGCCGCTGCAGTAGCTGGAGTAGTCGTTACAGCTCTCGCATCTCTGCTCTTCTACAATATGTGCTGTGGAGGTTCTACCCAAACACCACCACCAGGCACACCAGCGCCAGGAACACCTGCAACACCAGCTGCGCCAGCAACACCTGCTGCACCAGCAACATCTGCAACACCAGTAGTTGTCTAAATTCATACGCCGCACAAGCGGGCAGATCTTGGATCAGCCCGCTTTTTTTGGTCGAGATGGACGGTGATGTTCTCCCCATCCCTCGTGTAGCGGTAATTCCAAGTAGACTCGAAAAGAGGCTCTTCCTTCCAGTTTAGTGTACCGTCTGCTCTCTGCTCGACGGTCAGTTTCACATTCTTTGGAACACCAATACAAAATGGTCCCTTTAGCGTCACATCTTCTGCAAAAAATTCTGCCCCTTCTTCTAGGATGATCTCACAGAGCTCTGCAGGACTTTCCCTCTTCCACGCTCCTCTGCCAAACGAGGAATTTGTCCCGGCATTGACAATACGCACATTTTTCAGGAAACATTTGCCCGTTCTTTCGCTGTAATGCAAAAGCCCCTCCTCATCATAGTGACCCATTAGGGCCTCTGTTTTGATCTGGAGAGCACCATCAAGGCTTAAATTCTCAAGATAAAGGTCGGCAATCTGCAAGAGCAGCTGACTGCCTAGGCTCAAACTCCCCTTTTGGATTTTCTGCGCAATCATCGAGTAGAGAGGTCCTAGGGCAGGATGGTAAAAGAAGAGAAAAGGGACCCTCTTTTTTAGAAAATCCTCCTCAGAGGGAAGTTCGGGAACAGAAAAGGCGCAAAATTCAGTTAAGAGGTGTCTACCATTTTTGAGTAGATCATAGAGACACCCCTCCGGTGTTTCAAATAGAGCGCCACCTTGAGCGGCACGCTTAATCGGAGAGATGGTTTTGTGGCGCAGGTTATAAGTTAAGTAGACCTCTGTTGGAATCTCTGCAGAGGTAAAGGCATCGGCGATATTTTGCATCGTCGACTCGAGCCTGACCATTTCCTTTTCCTCAAGCTCTCCCTCCTTTCCGACCACTTTCATTTTCTTGGCATTGATGAGCAGTCCAGGGAAGGGAGAGGTTTCCACGGCCCTTAGCACAGCCTCTAGATCGATAAACAAAATATTGGTGTTGGCCGGGTATTTAGAATAGGGATTCCAGAGACTGGCCCTTTCATCCTCTAGCCCATAGAGGTCGAGATCGCAATACTCAATGCTCGTTAAACAGTAAGAGGTCTTGCCCCCCGATTTTTTTTCCAAAAGAACGTTGATTCCCTCGCTTGTCCGCACAAAGCGCGAGCAGGAGGCAAATCCCATCTTTAAGTCTCTCTGACAGCCAATTCCTGTAAACGCAAACAGGCCACCATCTACCCCCGGCAAGATATTGTTGATCTGACGGACGAGCGCCTTTCGCTTTCCACGTGATTTAAGCCAATCAAATACCCCTTCTTGCGCAGCCAATCTCCAGATGACGCCGTGGCCTCCTGGCTTGAGAAGTGGTTGGCAAGAAGCTTGCATCCCCCACTGTCCCTCCTCATCGACTGCAGGAACTAAGGGCTGTACAAAGAGCCGGAAGTTCTCTCTACAGCGCCCAAACCAGCTCTTTTCATCACAAAAAGCCAAAAGACGTGTATGGTTCTCCTTTTCAGGCGAGGTCATAATCGATAAAGGAGTGACGATTTGCCTCCCAAAGATCTTGTAGTGCACATACTCTTTTGCTTGGAGATCTGCGATCAGATACTCGAGAAGCGTTTTGCCGCAAAATGGCAAGAGAGCCGCCGGGAGATATTCACCGTTTTTCTCATCTCTTAGATCCAGTCGATCGGCAGCGCCACCGGCCGTATAAATCTCTGCCATCTCATCCAAGTGTTCAATCGCCCAGATCATCGCGCACTTGTACAGAGGATCTTCTGGATGAGAAAGATCGATAAAAGGAGGCGCCCTAAATCGAATCTGTTTATATCCAAGCAGCTTCGAAAAACGGTTTTCCGCCCGTGTGAAAAGCGATTTTCGAAGAGCCTTAGGTAGAGTGTTAACAGATCCTGGATGTTTTCTTTGATGCAGCAGCCTGAGAATTGTCTCATGGTATCCGACAATTCCTCCAAGAGGAGCGTAAAATTGCTCGACCTCTCCTAGAGCATCCAGAAGAGAGATCAGTTTTGCCTTTTCCGATGTGGGCAAAGGCCCTAGGACTCTCTCTCCTTGTCCCGTGGCCAGAAGAGAGAAAAGAGAAAGTCCTTGCAGAGGAGACAGGCAGCTTTCCATCTCTTCTAGCCAAAAGGGCTTTTCATCGTGGAAAAGATGCTGCTTGAGCAGTTCTCTTTTCTCCTCTACAGACAATTCTTTTTTTAGTTTTGAGGCTAAAAAAAAGAGCGACTCCTGAACTCTCATCATCTTCTCCAGCTGGACTTTAGCCATTTGAGGACGATGATTTCTCTCTCAGGCAAGCCAAGTTTTTTAACCATTTCCAAAAGGCAGGCTTGAATGGTTAAAAAAATCGGCTTATCTGACAGAGAAAGGGCGTCCGACAAATGGCTAAGTCCAGTCCAAAGCATACTATACCTTAAGCTCGACTTTGTATATTTTTTGTCGTCTTGGCCTCTCCTCGGAAATTTTTCTCTTTTCCCTACGATTTTTTTTGACTATAATCTCCCAGGGGGATACAAATGGTCATTCGAGGATAAAGCTGGGTCTTCGCAGGATTTGCAAAGACTCAGGTTCATCGCTCTCGTGAAGAGGGTGAGAAAATTCTCTAAAAAAGTCCCTGTAGATTTGGATTATGGGGAATATACAGAAACCAAAGTGACATTAACCCTTCGGAGGTTTACCTAAACTATGGCTAACTTGCTAGTAAAGGAGAAAAAAATGGCTAAACAAAAAAGTTCAAAATTCATGCAACCGATGGCAATTAGCGAAGAGCTTGCAGCGGTTGTAGGAAAAGGACCGATGCCACGTACAGAAGTGACTAAAAAACTATGGGCTTATATTAAAGCCAACAAAAGGCAAGATCCCAAAAACAAAAGAAATATTATTCCCGATGAAAAACTGGGAAGGGTGATTGGCAAAAAGACCATCAACATGTTCGAAATGACCAAAGCTGTGAGCAAACACCTCTCTTAATTGGCCACAGTTAAATCTGTAGAGTGTATGGATTGTACACTCTACGTTTTTTGTCTATGTTTGTAGTTTCTGCGATTCTGCTTGCTGGAGGCAAAGGGCTCCGCATGCAGGGGTTATCCCCTCTTCCTAAGCAATATCTGTCTCTAGAAGGCCAAATTGTTGCCCTCTACAGCTTTCATATTTTAACCAGTTGTCCTGCCATTTCTGAAGTCATCGTGGTGTGCGAGCCCGCTTATCAGAGCTATTTTCCAGCTGCCACCACCTTTGCAGCGCCAGGAAATCGCAGACAAGACTCGGTGGAAAATGGCTTTGCCGCTCTCTCCGAAAAAAGAGGGCTTGTTTTGATCCACGATGCAGCGCGTCCCTTCATCACAAGGAAGCTTGTAGAGACGTTGATCTGCGAAGCCACCCATCATGGCGCAGCGATTCCTGCCCTACCCGTTAAGCAGACGATCAAGCAAGTGGAGGAGGGGTTTGTGAAAGAGACGCTAAAGCGCTCTTCTCTTTATGAGGTCCAAACACCACAGGCAATCAGAGCCGATCTTCTCGTCTCTGGCCTTGCCTATGCAAAAGCAGAAGCTATTACAGTGAGCGATGATGCCTCTTTGGCTGAACTGCTCGGCCATCGGGTGAAGATCGTCCCAGGGCTTGAAACCAACATCAAAATCACCACCCCTTTCGACTGGGTGCTGGCTAAAACAATCCTTTATGATCAAGCACAAACTCATTCTAAGCTATGATGGAACAGCCTATAGCGGCTGGCAGGTGCAGAAAAATGCCACCTCGATCCAGACCCTTGTCCAAGAGGCGCTTTCCACGATTTTGCGCTCTCCCCTCTCTCTTGTGGGAGCCGGCCGCACAGATTCTGGGGTCCATGCACTCGGACAGGTAGCCCATTTCACAACCGTTTCTGAAATAGACAGAGGTAAAACCCTCCTTTCGCTAAACGGTCTGCTCCCTTCTGCTATTCGCGCTTTAAGCCTTGAAAGCGTCTCTGCTGATTTTCACGCGCGCTACAGCGCCAAGAGCAAGCTCTACCGCTACCATCTGCAGTTGGGGCCCTTGCGCGACCCCTTCAAGCAAAGATATAGCCTATTTGTTCCCTATCCTCTCGATCTTGAGCTTTTGCGCTCAGCTACCTTAGAATTTATCGGAAAGCGCGACTTCACCTCCTTTTCCAATGAGGCACATCGCGGCAGTGCTGCGAAAAATCCGGTGCGAACCCTTGAATCCATAGAGCTACGACAAGAGGGAAACAGCCTCTACTTAGAATTTAAAGGAGAGGGGTTTCTCTACAAAATGGTTCGCAATATCGTGGGCACCCTCCTCGATGTGGCAAGAGGCAAAGTGCCCCTTTCAGCTCTGCCAGAAATTTTTGCGGCAAAAGATCGGAAATGCGCTAGTCCTACAGCCCCTGCCCACGGACTTTTTCTAGTTGAGGTGATCTATCCTTCAGGACATTAATAGGCAAATATCGTGCCCGTGCCCGTGTGCGTGCCCGTGCCCGGGGCGTATGGTAGGGTACGACCAACACCCACATGAGTAACACATTAATGCTGTCAAGGCGGGCACGGGCACGCACACGGGCACGGGCACGAATTTACACCCTTACACCTGAAATTGTTTAAACTTCATTTCAGCTGGAATATCGAGGAAAGAGGCAAAATGGGCGGCCCCCTTAAGCTGGGGATTTTTGAGCTGAGGATGGTTCTTGGGACAGATCAGCACGGGAGATACCGAGGCGCTTTGAAGGGCCAGCACGCCGCGTAGCGAATCTTCAAAGCCAATCACCTTGTCTCCGGGGTCAGAGAGAAGCTCTAGCGCTTTGAGATAGGCGTCAGGCGCTGGCTTGGGATCTGCATACTGCTCACGCGTAATCCAAACAGGGAGAGTCGAAAGCAGAGGAATCTGGCTTTTTACCTGCTCCACCTGCCGCTGGGTAGAATTTGTGACCACACACCGTTTTTTCCCCGCACGAGAAAGCTCCTTCAAAAGCTCTGCTACGCCCGAGAGAAGCTCGAGCTTTCCAGCTTTGAGCAAATCGAAATAGATCTGGTTTTTCCGCTCGCGCAGAATGTCCCAAGAGGGCTCTCTCTCTTGCAATGCTGGAAACTCTGCATAGATCTTCTCTTTTAAGCCGGTAGCGCTAGAGTGAGAAATTTCGCAAAACCGTTCAAAATTCCAATTCAAGACAAAGCCAGACTCCTGACAAAGAGAGCGATAGGCCTCAAACTGAAGCTGTTCGCTACTGACAAGCAGTCCATCAAAATCTAAGAGAACAAGATCAAACTGGTGTAACCATTTCATAAAAACCGAGGTTAACTGGACTTTAGCCATAAATGGCTAAAGTCCAGTTTAAAATTGCCGATGATCGGACTCGAACCAACACCCTATTGCTAGGAGCAGATTTTGAATCTGCCGCGTCTACCATTTCGCCACACCGGCACTGTGGCTAAAAAGTGTAACAGGTTTATTCTTTCTCTTCCCAAGGATATTTTTCTCGAGCAGAAAGCTGGGGCGGAGGAAGGTCGAACTGCTGGTCGCTGTGGCTCCGATAGATCGACTCACCATGGGCGTGATGTTGTCGCAGCCTTTGCTGCTCTGCCTTCTCGGGTTTTGAGCACCCGAGGAGAAGAAGAATGGGAAAAATTTTTTTAAACTCACTTGACACAGAACCCCTCCCTTGAGTATGGACACAAACAATGGCCAGTGAAAGTCCTTTAATCATGATAGCCGAAAGTCCCTTCATGAAGAAGCTACTTATCGATCTGGACAAAATCGCCAAAAGCTGCGCGAGCGTCTTCATCAGCGGCGAATCGGGAACGGGAAAGGAAGTAGTTGCCCACGCCATTCACTACAGATCCACTCGCTCTACAGAGGCCTTTGTCAAGGTCAACTGCGCTGCCATTGCTGAAACTCTGCTTGAGTCAGAATTTTTTGGCCATGAAAAAGGATCCTTTACAGGAGCGACCTGCCGCAGATTTGGTCGCTTTGAGCTAGCCTCCAAAGGGACGTTACTGCTCGATGAGATTTCAGAAATTCCCCTTTCGCTGCAATCCAAGCTGCTGCGAGTCGTTCAGGAACAGGAGTTTGAGCGCGTGGGAGGCAGCCAGCTGATCAACGTCGATGTGCGGCTCATCTCTACCTCAAACCGCAACATGAAAGAGGCCATTGAAAATAAACTTTTTCGCGAAGACCTCTACTACAGGCTCAATGTGGTCCCCATCCATCTCTCCCCCCTTCGCGAGCGCAGAGAGGACATTCTTCCGCTCTCTGATTATTTTTTAAAAGAGTATGATCTGAGCAAAACATTTTCTTCAGCAGCCAAGCAAAAACTGCTCGACTACTCCTGGCCAGGCAATATCCGGGAGCTCTCCAATATCATCCAGCGCACGGTGGTACTCTCGAGTAGTTCTCTGATCCAGGCTGACGACCTCTGTTTGGAACCGCAACAGGTGGGATCTTGTGCAAAAAAAATTTTCACTCTTAAACAGTTAGAAAAAAGGCACATTTTAGATACTCTTGTAGCCCATGAGCAAAACCGCACCCAAGCAGCTCGAGCCCTCGGCATCAGCATCCGCACTTTGCGAAACAAACTCTCTACCTATACCCAAGAAGCTGCAAAAGACCAGATTTCGTGAGTTCCCTCCCACTTTTATTTTACGTCACCGCAAAGAAAACCTCAAAAAATGCAGTCTACGCCATTTAGAAGCACGCCCTGACCTGCGTTTTTTCACCCATCCTTTGGAGAAACTGCCCGATCTAACAGGGTATCTCGTCTTAACCCTAGATGGGCCTGTCTTAGAGGCTAAGGATGGACACTCTGGCCTGCTCTTGCTTGACGGAACCTGGCGGTATGCGGAGCAAATGAGCAAAGTCCTTCCCGCTTGTCTTTGCGCACGCAGCTTGCCAAGCGGCTTTAAAACCGCTTATCCGCGCAGACAGGCAGATTGTCCTGACCCAACTCGAGGACTCGCCTCTATTGAGGCACTCTATGTTGCTTACTGGATTTTAGGCAGAGAACCGGAGGGCCTCCTTGACCATTACTACTGGAAAGAGCTCTTTTTGAAGAGCAACGAAGCGCTACAACCTCAAACCGGCTTCCCACTCGCGGATAAACTCTAAGAGAGACGTCTTAGTTGCCCTATTTTTGAGGAGGGCAAGCGCCTCGGGGTGAAGGATCAGATGCGCGATTTTGGCAAGCAGCTGCAGATGGACCTTGTCACTGGAGGCAAAGAGAAAAAAGAGGGTATGTACGAGCTCTCCATTTAAGGCACCATACTCGATCGGCTGAGAGGGGAAAACGACAGAGATGAGGTCGAAAGGGATCTGCTCGAGACACTCGCGCGAATGGGGCACGGCAACGCCATGACCAAGTGCTGTCGGCATGAGGCTTTCGCGGTCAAGTAGGAGCTCAGCAAGCACCTCCGGGTCTAGCCCCAAAGTAGTGGCAATGGGAAGGGTTGCTGAGCAGATCACCTCTTCCTTGGTGTGACCTAGGACAGCTTCTTGTACCCCTCCACGGTGAATGGCGCGGTAAAGGCCAAAATGCTGCATCCCTGCGCGATTTGCAAAGGTGTCATCTTCTATCTCTGAAGAAGAGGAGATGGGAACCAGTTTGCTTTTGAGCATCCAGTTTTCAATCTCATTGCGACTGAAGCGATACTCATGATGCAATCTATAGGCGGGAATTTTGCCAAGGGTTATCCAGCGCCTCACAGTGGCCTTAGAAACGCCAATCAGTTCAGCAACATCTTCAATTTTCAGATCCATGATTAAAACCCCTCAAAAATCGCGAGAACTTCTTTCGGGTGGCTGGCTTTGATTAGCTTTTTGCGCCGCTCCTCATCTTTGATCGCACTTGTGAGATGAGAGAGGATACTCAAATACTCTGTCTGGCGATCTTCCGGCCCTCCGATCATGAAAATGATCTGCACGGGAGCATCATCGAGAGACTGCCAAGGGATCGCACGCCCTTTCTGGATCCCAATTGCGATGAAAAAATCATCATATCCTATGAGCTTGGCATGAGGAATAGCTACCCCGAGGCCAATTCCGGTGGAAACAATCTTTTCCCTTTCCAAGATCGCGCGATGAAAGTCCCTGCTATCGAGAAGCCTGCCAGCGTCGGCAAGACACTGGACAAGCTCAGCAATCGCCTCCGCTTGACTTGTGACCTCTAGAAACCGAACGAGATCCTGGCTGAGATAACTGGCTATTGTCATAGGATCTTCTCTCCTAAAAAACTTAATGCACGCCTGTATGGCCAAAACCACCTTCTCCTCTTGCTGTTGCAGCAAGGCTTTCTTCTGCAAGGACAAACTCCACCTGGGAAACCGGAGCGAGCACAAGCTGCGCAATCCGCATTCCATAGGTTACCGTAAAAGGCTCTTTTCCGTGATTAATCAAAATAACGCTGATGATCCCTCTGTAATCGGCATCGATGGTCCCTGGAGTGTTGAGAACTGTGACCTGCTGTTTGAGTGCAAGGCCACTGCGCGGCCGTATTTGGGCCTCATACCCGGGAGGGATTTCCATCCTCAGCCCCGTTGGGATCAAAGCAGAACGACCGGGAGATAGAACAATAGGCTCCCGGTTTGCCGCGCGAAGGTCGGCCCCTGCCGCTAAGGCAGAAGCGTACTGGGGCATCAGCTCAGGATCTTCGATCTGAATCGGGACCTTTTTTTTGTCCATGCTCTATAAGTTGCTTAAGTTTCTGCTTTTGAGATCTCTCTTTTGCCGGGAATTCGGGCATAAGAAAACCTAAAAAGAGCGATAGCTTATCTTTTAATTCATCCCGATTAACAATGCAATCAATCATTCCCTTTTCGAGCAAAAATTCCGATTTTTGCGCCTTAGGGGGCAGCTTTTCACGCGTTGTCTGCTCGACAACACGGGGGCCTGCAAAGCCAATGAGTGCATCGGGTTCGGCTAGGATAAGATCCCCTAGCGTCGCAAAAGAAGCCGTCACTCCCCCCGTTGTGGGGTGAGTTAAAACAGAAATATAGGGAAGAGCAGCCTCATCTAATCTCGACAAAGCACCAGCGGTCTTGGCCATCTGCATGAGAGAGAAGATCGACTCCTGCATCCTCGCCCCTCCCGATGCAGAGACAATCACTAAGGGTAACTCCTTTTCGGTGGCCAGTTCAATCAGGCTCGTTAAGCGCTCTCCGACGACAGAGCCCATTGAACCTCCCATGAAACTAAAATCGAGTACACCAAGAGCAATAGGCCGTCCATGGAGGCAGCAGGTCCCCACAACAACAGCTTCATCACGCCCCGTCTTTTTCTGCGCAGTCTTTAGCCTCTGTGCGTATGGCTCTGTATCGACAAACTGCAGAGGATCATCTGGCTTGCAGTCCATAAAGAGCTCGGTGAAGCTACCGCTATCGGCAAGCAGCTGGATACGCGCTTTTACTCCGAGGCGAAAATGGGCCTTGCATTTAGGACAGCAATGAAGGTTCTTTTCTAGCTCACTCTGATAGATCAGCTCCTTGCACCCATGGCAAGAGAGCCAGCCATCAAAGTCCTTTTTTTCAGGCCTGGAAGTTTTTTCTTTGATTTTAGGTCTTTTAAAAGAAAACATAGCCAGATGTTAGCAAAAAAGCCATTATTTCGCTCTAGAATTAGAGCCCTGCCCGTGCCCCTGCCCTGCCCCTGCCCGTGTGCCCAATGGGGTGGTAGGAAACTCGGGCACGGGCAAGGAAATGAATTACGCGCGCGCCTTGAGAAATCGCTTTTCCACCTCTCCCCAATTTGCGATCTCCCAAATTTTTTTTACGTAATCAGCCCGCACATTCTTATACTGAAGATAGTAGGCATGCTCCCACACATCGATCCCAAACAAAGGGGCGAGCCCCTGGGTGCTTAAAGGATCTTGATTGGCACAAGTGGTGAGCACAAGCCCCTTCTTCTCCTTGCAATAACCTAGCCACCCCCAGCCCGACCCCTGAATGGCCGCTGTCTTGCTGCCCATTTTCTCCACAAACTGAGCAAACGAGCCGAAATCGCGCACAATGGCTGCGAGAAGCTCTCCTTTAGGCTCTCCTCCTCCCCCCTTTTTTACAGGAGCAAGGGTGGTCCAGAAAATCGAATGGTTGAGATGGCCCCCTCCATTAAAGCGAATCGCTTGCTGCTCAGCAATCATCGCCTCTAAGTTATTCTCGCTCTGCGACTTAGAATATTTTTCCAGCGCTGCATTTAAATTGGTTACATAGCCCTTATGGTGCTTGAGATAGTGTAGCTCCATGATCTGCGCGGAAATGACCGGCTCTAAAGCGCTAAAATCATAGGGAAGCTCGGGGAGCTCGTAGGGGTGCAAAGACATGGGTCCTCCTTGTGGGGGTTTTTCGACCTTATACAATTATCGAAAATAACTTCGAATTTCAGCTGCGTCGAATCTCGGCAGCTTTCACGCGCTCAAATTCGAAGCTATTTCCGATAATTGGTATTAGTGTACCCATTTTAAGAAGTTTGGGTCGAGGATTTGGTGCAAAAAAGTCCGACTAAAATACGATGTATCGTAAATTAGTCGCGACTAAAATACGATATATCGTAAAATGGTCGTATGAAAAGGATCTATCAAGAACTCATCTCCCGGCACCTGCTTCAGCTACGTCAAATGGTCTTTTTAATGGGCCCTAGGCAAGTGGGAAAAACAACGGTGAGTCTTGCGTCAGCAGCAGAGTGGCCTAAACATTTTTATTTCAATTGGGACAATTCCGCTGAAAAGCTTCTATTCATAGAAGGTCCAAGCGCGATTGCTCTACAGGCTGACTTAAGCGAACTGACTGAAGAAAAACCCGTTTTGATTTTTGACGAGATTCACAAATATGCAAAATGGAAAAACTTTCTTAAAGGTTTTTTTGATCTTTACGAAAAGAAAACCAAGATTATTGTCACGGGAAGCGCGCGTCTTAACATCTATAAAAAAGGTGGCGACAGTTTGATGGGCCGCTATTTCTATTATCGCGTCCACCCCCTTTCTGTAGCTGAAATCGTCTCCCCTCACCTGATTGAGGAAGAGATTCGTCCTCCAGCACCAATTAGCCAAGATGATTGGACCGCGCTTTTAGAACATGGGGGATTTCCCGAACCCTTTATTCAGCGCTCTAAACCATTTTCTCGTCGGTTGCACTCGATTCGTCAGGATCAGTTATTCAAAGAAGATATTCGAGATGGAACTAGAATCCAAGAGTTGAGTCAACTGGAGCTGCTGGCCGAGCTCCTGCGCAAACAAGCAGCTGAATCAATGAGCTACCAATCTCTTGCCAAAAAAGTAGGCGTTTCTGTTGATACAGTTAGGCGATGGATTGAAGTGCTTAAATCCTTTTACTACTGTTTTTCTATTCAACCCTGGTCGAAAAACATCACCCGTTCACTCATCAAAGAACCAAAGCTCTATCTCTGGGACTGGTCTTTACTTGATGAAGAGGGGCATCGAAATGAGAATCTGGTAGCGAGCCATCTTCTTAAAGCCACCCATTTTTGGACTGATCGAGGCTTTGGCGAATATGGCCTCTATTATTTACGCACTAAAGACAAAATTGAAACAGATTTTCTAGTCACAAAAGAGGGAAAGCCCTGGTTTCTGGTCGAAGTAAAGACAAAAGCTCGCGGAATTTCTCCTGCGCTCTACCATTTCCAAAAAGGAACTCAAGCTCCACACGCCTTTCAAATAGCTTTTGATCTTCCTTTTGTCCGCAAAAATTGTTTCGAGGAAAAAGGCCCTATTTTAGTCTCTGCCCAAACATTTCTCTCGCAACTTATTTAACCTCGGTTTTGGATTCACTTCTCGCTAATTTGAAGAAAAAATATTTTTATTTATAATAAAATAGAAATATAGTATTATAAAAGCGATTCTTAAAAAAAGGAATAAATCACTGAGCATTAATTGCAGCAACTATATTTTTAATAAAGACAAAGAACTATATGGTGGTCAGCAACAAGATTACGTTGCAAGAACCAATCAAACCATTGAAGAAGCCACCCATCAAACAAGAGAGGTCTTAGCAAGAGGAGGCGATCTAGAAGCGCATCACGGGAAGATGGTCGATCATCTCGCAATGGGACGAAAAAAAACGGCCCTTGCTCATGGAACAGAAAACGGCCACCTTTTTGGATCTAAACGGTTTGAAGAACAGCCACAGTCTGTTCACTACACAAGTCTAGACGACCCTCGATACAGAGAATACAACGGACAGATCATCGCCTTTTTGCAAGAGGTCACACAGGGAAAGATTCCCATAGAAGAGGGACAACTAAGAGAGCGTCAATTTAGAGTCGAAGAAAAGCTAGAAGAGTATCTCTGCTCTTTTGAACTAGAAATTTTCACCGGGAAAGAACTCCTTGCAAAAGAATGGACCGTTGATCCTAAAAGCGAAATGATCCTTCGCACTCAAGACAGCACCGTTGCAAAAACAAAAGGAAAGCTGCAAGGTGTAAAAGAAACCGATCCCACTTTCTATACGAGAAACAAAATGTACTACTGCCTCCTGGGGCTTTGGACATCAATTGCCGCCGAGAATTTGCTCTTTGACTCTGTCATGCGCCGCACGGGTAAATTTATTCCTTTTAAAACAGTGGGAGAGGGCATTCAGCAAGATACAACAAAACCCCTCCTCAGCGCTCTCTTCCTTGTGGGAAAGGCCTATCTAACAATTGCGGGAAAAACCTATCCCCTTTGCGAATACCTCACTTGGACACACCAAGACGGAAAGACAGACCCCGTAGAAACCTTACGCCGCGCTTCTGTAGTGGTCATTTCCCAGGACCAGTTTGTGGTCAATGACACACAAAAGGTCATTGCCACTCTTTTTGCCCAGTCCCTTCGTTTTCCACTTCCTAAAGAGAACCTGAAACAGTTCCAAAAGCTTACAGGGGCCATTCGGTACCTCTTTGCCCATAGCATGCCTTTCTTTAGAGGCTCTGCAGCCGTTGGAGAAAGTCAAGAGATGGTCATTTACAAAGTAAGAGAGATTCTCTGCAGCCACAATCCAGAAAAATCGGGCGATTTAGAAGCCTTAACAGCTCCCCTGCTTTCGAGATTTCTCAAAGCTTACCTCTCCACCCTCCTAATGCAGCCGCAGTAATGGAGCCAATGGCCCTAAGGCACTTGCTATAGGGGAATTTTTCATAATAGATTGATTATCAATCACTTAATTTTTTTCAGTCCACTCCTATTTTTTCCTCCTATTTTCATCTAAATATCTAAAAATAAACATGTTATAATTTTCATTAATACAGAGTATTTTATTGAAAAATTAACGATTTATGTGTATAATAAAGATATAAATATAATAAAAATGGAGTTTTATGACAGTAAATAATCACACAGAAACATTTATTAATTATCTATCTAATGAGATATATAGTGATTTAAGAAAAAACTTAAAATCAGATGGCTATTTAACTAACGTATTAAACAGCTCATCACATCACATTTCAGAGCATTTAACAAAAAGTAACAAAAGCAATAACTTATTTGACTTAGGCGATATAGATGAATTAAATATCGATGACGTCGAGAAGGTATGCCAAAATACTATAGCTAGAAAAACAGAAAGTTTTGTTGATAAAATTTCTGAAAAAATATTCAAGAAAGTAGCCAAAAAGGTTTATAAACCAAAAGACGTTAATGATAAAAAAGCTAAAGAGATATTTAAAAACAGCCTGAAAAAATCTTTTTCTGACCAAAACATTCATGCCGCATTAACTAAAACATTAAAAAGCAAAGAATATCACGATCTAAATCCTAACTTAAAATCTTTTATGTTAAAGTACAATAATGCTAAAGATCTGTCTGCTAATTACGATGAGAATATAAAAGAAATTTCTGAACTGGACATTTCAGATCATATAAAAGCATCTAGAATAAGAAAATTTGAAAATTCAATTTCAGGAGATATTAAGCTTGAGTGGAATAAACTATCATCTGAAGAAAAAGATATTCTTTTTAATAATTATAAAATAACTAAAGACGATATTAACAAAATCGCAGAGCCTGTATGCAATCAAAGATTTAATACCTGCATTAAACTGCAAGAAAAGGTTGAGGTTGCCTTAAATAACTTAGAAAAATCAAATAGTGAAAATAGAGACAAAAAATTAGCAAACGAAGCGAAAGATAAATTAGAAACATTAATATCTCTAATGAAAAGCGATACAGGAATTACCTATCGCAATCAACATGAAGAGAGCGTTAAGCAATTGATTGATCGAGCCAATGATATTGGAATAGAGATCTCAGACAAAGGTGATGAAGATCTTTTAAGTGCTCTTGACTAACGGCTAGCCGCAAGAGCTGCTGCAGTAATGGGGCCAATGGCCTTAAGTCTTTTGCCAGAGGGAATCTTTCCATAAATGCGCAAAAAACCCTCTACGGTGGAGGGACTTGTAAAGATGATCTCCTCAAACTCTGCAAGATCAGGAACAGGTTCTAATTTCTGAAACTTAGTCTCATACAGGTCAAGAATCTCTACTTGCCACCCCTTTTGTTGCAAATACTTGGCAAGAAAGGGGCGTGCGAGATTTGAGCGAGGATAGAAGAAATAAGCCTCTTGTGGAATGGCCATTTGCTCCAAAAGAACCATCACTCCTTCCTGAGTCGATTCGGTCGCTGTATAGAGAGGAGCCACGTTCGGTATAACTCCGTGACATTCAAGCTGTTTACTTGTCGCCTCTCCAATGCTGACCCACACTTTTCCAAGAGGCGGTTTTTTATTCTCTACACAGGCAAAGAAAAAACGCACGGCCTGCTGACTTGTAAAGATCAGGTGTGAATAGCTCTCCAATTGACCAAAAGCTTGCAGGAGTTTTTGATCTTCTAAATGGAGCATCTGCGTGTAAATGACCGGGTAATGCACACAGGGAAGGTTGCCAGGGTCAAGCCCTAGGTAGAGCGGAAGTTTAGACATTTCAACAATTGCAGCATCTCCAGATCTTTCTCGGCCGCTACCACTGCAAGTCTGCCTTGCAAAGGAGCACCCTCGCCTGGAAGAAAGATCCGATTGCGATGGGTAAATCTCAAGCGAATCAAGGCACACTCAGCTACTACAAGCCCATCCACCTCTCCAAGATCGAGAAAGGACAAACGTCTTTCGATGGTACCGCGCACATCGACGCAGACAAGATCTTCGCGCAGCTCTCTGATCATTTTCTCACGGCGCAGCGAAGAGGTAGCGATTTTGGCCCCCGACCGTAGACTCTTCAGCGATTCTCCCTCCCTCAAGACTAAGCTATCGGATGGATCTAATCCCTGTGTCAATGCGACAAGGACCAGCCCTTTTGCCAAAGGCTCTGGCAAATCTTTAGCTGAGTGAATGGCTAGGCGGCACACTCCTTGGAGCAAAAGCTCATCAATTTCTCGCGTAAAAAAATCGGTGCGACCCAGGGTGCGTAGCGAGGTGCACAGATCGCGATCTCCGCCTGTTTCGACCCAAAGAGGCTCTAGATCAACGTGCGGGACCTTTGCGACAAGCTCCCGTCGCACCTCCTCCACCTGCCTTCTAGACAGCGGCGACCCCCGCGCTGCCACAGTGTATTTAACCAAGGGCTTCGTCGACATATTCCACCGGCTTTAGCCCTATTTTTTCTGTCAACTGTTTCGAAAGTCCTGCCATATTGCGCTTTGGCAAAAAGCACTCTTCAAACCCCATGTGAATCGCTTCTTTAAGACGGCTTTCAATCCGTGGCACGCTGCGCACCTCACCACCTAGGCCTACTTCCCCAATGACAACGGTTTTTTGCCCAAGGACTCTATTGCTAAAGGAAGAGGCAAGGGCCATGATCACCCCTAAGTCGAGCGCGGGCTCGCTGATCTTAAGGCCTCCTGCTACCGAAACAAAGACGTCGCAGTTATGAATCTGGTAATGCATCCGTTTTTCAAGCACGGCAAGTAGAAGGGTAAGGCGACTGGGATCCAAGCCCGTCGAGCGGCGTGAAGAGGTGGGAAAAGCAGACTTTGCCACTAGTGCTTGCACTTCGATGAGAAGGGCTCTCGAGCCTTCAATCGTTGGCACAATGGCTGAGCCAGGTGACTCGAGGAGTCGCTCTTCGAGAAAAATCTGCGAAGGGTTGCTAACCTCGGCTAAGCCTTCTGCTTTCATCTGGAAAATCGCCACTTCATCCGTCGGGCCAAAACGATTTTTCACCGTGCGTAGCATCCGGTAGCCATGGTGGCGATCTCCCTCAAAATCCAAAACCGTGTCGACGATGTGCTCGAGTACGCGCGGCCCTGCAATTTCTCCTGATTTGGTCACATGGCCAATCAAAAAAGTAGACAGTCCAAGCCCTTTGGCAAGGTGCATAAATTCGGTCGCAAGCTCCCGTACCTGCGCGACACTGCCAGGGCTAGAGGGAAGCTCCTGTTTATAGAGAATCTGGATCGAGTCGATGATGAGCACATCGGGTCTTAGCCGATCAATTTGCAACTTGATGTGGGAAAAGAGCGTCTCGGAAAGTAGGTAGAGATTCTCGCTTTTGACCCCTAAGCGGTGTGCCCGCAAAGAGGTTTGCTGTGCCGATTCCTCTCCACAGACATAGAGGACGATCAGCCCCTGCTTAGAGAACTCATGAGCCACCTGGAGCATGAGGGTCGACTTGCCAATCCCCGGATCGCCGCCAATGAGAGAAAGAGACCCCCTGACAATCCCTCCGCCAAAGACCCGATCTAGTTCTGGCATTTGTGTCGAGAGACGATCGAAAGAAAGGGTTTCAATCTGTGTCACACGAAGTGGTTGTGACAGCTGCTCTGAAAGCGCTTCAAAACGGCGCTCTTTGACCTCTACCTCTTCGACAAAGGTGTTCCACTTCTGACAAATCGAGCAAGAACCGGTCCATTTGGGCTGCGTATGCCCACATTCTGAACAACTCCACAAATGTTTAACTTTTGCCATGACTCTCTAATTTTTTTAAGGCTTCATAGGCCGCTTGCACCTCAGCCTGCTTCTTCGAGGGCCCCTCTCCCCTACCCACCTCTCGATCTCCGACAAAAACGGCGACAAGAAAACGCTTGCTATGATCAGGTCCCAGCTGTTCAAGCAGCTGGTAAGAGGGCAATTTTTGGTGTTTTCTCTGAGAATAATCCTGCAGCTCTGCTTTCCAATTGCGCTGGGGCTCTAAGGCAGAAGCAATGAGCGCTTCGTCAAAATGGTTAAGCAAAAACTTTTTCGCAGCCTCAAGCCCTCCATCTAGATAGATCGCGCCTACCAGAGCTTCAAATAGATCAGCTAAAATTCTCTCTCGGCCTCTCCCCTGATTAGCTTTTTCTCCTTTTCCAAGAAGAACATACTCGGCAAGCTCCAGCTGCTGCAAAAAAGTCGCGCACGAGGTCGCGCCCACAAAATGGGCCCTTAAGTGCGAAAGTTCTCCCTCAGCATGCTTAGGAAGGTGATTGTAGAGAAAATCAGAGACAACAAGACCTAGGACCGAATCTCCTAAAAACTCGAGCCTCTCATTGTGCGCCTCCACCAATTCACGATGTTCATTGTAGAACGAGCGGTGAACAAATGCCAAGAGGAGAAGCTGGCGGTTTTGAAAGAGGTAGTCAAGTCGCTCCTCAATCAGAGGAGCTTTACGTAGAAGCTCTGTAATTGCGTCCATGAACCTAAAGCCTATCCCGAAAGGTAAATTTTAAAGCTGCTTGTTATTGAGTAGACCAAGAAGCAGTCTTAAAAATGGCGAAAAAAGACTCAAAAAGCAACATCTTTACCGCTTCAGGGATTCATACGTAAAAAACCTGAAACCCAAGATCTTCACAAACGTCTCTAGCCTGCTCTTTGTAGGCGCAATATTTCTGGCCATTTAGCCTAATCCATGACTCCGCGGGGACCTGGAGATTGGATCTGACCAAATGGGTGAACTGGTTAATGAGCTTGTCAAAGACACGATGATCCACGAAGGAATCGGTCATGGTAATTTTAATATTCTTGCGAATGAACCAGGTTAAACAGGTTACATCAAGCTCATCGTAAATGACCATGTGTTTAATCGCCACTTCTTGAATAGCTGTCTCTTCCCAAGAAAAGCCACTTTCGTTGCTTTGTGCTCGAATCAGTTGTGGTCTACAGCTCCCATCTGGAAACAACGTTTTTTGCACTCCAGGTGCAGAGCCATCAATGGCCACAACGTTGTAACCTGGAGTTGGAGTGCGCAGAGAAATGAAATTTGTTGTAGTCATCGAGTAGCTCCTTCAGTAAAGACTGTAAATCCGATCTTTTGACAACGACGCTCGATCTGTTTGATCCAAACCACCTCTGGCAATTGCGACATCTTGGGCAAGGCAATGGAAGAGCCTTTAATCACTTGCACATTGGCTCTTACAAGTTTGGTTAAACCAGTTTTT
>Ga0207087_1070_pt1 | contig 23091 bp, 16 predicted proteins | sample Alteio_BWMinHeat_51_FD_153544 | JGI IMG/M metagenome (GOLD analysis project Ga0207087, IMG submission 153544) | Enriched cells from forest soil in Barre Woods Harvard Forest LTER site, Petersham, Massachusetts, United States -... | ecosystem: Environmental > Terrestrial > Soil > Temperate forest >... | reverse complement strand
GGCGGGTAAATTGGGAAATGGCATAGCCAGGAAAACCAGATGCCAGAGGCAGGCGGCGATAACGGCGCGGCGGGGAATGCGACGCTCGACCCAACAATCCTTGAAAAAGCCGCCGCTGAGAAATTTTCGTGGGGCGGAGGGACCGGCAACCAGCGCGCGGATGCTGCTCGCCAGGCTTTGGCGGAATTCGCCCCAGCCGACGCGGAGATTGGGTTCTTGCGCGCCGTGCAGGCGGACGAGATCCTTGGGAGCTTCGGCCTGACCCAGGAGGTCGAAGGCGTTGATGACCTGGTTCGACGACATCGATAGCACCAGTATACGCGAGGCAGTGGCGGGACTTGAATGGGATGCACTTTGCGGCGGCTAGGGTTGCGGATGTTGTGGTGAGGCAGGAAACGTTAGAGATGTTGCCGAGATGGGGCGTAGCACTGCTACGCCCCTACACAGAGGTTTCGGGGGCGCGGCGGTAGAAGGTCAAGGCGGCGTCACCTTGTTGCAAGAGGCGGACTTGGTGGAGGCTTGCGATTTCGTCTGGGAGCGAGAAGGTCTTGCGGTGTTCGGCGATGACCATGGCGTTAGAGGTGAGGAATTCGGCGGAGCCGAGGTAGCGGAGCACGCGGAGATAGTCATCGGCGGCGGCGTAGGGCGGGTCGAGGAAGACGTAGTCGAAAGTGGGCTGGGTTGCGTGGCGAGAGGCCAGGGTTTGCAGACCGCGGAGGGCATCGGAGCAAAGAACCGTTGTGCCGGAGCGGATGGCGAGCGATTCGAGATTTTTGCGGATAAGGGCGGCGGCAGGCGCGTGGTTTTCAATGAAGACGACTTCTACGGCGCCGCGGCTGAGTGCTTCGATGCCGACGGCGCCGGTGCCGGCGAACAGGTCGACGAAATGCGAGCGGGCGATTTCCTGGCCGAGGACGTTGAACAGGGTTTCGCGAAGCTTGTCGCTGGTGGGACGGAGGGCTAAGCCCTTAAGCGATTTGAGAATGCGGGAGCGGTATTGGCCTGCGATTACGCGCATGGATGGATGAAATTAGCACAGCGGGCGGTAGAGTGTTGAGTAAAGCGACTGCAGCGGCACGAATTGGTTTTTGCGGTGGTGTCGCGTACACTGACGCGCTTTTCCTCTGAGCGCCGATTCACGTAAGGAGATCCGATGCCTGTACGGCCTCCCACAGTAAAGCAGCTTCTAGAGATCGCCGGATCCTTTGGCATGACCCTCACCTCAGAAGACGCCGCGAGTTTTCGGGGATTGATGGCGGGATCCATTGCGTCGTATGACCGGTTGGACGAGCTGACCGAGCCCAAGCTGCCGGTGAAGTACCCGCGGTCGGCCGGTTATCGTCCGGGCAAGCAGGAAAATCCGTGGAACGCATGGTACTGGAAGACGGAGATTCGCGGTTCTTCAAGCGGCGTGCTGGCTGGCAAAAAGGTGGCGATCAAGGACAACATTTGCGTGGCTGGAGTGCCGATGATGAACGGCTCGCGGGTGCTCGAAGGCTACGTGCCGGACCTGGACGCCACAGTGGTCACGCGCATTCTCGATAACGGCGGAACTGTTGCGGGGAAAGCGGCTTGCGAGGACTTGTGCTTCTCCGCGGGAAGCCACACTTGCGCGACCGGTCCGATTCGCAATCCGCACAATCCGGAGTACAGCACCGGCGGATCGTCGGGCGGAAGTGCGGCGGTGGTGGCTGCAGGGGATGTGGAGATGGCGCTGGGCGGCGATCAAGGAGGCTCGATCCGCACGCCTTCCGCATGGTGCGGTGTTTATGGCTTGAAACCGACTTGGGGATTGGTGCCGATGACCGGGGGCATGCCCATTTCCTATTCCGTGGATCACTGCGGGCCGATCTGCAACAGCGTGGAAAATGTGGCGCGGCTTCTGAGTGCGATTGCCGGAGCCGATGGCCTTGATCCGCGGACGATCAGCGCGCGGACCGGGGATTACTTGGGTGCACTGAGCAAAAGCGCCAGAGGACTGAAGATTGCGGTGCTGCGCGAAGGATTCGGCCATCCCACCAATGATCCGCGCAGTGCTGCCACGGACGCGAAGGTTCGTGCGGCGATCGACGAATTCAAAGGCCTGGGCGCGACGGTCGAAGAAGTCTCCGTGCCGCTGCATTACGACGGACCGCACATTTGGACCGGCGTAATTCTGGAAGGCGCTGCCGAGATGATGATCAAAGGCTACGCAATGGGCAACAATTGGATGGGCTACTACACCACCTCGCTTCAGGAAGCATTTGCCAAGGGGTGGACCTCCAGACCTGACCAAGTGTCCGAGACCGTAAAACTAGTGCTGCTGTTAGGCGAATACATGCATCGCGTCTATCACAACCGCTATCATTCGAAGGCGCAGAACCTGCGCGTGCTTCTGCGCGATGCCTACGATGCGGTGCTCAAGAATTATGACTTTATCGCCATGCCGACGATTCCCTTTCCGGCAACGCGGATTCCTCCGGCAGACGCGTCTCGAGAAGTCTACGTAGAAGCCGCACTCAACATGCAGCAGAACACTTGTCCTTTCGATGTTTCCGGCCATCCGGCATTCACCATTCCCTGCGGCAAAGTGGATGGACTGCCGATCGGGATGATGCTGGTGGGGAAACATTTCGACGAAATGACCTTGATCAGCGCCGCCAGAGCTTTTGAGGAAACCATAGACTGGCGGCTGCGCTGACGAACCTGAAGCGCGACGCAGACGCTGGCGCAGATTCAACTAACCATATTCATGACTGATTCTTCGAGGCAACCATGGCTACGGCAGGTCCGCAACCCATCTCATCCAGTTTGCTGGGCGATGTTCTCGCGCGGCAGGCAGCGCAGTACCCGGATATGGACGCATTGATTTACCCGGAATTGGGATTGCGCTGGACCTTCCGGCAATTGGAAGAACTGGCGCAAACGTGCGCACGAGGGCTGGCTAGCCTGGGCATCGGTAAGGGAGAGCGAGTCGCGCTGTGGTCTACGAATCTTCCGGAATGGGTAGTGCTGTTTTTCGGTCTGGCGAAGATCGGCGCGGTGATGGTCACTGTCAACACTTTGTTGCGGAAACATGAGCTGGAGTACCTGCTTTGGCAATCGGAGTCGTGCGCTGTGATTCTCAGCGCGGGCTTTCGCGATGTGGACTATGCGGAGACTCTTTATGGGATCGTTCCGGAATTGCGCAACCACGATCCTGAAACACAACTGCAAAGCGCCAAGCTGCCCAGCCTGCGCCACGTCGTTTTTCTGGGAGAAGCGGCTCCGGGCGGGATGATCACTTACAAGCAGGTTCAGACGTTGGGAAAGGCGGCACCGGATGATCTGCTGAGCCGCGTGGCGCTCGACGTCCATGAAGTAATCAACATCCAGTACACCTCTGGCACGACGGGATTCCCGAAAGGAGCGATGCTCTCGCATCACAATATTGTTCACAACGGGCATTGCATCGGACACACGCAGCGATTCTCTGCCGAAGATCGGGTTTGCTTGCCGGTTCCGTTTTTTCACTGCTTTGGCTGCGTGCTGGGAATTCTGGGAGCCTACACCTGGGGCGCGGCCATCGTTCCGCTCACGTCGTTCGATCCGGAAAAAGTCTTGCACGCCGTGGCTAGCGCACGCTGCACTGCCCTTTATGGGGTGCCCACGATGTATATCGCAGAACTCGAGCATCCGTCGTTTGGCAAGTACGACTTGAGCAGCTTGCGCACGGGAATCATGTCTGGCGCTCCGTGTTCGGAATCGCTGATGCGCCGAGTGATTCAGGACATGCATCTGCCGGAGATCACCATCGCTTATGGACTTACGGAAGCGTCGCCGGTGGTGACGATGACAGAGATTGACGACAACATGGAGCGCCGGACACAGACCGTCGGCAAGCCTCTTCGTGGCGCTGAAGTGAAAATCGTCGATCGGGACACGGGTGAGCCCATGGCTTGCGGCGAGACCGGCGAGTTGTGGGTGCGCGGATATCTGGTGATGAAGGGCTACTACAACAAGCCGGAAGCCACGCAAGAAGCGATCAGCGATGACGGTTGGCTGCGCACCGGAGACCTAGCCTCTCAAGATGCCCATGGATATCTGAAGATTCGCGGACGCAAGAAGGAGATGATGATTCGCGGAGGCGAGAATATTTATCCACGGGAGGTCGAGGAATTCCTGAGGAGCCACCCAAAAATCAGCGACGTGGCGGTGTACGGCGTGCCACATCGGAAATTTGGGGAGGAAGTGGCGGCTGCGATTCGACTAAAACAAGGTGCATCGGCTACTCCGGAGGAGATCGCCGCGTTCTGTCAAGGACAGATCGCGTCGTTCAAGATCCCGAAATACATTCAGTTCGTTTCCGAGTTTCCGCAAACTGCCAGCGGCAAGCTGCAGAAATATAAGTTGCAGGAACGAGCGTTCGAGGACTTTCCGGCGCTGCAGTATAAACTAGCGGGATGCCCTTCAGACGAGCCAGAAGGAAATTAGCTGCGTAGAAAATCGCCAAGAAACGCTGGACACGCCAAGGAAGCCTCCGAGGCTCCCTCAGCGTGGCGAAAAGCAAAGCAGATGGATGGGCGAATTGGCCAGCGAATCATCCGCCGTAGGAGCCACCGCCAGAATCACCGCCGATCACCGGGCAGCCTGCGAATTCCTTCCAGGACTCCGTGCCCTTGAGCAGCCCGCTCGCACTTTTCAGCTTGAGCAGGTACACGCTCTGGATCTGGCCCTCGCGCGCATCCTTGCCAGGTCCGGCGATGCAAACGTAGATGCCAGCCGAAGTTTGCTCGAGAACCTTGATGTTGATTTGCGAACCGCCAGATGCCGTCTCGACAAGCGCCTCGTTCTGGTCCACTTGCCGCGTCACGTAGCCATAATCACCGAAGGTCTTCTTACCCTTGTCGTGTTTCGGCTGCATAGCCGGCGGGAGCGTGGTGACATCCAACTTCGCGACCACAAACTCCGCGACCTTTTCCTTGGGATAGGGCGCATCATTCTTTGCCAGCGCCGCCGGCACGCAGGCCAGGGCCATCACTCCACAGAACAGTTTCATCGTTTTTCTCCTTCTTGAATAGCTCCACGCGCTGTTAACTAGCGTGCTCACATTTATCTCGACCGCCGCGGTGGCTGCCGTATTCCACATTTATTGCGTGGTGTTGCTTGCGCTGGTAGCGAAAAAAAGAGGCTAGGGTCGCGAAATAAAATCGCTGCTCGGCAGGTCTTCTAAGTGTCCTTCTTAAGTGTCTAAGTGCAGGATTAGTGGGAACACCGCTGTGCTGTTTTCGAGGCGAAGACCAGAGCGCAGTACCAGCGAAGATTCGAAATGCCGGGGCCGCGCGGCCTTTGGCAGCCGATCTAAAGATTGGCGCCAGCAAACAAATTGCGGAGCGTGGGAGGCCCTCTGCGGCTCTCACCGCAGGCGTCATTCTGAACGTCCATTTTGCTGATTCAGCGCGGTAGGCCGACGCGGCGCAGAAAGTCTGCAAAGCGCGCGTCGGCGCGAAGAGGATCGAAGCCCGGCCGCAGCAGCACGCCCGGGTTAAGCCGCTCTTCGTAGCCCTTTTCGAGCCAACGCATGGCTTCATCGATATCTCCGAGAGCCACATAAATGACGGCCATGTCTGCGGCATCGGAGTAACCAGAATTGGAACGCTTCTTCAGATCGCTCAGCAGTTTCAGTGCTTCCGTGCGTTTGCCGGAGGCGACGTAGGCGCGAGCGAGATTGGCTATGCTCGCCGGGCTGCTGCCAGAAAGCTGGGCGGCTTTTTGCAATTCCGCGACCGCTTCGGCAGGCATGTTTTTTTGCAGGTAGGCCTGACCCAGTTGCGTGTGAGCGAGAGCAAAATTAGGGTCCATTTCGATGGTCTTGCGGCTCTGGCGAATCGAGTCGTCATAGGCATGCGCCAAGAGAAGAACCTCGGCCAAATCGGCGTTAATGATAAGTGAGAGCGGATCCAGGTTTTGCGCTTTTCTCATTTCCGCGATGGCTTCGTCGTAGCGACCCAACAGACTCAAATGCCAGGCATACCAATGGTGCGCGGTTGCGTAGCCCGGGTTCAGTTCAATGGCCCGCCGGAATTCCTTCCCGGCAGAGTCAAAATCCCAGTCGAAGCCATCTAAGCAGAACGCCAGTGAGTTGTGGGCTTCGCCGAGGGTACTGTCCAATTCTAGAGCCTTGATCGCCGCGGCCTTCGCTTTGGGGAGTGCCTCCTTGGGAGTCATCACCGCGTACTGCCAGTCTCCCAGCAAAGCATAAGTGTCGGCTAGGCCAGAATAAGCTTGGGCGTATTTCGGGTCTTCGTCGATGGCCTGATGGAAATAAGCCAGGGCCACCTTCAAACCGTCCGCTGTTCGTTTGTTCCAGAAGTAGCGCCCTTTGAGGAAGGACTCGTAAGCTTCCGGATTGACAACTCTGGCGGTTTTGAGCGCGGCCTGTTCGTGTGCATTCAAGTTGATGCGAATCTGATCGGCAATGGCTTTGGCCACTTTGTTCTGGAGCGCCAAGGTATCCCGCAATTCACCCTCATAGCTCTGAGACCACAAGTGCTGGTCGGAAGAGGCTTCGATCAACTGCGCAGTGATGCGGACCCGATCGCCGGAACGGAGCACGGTGCCTTCCACCACGGCGTCGACGTCGAGTTCACGAGCGATCTGCGGCAGAGGCTTGTGCGCGTGTTTGTAAGCCATGACGGAGGTACGCGAGATGACCCGCAACGCGCTGATCTGGCCTAGGTCTGAAATCAACTCGTCGGTCATGCCATCGGCGAAGTACTCCTGAGAGGCGTCGCTCGAGAGGCTTTCGAGCGGAAGAACAGCCAAGGAGTGAATGACAGCGGATGCGCGATTCCGAGAATGGAACTGCCATATGGCGAGAGCTACCACCAGGAGCAGCAGCACGAACGCCGATATTTTCCACGTATACGATGAGCGAGGGCTCTTGAGCGTTGCGAATTTTAAAGAGACATCCCGGGGACCGGCGCCTTCTGGGGCTGCACCAGACTGCGTCGCAGATTCCGGACTGCGAACCGCGGGCCCTTCGGTGACTTTAACCTCCGCAAGGAAGCGGTACCCGCGACGTGCGATCGTTTCCACAAAACGTGGACTCTCGGCGGAATCGCCGAGGGCGTCGCGGATTTTGTTGATCGCTTTGTTGAGCCCATGATCGAAATCCACGAACGTGTCTGCAGGCCAAAGCTTCTTGTGGAGTTCCTCGCGGGTTACCACTTCCCCGGGGTGCGCAAGCAGCGTGGCCAGCACTTGGAAGGGCTGTTCCTGGAGGCGAATACGGAGGCCGTGTTTGCGTAGTTCGCCGGAGCAGAGATCCAGCTCGAAAACCCCGAAACGGAACCGGTCGCGAAGCTGATGGTCTTCTGGCATGGACAGGCAACTTCACTCAGAAGGGCAAGTCTACCACCGGAGCCAACCTTGCGGAAACCGGAGACGGGGACAATTTCCTGTAAGTCTTTTATTGAGTGGCACTTAGCAGGGGACACGCGTTCCAGCGGGAAAGAACTGGCCGTCCATTGCAGCGCTCAGCCGGTGCCAACCATAGTGAAGCACAAGAAGCGACGCGGGCCGGAGGCGGTAGCGCTCTTAGAGGGGCTTGTTAATGCTCGAGCAAAAGGATCTTTTGAACTTTGAGCAGGCGGTCTTACCGCATCTTGACACCGCCTACAACCTGGCCCGCTGGTTGACCCACAATGCGCAGGACGCCCAAGACGTGGTACAGGAAGCTTGCTTGCGCGCCTTCCGATTCTTTCCGGGCTTCCGCGGCGGTGATCCGCGCGCATGGCTGCTGAGAATTGTCCGCAATACTTGCTATACCTGGTTGCACACCAACCGGCCACTGCAGGATGCCACGGAATTTGACGAGAACGTTTTCCATCCTGACTCCGAGGCTCCCAATGCAGAAGAGGTTTTACTGCAAAACGACAGCGGGATTCTGGTGCACAAGGCCCTGGAGGAGTTGCCGCCAAATTATCGCGAAGTACTGGTCCTTCGCGAACTCGAGGGCATGTCCTACAAACAAATCGCAGCCATCATGGGCATACCGGTAGGCACGGTGATGTCGAGCTTATCGCGTGCGCGGTATCGCCTTCGCGAAGTCCTGAGCGATCTGCTGAACGGAAATACCGGGCCCCGTTCACAGCGAATCGAAGCGATGAGCGCATGAGGGCTACCTGTTCCAAAGCGCGAAAATGACGCCGACAAGGAACAGACCGAAGAGGATCGACATGGTGCGGCCGAGCCAAGTGGGCATAGGTCCGCCTCCTCGCCAGTGAAAACTCTTCTCGCGAAAAGCGGAAACGATGGACCACACCCCTGTCGCAAGAAGAAGACCCAGCACTGCTAGGCGGGCGCGGCGCGGCAAAGATGGCTGAGAGATGTCCGCGAGACGAATCCAGAGAAGGAGCAAGATAGTCATTTGATCAGCCTACTCTCGCAAGGTGGTAACGGCGCTGCCAGTGTGCGGGCAGGGTGTGCAGAGTGCGCTCGAGGGTAGCGGCCTGGTCGGAGTCCTCGGCCAGGGCGAAGGCTTCGCGGCGGGCTTGCTCGAGGAAGTCGCGGTCGCGCAGCGGGTTGGCTACGTGGAAGCCGAGGTCGCCGGATTGGCGGGTGCCGAAAAACTCGCCGGGGCCGCGTAGCTGCAGATCGGTTTCGGCGATTTCGAACCCATTGTTGGTGCGGACCATGGTGTCGAGGCGGGCGCGCGCTTCGTCGGTGGTGCGGATGGGAGCGACCAGGATGCAGTGGGATTTTTCGGCTCCGCGGCCGATGCGTCCGCGGAGCTGGTGCAATTGCGAGAGGCCGAAACGCTCGGCGTGCTCGATGATCATGACCGTGGCATTCGGAACGTCAACTCCGACTTCGACGACGGTTGTCGAAACGAGGATTTGCACCTCGTTTTTTCGGAAGCGCTGCATGACGTCTTCTTTTTCTTCGCTGGAGAGCCGGCCGTGGAGAAGTCCAAGCTTGAGCTTGGGGAAGACTTGTGTCGAGAGGCGTTCGAATTCGTCGATCGCGGCTTTGAGCTCCAGCTTCGATTCTTCGATGACGGGATACACGATGTAGCCCTGATGGCCGGCTGCGACTTCGCGGCGGAGCGCTTCCCAGACGCCGGGAAGATGCGGTTCGGTAGTTGTGCGCGTGACGATGGGCGTACGGCCAGGAGGAAGCTCGTCGAGAACGGAGACGTCCAGATCGCCGTATAGGGTTAGCGAAAGCGTGCGGGGAATCGGCGTGGCGGTGAGGACCAGGACGTGCGGCGCGTGGCCGTGCGATGCGGCTTTGTCCATCAGGCGCTTGCGCTGAAGAACGCCGAAGCGATGCTGCTCGTCGATGGCCACGAAGCCGAGTCGGGCGAAGGCGACATTGTCTTCGATAAGCGCATGCGTGCCGATCACAAGTTGCGCTTCGCCGGAAGCGATGCGTGCGAGCGCGGCGGTCTTATCGGCGAACTTCATGCCGGAAATGAGCAGTTCGACGCGGTAGCCGGAGCGTTCGAGGATGCGCCGCGCAGCGAGAAAGTGCTGCACGGCGAGGATTTCCGTGGGCGCCATCAGCGCGGCTTGCGTTTTGTTTTCGATGGCGATGACCGCGGTTTGCAGCGCGATGATAGTCTTGCCGCTGCCAACGTCGCCTTGCAGCAGGCGATTCATGGGCGTTGCTTTTTCGAGGTCGGCGGCGATTTCCGCGAGTACGCGCTTCTGCGCTCCGGTGGGTTTGAAGGGGAGCATGCGCTTGAGAGCTTCGCGGATGGAGTCTTCGCGAATGCGGAAGGCGATGGCGTTTTCCTTGCGGGTTTGTTTGCGATCGAGCGCCATGCTGAGCTGGTAGAGGAAAAATTCCTCGAAGATGAGGCGCTGTTGTGCGGGCGAACGGAAAGTGTTGAGCGCATCGAGCGATGTGCCGGGCGGCGGGAAGTGTGTATGGATTACGGCGTCGCGGCGCGAAGGAAAATTCAGGCGCGCGCGGAGACCGGGCGGCAAAACCTCGGGGAGGCTCGAATCGATCAACTGCACGGCCGCATACATGGCGCGGCGAATCGAGCGCGAGCCAAACGTGCCGATGGCTTCGTAGATGGGAACGATACGGCCGACTTCAGTAGAGTCCAGGCCTGCGGCGCTGAGGAGCTCCATCTGAGGATTGATCATCTCGCGACGGGCCGGCCGAAGCTTGTCGATTTCCACTTTGCCGTGCAGGACCAGTAGCTGGCCGGGCTGGAGGCGTCCTTCGAGATAACCGCCGTGGAAGAATTTAACCGGGAGCGAGCCGGTATCGTCCTGCACCAGGAGATGATAGATGGCGTCCCGTCCGCGCATGCTGCGGACAGCTTGGCCGCTCATAACGCGAGCGCGCACGGTGTATGTATCGTTGGGCTGAACGTCCTTGATGTTGGTAAAATGGATGCGATCTTCGTAACGAAACGGAAGATAAGCGAGCAGGTCTTCGAGGGTGTGAATGCTGCGCTTGGCCAGAAGCTCGGCGCGCTGCGGGCCGACGCCCTTGATCATGCGAACTTCCGAAGTGAGAGTCATCCCCAGCGCGCTTTCCCTTGTTTCGGGGCTTATCGGTCCAAATCCCCGAGCCCCCATTTATATCATTTGGCGCACTGAAGTCCTTGCAAAGGCGATACTTGCGCCGCTTCGCTGCGTACCATTAAAGTGACTGTTCGCATGCCTTTTTCCAGGAGGAATTTGTGGCTGGAGACCGCCTGAGTGGTTCGGACAAGCGCGCGCTGGCGCTGTGGGTAGTGGCCGGCGTGCTCGGAGCGCTGTTCGCTTACAAATTTTATTTTCAGGCCTTCCCGGAAGCTTCCGTGAACTTTCAGATTTCGCGCGATGAAGCGCAAGCGCGGGCGAAACAATTTATTGCCGGGCTGGGCGAGCACGTCGAGGGCTACCGGTCCGCGATTGTTTTCGACCTGGACGACAACGCCAAGACCTACCTGGAACGCGAACTGGGTCTGCAACAAGCCAACCGCCTGATGTCTTCGACTCTCAACATTTGGTATTGGGAGGTACGGTTCTTCCGCCCGTTACAGGAAGAAGAATTTCGGGTTCGAGTGAATCCCGCCGGCCAAGTGATCGGTTACGAGCACAAGGTGGAAGAGGCGCGCGCGGGCGCGACTCTGGACCGCGCTGGCGCGCAACAAATCGCGCAATCGTTCACGGCGGCGAAGCTGGGCGACGATTTGAACACTTGGGAGCTGCTGCCGGAAGAAGCGAACCAGACGAAGCGGACCAAGCGGACGGACTGGTCGTTCACTTACGAGAAGCGCGGCTTCCGCGCGGGGGACGCGCCGTACCGGCTGCAGGTGACCGTCCTTGGCGATCGCGTTTGCGGAGCGAAGCATTACCTGCGGATTCCGGAGGAATGGAGTCGCGGCTTCTCGCGGATGCGTTCTGGCAACGACACGCTGGCGCTGGCGTTTGTCCTCCCGTACCTGCTGATGTTGGCGCTGGCGGTCTGGCTGGGCATTCGCCTGAGCAAGCAAGGGCACACGAGGTGGCGCACAGCAATCATTTTGGGATTGCTGGTGGCGGCGGTGCTGTTCTTGCAAGGCCTGAACACCTGGCCGCTTTGGGCCGCGAGCTACGACACCAACAGTTCGTACGCGACGTTCCTGGCGCTGCGGATCGCCGCCGCCCTCGGGCTCGCGGTGGCGACGGCGATCACCATCACGCTGGTCCTGCCGGCGGCCGAGCCGCTGTATCGACAATCACAGCCAGAGCGGCTGCAACTCTATAAGGCATTCACGCTGCGCGGACTGCAGTCGAAAGAGTTTTTCTCGGCGTCCATCGTAGGACTGTCGCTGGCGGCGGTACATATCGGTTACGTCGTGGCGTTTTACGTCATCGCCAGCAAGCTCGGGGCTTGGGCGCCGCAGGAACTGAACTACGAAGAATCGGTGAATACACTGTTTCCGTGGATTTCAGGAGCAGCGATCGGGCTGGTGGCTTCGACCAACGAAGAGTTTACTTTTCGCCTGTTTGCAATTCCCTTCCTGAAGCGGCTCACCGGATCGCCATGGGTCGCCGTGATCGTTCCGGCGTTTCTGTGGAGTTTTCTGCACAGCAACTATCCGCAGGAACCGGCGTATATCCGCGGAATTGAGATCGGAATTTTCGGAGTGGTGGCTGGCGTAGTCATGTTGCGCTGGGGAATTTTGGCGACGCTGATCTGGCACTACACCGTGGATGCCTCACTGGTCGGATTGTTTCTGATTCGATCGCACAGCTGGTATTTCAAGCTGTCCGGCGGGCTCGTGGCCGCCGCCGCTGTAGCGCCGTTGCTGTTTGCAGCCGTTTCGTATCTGACGCGGGGAAGCTTCGAAGCCGACCAAGATTTGCTGAATGCCGCGGCGCCACAGCCGGAAATATCGCTGCAGCCGGAAGCCGCAGCTGGTACAGACCTTGCTGCCGGTCGATATGAAGCCCTGCGGCCAGCCATGATCGGCGTCCTCGCACTGTGCCTGCTCGCAGGCGGAGTGCTGGCCTGGCGGTTGAAGCCGGAGGCCATCGGCGACTACCTGAAGCTTTCAATAGACGCCGGGACCGCAGAAGGCAAAGCGGACGAGGTGATGCGCGCGCGCGGAGCAGACCCGAGTCCGTATCGCCGGGTAACCATTTTCGCGAACCTGACCGATCCCATCGTCAACGAATTCCTGCGCGAGAGCCTGGGCGTTACCCGTTGCAATGAAATCTATGCAAAGGACGTCCCCGGAGCGGTGTGGCAGGTGCGCTACTTCCGAGACAGCCAACCGGAAGAGTATTCCGTCAAACTGGGACCTGACGGCGGGTTTCTGGCGTTCAGTCACAAACTGGCGGAGGAAGCGCCGGGAGCTTCGTTGAGCAAGGAAGAAGCGCTGGCCAAAGCAGAAGCTTATCTCCGGAACCAGAAAAAGGTGGAGCTAAGCCAGTGGACGCTGGTGGAAGCAGACTCGGACAAGCGCGCGCACCGCGTAGACCACCAGTTGACCTGGCAACGAAATGCGCCGCTAGATGGCGATACTCAATACAGCAAATCCATGGAATCCTCCGGGCGCGCATATGTGCGCCTGAAACTGGCGGTGATCGGCGATGAGGTGACGGAGTATCGCGCGTCGTACTATCAGAAACCTCTGGATCGCGAAGAAGCGGAGGAGAAAGAGGCCGGCGCGTTTTGGACGTTCGTCAAGATTCCCGACGAATGGCGGCGCAAGCGCCAGGAAGTGACCTTCGGCCGGACGGTGGTTAACTATGGGATTCCGATCGGCTTGGCCGGTGGATTAGGACTTACAGCACTGCTCTTGTTTCTAAAGAATTTACGTTCCGAGACCACGCGGTCGATTCCATGGAAGCGCTTGTCACGTTGGGCGCTGTGGAGCCTGGTTGCCTACGCGATCGTATTTGCGTTTGGCGATCGGATCGCCACCGCACTGAACCAATACAACACCGCGATTCCGCTGAAGACGATGTTTGGAGTGCTGGGAATTACAGCGCTGCTGGGAGCGCCGTTTGTCTTCGGTTACGCGCTGCTGGTTTTCGGCATGGCCTGGTATTTTGCGGTGCGCGCCTTTGGCCAGGAACGCTTGCCCGGCTGGTCGCACATGGCAGGTGCGTACTATCGGGACGCGCTAATGATTGGACTAGGCGGTGCAGCAGGACTGATCGGGCTTGAAACGGCACTGCAAGTTCTGTCGCAGCATTGGCCGACAGCGCACCGAGCGATCGGCGCTGCATTCGGAACCGCCTTCGCTGCTAAGGTTCCCGCGCTGTCCATTCTCGCCGCGGCGCTGCAGCACAGTTTGCTGACCTCCGGTTTGCTGGCCCTGACAGCGAGTTTCGTCGCCAGCACGCTACGGCAGAAATGGCTGCGCTACTTGGTTTTCGTGCTTGCTGCGGTTTCTCTGGTGGGAGGGAATTGGGGAGATCCCGCCGACTTCACCAAGCAATTGGCGGCACAGGTCATTTTCCTGGCCGTGGTAGTGTTTGGCGTGCGCTACATCGCCCGATTCAACCTAATGGGCTACTTCCTGATTCTGATGTTGCTTGCCTTAGTGCCGGGAGCGAGCGAACTCTTGCAGCACCCGGATCATTTCTACCGGGCCAACGGATATGGGATCGTGGCGGTGCTGCTGCTCTTACTGCTATGGCCGCTAGCGGCTTGGCTACGAGCGCCAGCAGAGGCAGCTGGGTAGGTGGATTTCTCGAAGGCATCCCTGAACCTGCTCGAGCGCATCGCACTGACCAGGTAAGACGGAAACAATTCCACGGGCGAAACGTTAATAGTTCTAGGGCAGCGGTGCTCACCCAGGGGTCTGGTCGTGCGTCCAAATTGGAGGACGTTTCGTCCGGCTCTTAGCCTGAAGGCCAGTGCGAGGCTAAGAGGCTGCAAAAACAAGCAGTAAGACCGCCACGCACGAAAAGAAAGCGAAACATGCCGCTCCCTCAGTGGGCTCTGGCTTTGGCTAACGATTCCGGCCGTTCGGGCGGTACTGACGCAGCCTTGGCCGCGGTGACCTCTTTGCCGCACCTTGAGGAACGGGCGCTAGTGGCAGAGGCGCAGGCGGGTAGCCGCCCTGCGTTTGAAGAATTAGTGCGCCGCTACGACCGCGATGTCCTGCGGCTGGCGCTCAACTTGATGAAGCGGCCAGAAGATGCCCGCGACGTTTATCAGGAAGCCTTCCTGAAGGTGTACCGCAATCTCCACCGTTTTCGCTTCGAGTGCAGCTTTTATACCTGGCTGTACCGCATCGTCACCAACGTTTGCCTGGACCAGTTGCGGCGCCGCCAGGCGCGACCGGAAGATCAAGCTCCCGAGCTAAACTCCGCCCACGAAGACGGTATCACGGACTTTTTCGAGCGGCAGCGGGAGTATCGCGCCACGCAGGACCCGGAGCGGCGGCTGATGGGCAATGAGATTCGTGGGCGTATTGCCCAGGCCATGGAGCGGCTGTCTCCGCGCGAACGCATCGTGTTTGAGATGAAGCATTATCAAGGGCTGAAGCTCCGGGCTATCGGGGATGCGCTGGGTACGACCGAAGAAACAGTAAAGAACTCGCTGTTTCGCGCGACTCGGAAGCTACGCAGCGAACTTGGAGGGCTGCGATGAGCGCGAACCCATCGCAACCAAACAGTGCAAATTGCACTGAAGTGGCGGAGCTGCTGGTTTTCTACGTGTGCCAGGAAGTTTCCGAAGCGGAACGCCAACAGATCGAAACGCATTTGGCGGCTTGCGCTGCTTGCTCAAAGCAGCTTGCGGAAGAGCAGAGCCTGACCGAAGTTGTAGGCGCGGCGGCGCAAGCGGCGGATGAAATCGACGCGACAGGAGTTTTGCTAGCGCAATGCCGCAGCGAATTTGCGGAAAAGCTGGATGATCTGGCGGTGGCGGCTGCGCGGCCGCGTTGGGAGCCGCTCGGATGGCTGCGGCAGTGGATGGCGTTGCGCCCGGCGTGGAGCGGCGCATTTTTGGTGATCTTCGGCGTGATGGTCGGCACGCAGGTAGTTCCGTGGATTCACTCCGGCGATTCGGATGATGCCAACGTTCAGGCCGTAAAGGTGATGGCCGCGCCAAAGCTGAGCAACGATCAACTGGCAAATATGGCGGTGGCGCGCGTGAATGTGCTGCCTTCGAGCGACCCGGCGTCGGCAACCGTGCGACTGCAGTTGAGCGCCGCGGAGCCGCTGGAGATGTCCGGCAATCTGGAAGATTTGGGCGTGCGGCGCGTGCTTACCTACGTGGTGGAAAATGGCGAGCGCTTCGATCCGGGCGTGCGCCTCGATTGCCTGGACGCGCTGAAAGCTGTGGCGCGCGAACGCGAAGTGCGGACGGCATTGCTGACGGCAGCGCAAAAAGATTCCAATCCGGCGGTGCGCATGAAGGCCCTCGAAGCGCTGCGCGATTCAGTGGCCGATGAGCCGGTGCGGGAAGTGCTGCTCGATGTCTTGCAGCGCGACACCAATCCCGGCGTGCGCGTGGAGGCGGTAAACCTGCTGGTTCGCTCGCTGGGACACGATTCTGTTGGCCCTCCGCTGCCTGCTGCGGCAATAGTGGCCCCCGAGAGCGCCAATGCCGCGGCGCTTGCAGAAGATGCCTCCGTAGACCGCACCCTTCGCGCGCTCGAGAGATTGCAGCGGCAGGACCCCAGCCGCTATGTCCGCCTGCGCAGTGCCGCGGCATTGCGCCAGATCGGCCCACGGGAATTGCACTAGCCGGGCGGATAGAGAAACGCTGGTTTGAAATGAACAGACTGTTCACCAACGAATCAGTTCGTATGGCGCGGGGCATGGTGCTTTGCGGCGCGGCCGCAGCGTTGCTCTTTGGCGGAGGAATCGCGCTGGCTGGTCCGGGCGAGCGTACCGCTGAGGTTGAGCCGGTGAAGGACCCGCAGCCGATTCCGGCGCACTTTGCGGCGGATCGCACCGGCGTTTTCGAAACAAAAGACAAGCTCACGCTTCGGCTCACCACCGACCTCGGCTCGGTGCGCATCATGCCGCTCGATCCAGGCACCCCTCCAACCGTGCGGTACTCCGTACACATCGAGACGGACGCGCGTGCTCCGCTGGCGCAGCGGCTGCTGCAGGGCTATTCGCTGCGTGCAAAAGCCACTCCTGCGGGAATTGAAATTGTTGGCGCGCTCCCTCCCCCGGCGTTGCGCAACGCCGCTTCGGGCGCGCAATTCTGGGTGCAGTATGAAGTGGCAGTACCTGCAACCTTCAGTGTCGAGATCAAGACCGAAGGGGGCGACATCGACACCGCCGATATTGGCGGCACCGCGGTGCTTTCCACACAGGGAGGTACCATCCACGCGGGAAGCATCGGTGTGAACTGGGCACACACCGGCTCGGCCGGACACCAAGTGGCGCGGCTCGAGACAGACGGCGGACATATTCAAGTGCAGGACGTGGCCGGCGATCTGACCGCATTTACCGCGGGCGGACACATCATTACCGGAAACGTCGCGGGCGACGCGTCACTGCGCACCGGCGGCGGCCACATTCGTGTTGCCGGACAAATCGGCGGGCGCGCGGATCTCGATACTGCCGGCGGCAATATCAGCGTGGGCGGCGCGAACAGTTTTGTCAGCGTGCGCACCGGCGGCGGCCAGATTGATTTCGGCGAAGTGCGCGGCTCGGTGCGCGCGCAAACCGGCGGCGGCGGTATCCGCGTGCTGTATGTCTCCGGGCCGATGCAAGTGGAATCGAGCAGCGGCAGCATTTGTCTGACGAAGGTCGCGGGCATGGTGCAAGCGTCGACGCGGGAAGGCACAATCACCGCGTGGATCAATCCGGATTCGCCATCCTCCGGTGGAAACGTGCAGCTCGCCGGAGCTTCGCAGCTTTCCTCCGGCAACGGTGACTTGATCGTTTTCCTCCCGCGCAATCTCGCCGCCACCATCGAGGCGGTGGTCACCTCCGGTGACATGCATAGAATTGAGGCGGATCCTTCCTTGCATATGGCCATGCAGCCCGCTGAGCCAACCGGCTCACCCGCCGTTCGCGCCGTGGGAACATTGAACGGCGGAGGCGCGCCGCTGCGGCTGCGTACCACCGGCGGCAAAATTCGCTTGCAGTTTTTGGATTCGCAGACGGAGTTGCGTGAATCGCTGATCCACGAGCAAAAGTTGAGACTACGGAATGTGGTGCCCGTTTCGACGGCCTCAGCCACACCACCGCCGCCACAGCCCCCGGTGCCACCGGACTCGCCCGATGCCAAGAGCGACTGGCTGGAAAGCTGGATCAACTCGCTAGAAGTTGCCGTAACCGGTGGCTTGCGCGAAAACCCCGCCGATTTTCGCAAGCGGCTTACTTATTGTCCCCCGCCTTCCTATCCGTCGCTGTCGCAACGCGCAGGAGTGCAGGGCATCGTCAAGCTGCAAGTCCGCGTACTTAAGGACGGCCAGGTGGAAGTGCAGAAAATGTTGGAAGGCGAGCCATCGCTCGCGGACGCGGCTATCGCCACGGTGAAGAAGTGGCGCGGGCAGCCCATTTGGATTAACGGCAAACCGGTTGAAGTGATTTCGGTGGTGACGTTTAACTTTCAGTTGCACTGAGATTGCGAGCATCTAGCAGCGCTCAGTACGATTTTGCAGTTCAGGTCAGTTGTTCGGGTCATTTGTTCAATTCTTGGGTGTAGTTCGCGTCCGAAATTCTCGTAGATGTATAAGGTTTAGGCAATTCGAAGGGGAGGTAGCCCATGCTCCGCAACGTTCTGCGCACGACTGCTCTCGCCGTCCTGACTCTGGCCGCCATCTGGGCCGCACCCAGCTACGGCATCAGCAAGGAGTTCGACAAAAACTACCCGCTGGCTCCCGGCGGAACCTTTGAGCTACAAAACGTAAACGGCACCGTCGAGGTGCAGGGCTGGGACCGCGACGTCGTAGAAGTCCACGCCGTCAAAATCGCCAAGCACCGCGAGTCTGACCTCGAGCGCGTCTCCATCGAGGTCGACGCCAAACCCAACGCCGTCTCCGTGGCCACGCATTATCCGCAAGACCAAGGCGTGGAAGTCTCCGTGGAATACACAATCCACGTGCCGCGCGGCGCACACGTCGAGCACATTGGCACCGTGAATGGCTCGCTGCGCATCGCCAGCGTGGACAACATCGAGGAGTTGCACACCGTCAACGGCAACATTGCAGTCTTCGAGGGTGGCGGCGCGCTCCACGCACACACCACCAACGGCAACGTGCAATTGGAAGTGGCGCACATTCGTGACAAAGATGGCGTGACAGCGGAGACGACCAACGGCTCCGTAGTCCTGGCGCTACCATCTGACACCCAGGCCGACCTGGAAACGCGCTGCATGAACGGCAGCTTCTACTCGGAACTCCCTGTGCAATTGGAGAGCACCCTGCGGCCTCGCGAACAGCGCGGCAAAATCGGGCACGGCGGGGCTCCCATCCACCTGCGCACCATCAACGGCGGCATACGCGTGACCATTCTCCGGTCGACGGTTTGAGTTTTGCCGCGTCTAAACCATCGAGGGAGGCATTAAGAACAAAATGAACAAACAAATCCTTACGATCGGTGCGGGCTTGGCGGCGCTCAGCCTGGGCTTGATGGCCCGGCCCAGTGCTTCGGCTACGCTCTCCTCCGGACAAGATGATAGAGCGAAGCTCGAGGAAAAACTTCAGAAGGTGCAATCTCAAATCGATTCCGCGATCAGCGACCGCGACTTCCAAGAGTCCGCGCGAACGCTGGTGCGCCTCCAGGATCCGCAGGTCCGAGACTTCACGCTGATGCTGGGCGACGAGGGCGCCAGTTGGCTCGGCGTGGAAACCCACGAAGTCGATTCCGATTTCGCCAAAGAACACAAACTATCCGCGGAACGCGGCGTGGTTCTCGGCAAGATCATTTCGGACAGCCCCGCCGCAAAAGGCGGACTGAAAGAAAATGATGTGGTCACGGAAATCAACGGCCAGCGCGTGGAAGGCACCGCGCAGTTCCGCCGCATGATCCGCGAGATTCCCGCCGGCCGCACGGTGCAACTCACCGTCGTGCGCGAGGGCCGCGCGCAAACCCTCAGCGTCACCTTGGGCAATACCGAACAAGGTCAGCGTGTGTGGTCTTCACCCGCGACACCCGGCGCTTTCGCATTTCGCATACCCGAGGTACCGGACATGCCCGAAGTCGCCGAGCTCCCGCGCGTTGAATGGGGCAACGGCCTGCTCCTGGGCGGCCAGCCGCGCCTCGGCATCGACGCGGAAGACCTGAGCGGCCAGCTGGGCACCTTCTTCGGCGTGCCGGAGGGGGAAGGAATACTAGTGCGCAGCGTTAATTCCGGCTCGCCAGCGGAGAAGGGCGGCCTGAAAGCAGGCGACGTTATCACTTCCCTCAATGGCGAACGTCTCCGCTCGATCGGCGAGCTTCGCGAAAAGCTCTCTGCCAAGCGGAACGAGAAAGGCGCTAGCGTCAAGCTGGGTGTCCTGCGCAACAAAAGCGAAATCTCGCTGACTGTCGAACTCCCGGCGCCTACTCCCAGAGCGAAGCGCATGGTCATGCACCGCACCAACATCTAATCACCATCCATCGCAAAAAGAGAAAGGCCCGGAAAGTTGACCCGGGCCTTTTCCTTTTTGTCCTTCCACGGTCTTCTCGCTGCTAATTTGCATCTCGTCCGTATTTTCCCGCCAGACGAACCAGCCGCCGCCCCGTTTCCAGAAGCCGCGAGCTCTTGTGTTCGTGACCCTCTCTCCAATCCTCCTCAGTCGGCGAAAACACTAGTCTAGTGAGGTAGCCGATCCCGTGCAGGAACCCGCCCCGCATCTGCGCGCGAAAGACCGCGCGGCGCAACAATCCCGGCGATGCCTCCCCGGCAGCCGGCAGCCACGTCTCGATCCGTCTCGCCAGCTTGCCCGCCCAGTCGTCCGCACGCGCCTGCTCTTCCACGGCAGCAGGCACTGGCGCATGCAAAAGATCGCGCGCCAGCAGCAATCCAGTGTAAACAATGCGCTGCGCACCCAAGCTCTCGGCGATCCGCGCGACGCCTTCCCAATCCATTGCCGTCTGCCGGCTCAACATCGCCGAAACATCGGCGATCCACATCAGCCGCTCCCAACAATGCTTCGCTCCATGCGTGCACATCGCCACCACCGCGTCTTCGCTCGACAGTGTCGGTAGCACATGCCCGTTAAGATCCAACGTCGCATGCTGGTCGAACAATCTTTCCACCGCCAGGGCATTCGGAAAGTAGCGCAGCGTTTTTTCGGTGTGCAACTCCAGGATCACTCTGCTATTTGGCCGCAAGAATAAGTACTCGCCGGGAATTTTGCCCGCAGCAACGGCCGCTAGCGGCACGTCCGCGTTAAATCCAGCCAGTGTCATGATCTCCGTGGCGCGATAAATGTCCTTTTGCCTCACCAGGAGATCCACGTCGCCATACTGCCGCGCCGTCGCATCGCCGTAAGCCTGCAGCGAAAGCGCCGGCCCTTTCAGCACCAGCGCCTGAATACCCGCCTCGCTGAAGCGGTTCAGGATGCGAATCATTTCCGCGATCAAGCTCAACGCGGACAGCGCATAAGATCGCTGTCGTTCGAGTAATTGCTCGCGAAACCCCGCCGGCACGATGGTCTCGTCGCACTCGCGAATCCGCGCCGCAACCGTGCCAATAACGCCGTGCTGCTCGGCAAGCTCCAGCAGAAAATCCCAATTCGCCTTCCCCAGCAGTTCGTTCAAGCGAGCCGTATCAGCGCGCGGCGCAGCGCACTCCAGCAGAATCTGCCACTCCGCGGAAGCTTTGAGTTCGCTTAATGGCGATATCGTTCGCAAACTGCCGTCCGTTTTGGCCAGTCCAGATTACAGTGCAAACTCGTCCGAAAGCCTGGAAACTGCCTGCAGCGCCTCCTGCGAATTACGAAACACTTTCGGAAACCGCGCTGCCGCTCCATCGGCAATTTCTTGCAGCGACGTCGTTCCATTCATGCTCTGCAGCACCCAGGCTTCCGCCTGACCGAACGGCGACGCCTTCGGCACGAATTCCGTCGCGCGTCTTCGCAGCAGCTCCTGCGAAAACGGCGCGCCTTCCATCGTGGACTGCTGAAGGGTTCGCGCATTCGCTGCTCCCGGAATCGTCGTGTTCCACCGCCAGATGTAGCCGTCGCCGACCGGGTCCGCGTGTAAGTCAACTAAAATCTCCTGGCCTGCCGCAACCTTCACAGGCTCGAGCCACGGCAGAAACAATTGTCCGTAGACGGTTTCCGGCGCGCCAGGCGCGGCCGGCGCACTTGAATAGCCGATCTCCTGAAACAGGACCGTATCGAACCACAAGCAAATCCCATGCACCGTGCCATCGCGCAATGCCGCAAATCTCAATTTCGCGCCCGCTCGCCCTCTCGCGCCCGACGGATAGTCAAACCGGCCCCATTCCTGAGCCTCGCTCAACATCTTTTGAGCGTCGAAGCGCACGCTGTAGGTGGTGTTGAGCGCGCGTTCCCGCAACGGCGATAGCCGTACGTCGTCCAGCGAATCCTTCCACGGCGAGATGATTTGCGCGTAGAACTCCACGGCGTCCGCCAGCGCAGCACGTAAACGATCGGACGCGGGAATCATGACCCCACCGGGAGCAAGAAACCGCTCCCGCGCATCATCGATCGAAGCGATGGCATCGCCAAGAAGCGGCAGCACGCCGCGCAAATCAGAAACGATTACGTTCGCGCGCTCCGGCAACTCCATGCGCCGCGACGACCCGTGCAGGATGGCGATCCGCTCGGCATAGCCGTTGGCCGCGGCCAGCTCTCTGGCGAAGGCCACGCTTTCGTTGCCTTCAATCGCGTACACCCGCTTCGCTCCCGCCCGGCATGCCAGCAACGCCAGCAGCCCGGGGCCACATCCGAGATCCACCACCACATCACCTGGACGCACCGCCCGCGCGATCGCTCGCATGTACGCGGAAGTTCGCGTGCGGTCCACGATCATTGCGCCGTATTGATCGAGATCGTACATTTCAGCGCTGCACCGGCTCAGAAGCGGCCCACCGGCCGGTAGGCAAGCTCTCGGCATCGGCCAGGATGACGCGGCACAGATCGTCCATGCCCCTCCCGTCGCAGTGCGCCACCATCCGGCGCACCGGTACCTGCGCAACCAATTGCGTCAGCGCCTCGAACTCCCGCGCCCGCTGTTCGCGATCCGGCAGCCAATTCATGTACGTATTCTGCACTAATTCCAGCAGCGCCTCTTTCGAGGTCATCTTTTCGACGCGGGTCGCGTGCTCTTCGGCCGCTCGCTCAGCCAGCATATAAACCGCGCCCACCGGGCATCTTTCCCGTTGAAAACGCGCCAGCACCCCGTCGAGCGGCAAGTAGCGCTTCTCCCAATTCGGCGTCAAAAGCGGCAGCGCATCGCCGCGCCCCAGCAGCTTGGCCACGCTGTCGGGCCACAGGCAAACCCGCGGATAACCCGGCTCCACCCAGTAGCGATTGTCGGCCAGCCTCAACGCCGCGATATCTTCGCACAAGACCGGCACGCCACGTAGTCCCAGAGCCGCCGCTGTTGTTGATTTGCCCGCTTGCGCATCCCCGCAGAAAACGACGGCCTTCCCCGCAACACAAACTGCGCTCGCGTGCAGCGGCGTCACACCTCTCCGCCGGAGCACGAAGCCCATTACCGGCCCCAACAGATACGTCGCGAAATCTTCCTTGGTCCA
>Ga0207087_1069_pt1 | contig 23172 bp, 32 predicted proteins | sample Alteio_BWMinHeat_51_FD_153544 | JGI IMG/M metagenome (GOLD analysis project Ga0207087, IMG submission 153544) | Enriched cells from forest soil in Barre Woods Harvard Forest LTER site, Petersham, Massachusetts, United States -... | ecosystem: Environmental > Terrestrial > Soil > Temperate forest >... | reverse complement strand
GAATCGACACGCCTACTGCTTCCACTCTTACGGGCGCGCGAAAACTCGTTCACGATCTTGGTTAAAATCAGCCAATTTGGAGCAAACTATTTGGCCCGAATGAGCCAAAAAATACCAAGTCCTAACACTAAGAAACCCAACGTAATCAGCACCAGAGCCACAATCCGGCGTTGTCGCATCACGGCACCGTCGGATACCGAAACCGCGTCTTGGGCTGAAACAAAGCCCAAGATTGCCTTCTTGTAGGTTCTCCAAAGAAAGATAAATGGCAGCCCTACGACAACGGAATAAACTCCCAGAGCAATGCCCATAATTCGGAGCATATGCGCGGCTGGCCTGCCCATTCCATCCAGATGGATGATAAACGTCGAGCATCCATTCGCTACGAACATCCCTAGCCAAAGAATGGCAAAATAAGCAATGTAAAACATCTTGAGGAATGATTTGATCTTCAGTTCGTCGGATGCAGAACGTACGATGTAGCCTCGACCGCGGCGATCCCCGCTAAAAACGACCACGCGGCCAGTGTGTTCATCTCGAAAAGCCCGGCTTACCATGGAGTCGAGAAGACCCATAGCTGTGTTCTCCTCGGGCAGATTCGTGGTGCCCTGGATGTCTCCACACTACTACTTCCCAAAGCCAGCCTGCTACCAGCCGGAGGTACAGGTGTGATGGCATAGTTAATGCAAAAGGAAGATGCTCTTGGACGTTTACCGCTGCCTGCGCGGGTAGAAACTTCCATGTCCAAGTGCCCGATCAGTCGGGCACTCGTCGAAGTGACCTCGCCGCAGCCGCTGAACGACGCGGTCCCGAATGGGTGTCACGGGCTATGCGGAAGTAATTCCAGGAGACGCAATTCGCGTCATTACTTCCTGTTTGCCGACGATTCACCCAGTGAGTTCTGCCCGGCACCTTCCGCAGGCTCTTGATCAACACGAAGCTGTGCCCAGCGGATTTGGTGTTGCTGTGAGAGCATCCTATCCTCAGAGTCTGCCCGGCTTAAAATTTGCACATGCTAGGATGAGTTGTAACTGGTAAAGATTGGCGTGCGATCAGCACCGGATGGTCATTTCGACGGAACGGAAGAAGGCATCCGAATTCCTGCGGGGTGGAGAGTGGCGATCCTCCTTCAGCAGCCTCCAAGCTTTTCGGAGATCCTCCATGCTGTGTTGGAGAAGATCCTGCGTCACTGACTGGATGTCACGAAAGAGCAGCTGGAGTATGCCATCGAGGCACATCGCACGCAGGACGATCATCGGCGCGGGCCGCTTAGGCTTGTTGGTGCTCTTGGCGTGCTTCACTTTCGGCATGGTGACCCCGCGCGCTCCGAGTGCTCAGAAGCGGAACGAGCATAAGAAGCAGGGCAAACCAGTACGCGTGGTGAGCATTCGGTTTGGCCAGTTCGGAGGAACGGGCGACGGCTACACGCCCGAATTACACGTCAGTGACGGGCAGGCCACCTTGACTGAAACATGGACGCCTATACCGCAGCGCCAACACACCAATCTGAAGGTCCGCGCAGACCTGTCGGGAGAGCATTGGCAGGAGATTCAGGCGCTTGTGGATCGCGACGAACTCTCTGCTCTTCCAGATCGGACTTCATGTGCTTCGTGCGTTGATGGCTTGGACGAATTCGTCGAGGTGAAGTTCAGCGACCATGTCAAGAAGTCCGTTACCTACGCCGAAGGCAGCACTCCAAAGCAGCTCAAGGATCTCGTGGTAAAGCTCAAAGCGCTTGAGGAAAAGTTGCAGGACGAGCTCCCGCCGGGCTGGTACAACCCTCGATAGCCGATGGCTCCTTCCCCAAATCCGCTTTCGGAACATCATTCATTCGGTTGGAGCTGTTTCCAAGAGGTATTGAGGGTTCGGGGTGCTGTCCCGAAAATCGCACGCGGCTGCTCTTCAACGCTCTGTAGCTTCGCTTCACGCCCGTTCTGCCAATGTACGCCAGCTCATCTTGGCAACGTTCTATCTTTTTGGAATCGTCTTCTTTTGGATTGTGGTTCGTTCGGTGGACGGCCGACAGCAGCAGGGCCTCTATTCTGGACGGTTTCTTTGTGTATTTCGCTTTTGCTGCCAACGCGTTCTTTGTCTTTCTAGTCCTGCATTCAGTACAGTGGTTTGTGTCTGGCCGACTGCAAGCATCTGCGTTGCATTTGATACCGCCGACGCGAGTCTGCCAGCGGGCTATTGGTGTGACGTTCGATGGTCCGATTGCAACAATATAAAACTTTGAACATGGACTCCTCTTGCATCGAGGGTCCATGTCTAACCGCTCCGTCGTCTATTTAAATGAAGTAACTGCGCGTGCTAGAGTTCCAGAAACTCCTGCATCTGCTGCAACGCCTCGTCCAGCGCCCGCCGAAAGGCGCTGCCGCCTGGCCGTAGACCGGCAAAGCCCAGTTCGTGCTGCAGCCGTCCATCGACCACCTTCAGATTGGCCCAGCCCAGCATTTGCTCGCCCCATAGCATGGGCATAGCGTAATGGCCCAGGCGGCGCTTGTGGGCTGGCACATAGGCCTCCAGCTTGTATTCTTCTGTGGCGGCCGGCGTTATGTGGTGCTGGAAATGCGGGACCAGTAGAAAGAGGTACGGAGCCTCTTCCTACGCCACATAATTCCCATCAGAGGCTTAGGCTAAGGGGAGGTCCGGTATGGCCGGATTGACAAACCCTACCCAATTGGGTTCGCCCCGGTTTGACCGTGATAAGCCCCCAATAGCGCTGGTCCGCATTATGAGTGTAATCGCCCGTTATCAGCAGCTAACTTGCTTTTGCGGCTTGCTCAGTACGGAAATGGCTTCGGGAACTGGCACTTTCGGAGGAAATCAAGCGTGATCTTCGGCGGGTAGTGAACCGTCCTGAACAGGTTCTGGGTTCCCAAGACAGCTAAGGCTTGATCAAGGGTGACATCGTCCCAGTATTTGTGTTCTTCGTTACGGTGCGGAGCTACAACGAAGCAGCCCATGTCCGGCTCGCCAGCAACGTCCAGTGTCAAGGATCTTTGGCAGCTCGATACGCCGGATGCCGCAAGAGTCAGTAGTTGCGTGTCGATCTGTGATTGAAGTCGCCGGATCATTTCCCGAGTCGTCAACTGGTGAAGTCCTTTGAGGCTGACATGAATCGTCTGAGTAAGCTGAAATTGGCAGTCAAGCTGGCGTACCAGTGCTGGGTCAGCATCCTCGCGCACTGATTCCCAGAGCCGGTTAAGAATCACAACAGAACAGCCTTCCGGGTCTTTCGTACCACACGAGTCGTGAAGAGGTTGATTGTCTCCCCCAGAGTCCAAACTGATTTCGCACGCCAGTGCCGAACCCCATGTACAGCCTACTCCGCACCTCGTCTTTGGTGTTGCGGAGAATCCAGTCACGATCTTTCGGTTGTAACCATTTGGTTTTAAGGACTTGGACGGCTTCAGCTACGGTCTTTGGCTTGTCCGCGACGGCGATGCTAGTGAACAGCACAATGGTGACTACGGCGGCAACAGCTGCTTTCATGTTTCTCGCTAATCGTAACTCACTCATAAGCAAGTTGGCGAGTGCTGGCGATAAATCGCCGTTACACTCACGAGAGCCTCTCATTGACCGGTTTTGAAGTGACAGTCTTCGGCCGCTCGTTAAGTGATCACTGTTGGTCCACGATGTAGACTCGGATCGCCTTTCGACTTTCAAAAAGGAGTCCGACTCAATGTTTAATCAATTGTTCTTCCGTTCCGACGCGTTAACTCGCCAGCTTTCGGCCCCGCTCGTTGACGAACGCCGCCAATATCTAGCTCACTGTGCGGCGCAAGGAATGTCCAAGTGCACCCTGCGCATGAAAGCTCGACTCTTAATGCCAATCGCAGAGTACCTGAGATTGGCAGAGCGACCCAACGACGCAATCAGCCTTGTGGAGATTGAAAAAGCGGCAAGGCGATGGTCGAGGCACAACTGGCCTTCGCCGAAAAGCCCGAAAACCAAGCGGGCGCGGGAATACTTCATAGCACAAGGGGCTGGGTGGCTCACCTTTCTCAACCGCCTCCAGACCGTACCCGAACCGGTAACGGTCTGCAGCCAGATGTTGGGTGAATTCAGAAGCTTTATGAAAGAAGACCGAGGTCTTTCCCCGACCACGGTTAAATATAACTGTAGTACTGTGCGGCCATTCCTCGATCGACTGCTTGAAGGAAAGCGGTCTCTTGAAGCGATCACCGTCTCTGATGTCGATTCGCTCCTCGCGCAGAAAGTGAATGAAGAGCATTATGCGCGCGTCAGCATTCGAGACTACGCTTCATCCCTCCGGTCATTCTTTCGATACGCTGAAATGCGAGGTTGGTGCCCGGTCGGTATTGCCGCTTCGATCATGGCACCTCGCGTGTTCAAGCAAGAGACGCTTCCCTCCGGACCGACTTGGGATATTGTGCAAGAAATCGTGGACGCCACCGCCGGCGATCACCCCATCGCCATCCGCGATCACGCAATTTTGATGGTACTCGCCGTCTATGGCGTTCGCTCCAGAGAGGTCGCTCGCCTGCAACTCACCGATATTGACTGGCAGCGGGAAACAATAGTCTTTACTCGTAGCAAGGTAGCTGGAAGCCACTCATTTCCGCTGCGACAGTCCGTAGGAGCGGCGATCATACGCTACCTCAAGAAAGTGCGACCGAAATCACCCCACCGGCAGGTCTTTCTCACAATGCGCGCTCCCATTTGCCCACTCTCAGGCGGCGCAATGTGGGCGGTCGTGAGTCGGCAACTGCGAAACCGGGCACTCTCCATCAAGCATCACGGGCCACATTCCCTACGGCATGCCTGTGCAACTCGTCTGATCAACCAAGGGTTGTCGCTGAAGGAAATCGGCGATCACCTCGGCCATCGCGATGTTGAGGCGACTCGCATCTACGCCAAAGTGGATCTCGTCCGGCTCCGAGAAGTAGCGAACTTTGATCTGGGAGGGCTGCTATGAAGCTTCAGACTATCTGCGAACAATATGCCGCTTTCCGAAAAACACTTGGCGAGCGTTTTGAAGTCAACGGGCGCCAGCTGAAAGCCTTTTGCCGGGCCATGGGACCGCACCTTGACATCGCCGACGTCTCACCGGAAAAAGTGAACACCTTCCTCGTTGGGAAAGGCCCGCTCACAACCAGTTGGTACGTGAGGCACAACGCCCTTCTTGGATTTTATCGCTACGCCATCAGTCGAAGGCTTGCCGCGACGTCACCTCTACCGCTCGCCATTCCGAAACGGCCACCAGCATTCCAACCTTACATCTATTCGCCTGCTGAACTGCGGCGCATCCTGGATTCAACAGAATCGTGTCGCCGACCTCGCAGTGACCTCGATGTGCCTGTAATGCGCTCGCTTCTTCTTCTGATGTATAGCGCGGCGTTGCGGACATCAGAAGTATTGTCTTTGACGACCCGCGATGTCGATCTTCCCGGTGCTGTTCTTACTATCCGAGATTCGAAGTTCTTTAAAACGCGTCTGGTGCCTATTGGACCTAAGACGGTTCAGGTGCTTGCCGAATACGCGGGTCGCCGTAAGACATCCTCCAGGTGCCCCGGTTCTCCCTTCTTTGTGGCACGCAATGGGAAGCAGGTCCCCATCCACAAGTTTGAGAGAGCTTTCAAACAAATTCGCGTGCATGCGGGTCTGCGCCGCGAAGGCGGCCCACGCTGTCAGCCGCGCCTTCATGACCTACGCCATACATCGGCAGTTCATCGATTAACCACGTGGTATCGAGAAGGCAAGGACGTACAGAAACTTTTGCAACAACTGTCAGTCTACATGGGGCATACGCGTCTGGCGGCCACACAGGTGTATCTCACCATGACGCCAGAGCTCCTGCACGAGGCAAACCTGCGGTTCGAACGTTACGCAACACGTGAGGGCAGCAATGACTAAGGCAAATCTCCTCGGACCTTGGGTCCGGCGCTTTCTGCTGGAATATTTAGTGAGCGAACGCAACCTAGCCCGAAACACGCAGCGCAGCTACCGCGACACGCTCAGTCTGCTGCTTCCGTTCGCGGCCCAACAAGTACAGAAAGAAGTCGACGAGATTTCGGTGATCGATGTCTCGCCGGACGTGGTACGGCTCTTTCTTCGGCATCTAGAGGAATCCCGTAAATGCGCCGTGGCCACCCGGAACCAGTGGTTAGCTGCGATCCATTCGTTGGCTCGCTTTGTCGGGTTGTGCAGCCCCGAGCACATCGAGTGGTGCGGGCAACTCCGTACCATTCCGCCTAAGCGGGCGCCTCGGCCGACGATTACATATCTCGAGAAATCGGAGATGGATGCGTTATTGAGTGCACCTGACCAATCCACGGACCAAGGACGTCGGGATCATGCACTGTTGCTCTTCCTTTACAACACGGGCGCACGAGCTGACGAGGCGGCACAGGTCAAAATCATGGATCTCCTCTTAGCGCATTCTTCTCGTGACCATTCTCTTGTCGAGGTTCGCGGTAAAGGAAATAAGCTCCGGCGTTGCCCATTGTGGCCTCGAACCGTGGCTGAACTCTCACCATTGACAACGAGCCGTCCGCCGAGCGATCGCGTCTTCCTGAATAGGTGTGGCCAGCCCATCACGCGCTTTGGGATTCATACGATGATCGAAAGGTACGTTCAAAGAACATTGGCCCGTATGCCTTCGTTAGCGAACAAACGGGTGAGCCCTCATACGATTCGGCACACGACCGCAACCCATCTTCTCCGGGCGGGTGTCGACATCAACACCATCCGTTCCTGGTTGGGGCACGTTTCGCTCAACACCACAAATGTTTACGCGGAAGTTGATCTGGAAATGAAGGCGAAGGCACTTGCAGCTTGCGAGGTCCGCGGTGCTGTTCCCCGGAAACACTGGAAGGACGACGTCGCACTGATGCAGTTCCTGCGAACCCTTTGATAGGAATTATGTGGCGTCGGGGACCGTTCGCGTGCATCCCCTAGCCAAAACCGTATCCCCGGCGCCACATAACGCCCGACGCCACAGAAGAGATCTTATGTGGCCGGCCACATAAGTATTCCCAACTCCAGAACAACTGGAAGCGCCGTCGGTCCCAGACCACGGGGTCGAAGGGCGCGAGGAAGCGCAGCCTGTCGTCGACCTGGTGCCGGACAGCCCCGGGGTTCTCGCCCTGCGGCCAGAACCACAGCAGGCCGTCGACCTGGGCATGGGCATAGCGAGATTTGGCGTGCTCCTTGAGCTGCCGCACCTCGGCGGCCAGGTGCGGCACTCCATAGCTTAGCAGTCTGCACACATAAACCAGGCTGGCCGCAGGAAGCGGCGCGTAGAGTTGGACCACCATATCCAGCAAATGGCCGGCGCGCACGAGCCGCGCCTCGGGGCTGTCGTCGCGCGGCGGGTGCTCGACCGTCTGGTACACCCGGGTGCCGCCCTCGCGCCGCGCCACGCGCAGCAGCCCGCGATAGTGCAGCCCCTCCAGTAGATGGTTGCTGACATTCAGGTCGGCGCCCCAGCGCCTAATTCGGCCATGGTCGAAATGCGCCTGCACGTCCTTGGGGTAGGTGGGACCATGCCGGCACACAAAGGCCAGCACCTCGTGGGCGCGCGTCTGCATCTTAGCGTCCCATGCGTCCCAGGCGGGTGGCGCCCCGCGCGGATGCAGTAGGGACAGGGTCTCGCTAGGCAGGAACCCGTAGTTGATGAAGAAGGCCTCTTCGATCGCCAGGCGCGGATAGCGGCGCTCCAGCTCGCCGACGCGATAGTCTTTAACGCGGTGCGCGAGGATCAGATCCTGGGCGCGAGCGGGTGCGCGAATCGGGTCGGCCTGGACAAAGCCCATGCGCGCAATGGCCCGCAGCAGGCTGGTGGGCTTGAAAAGGCTGCGCGCAATCATGTAGCGGCGAAGCTGCTGGAGACTGGGGACTTTGAGAGGGCTCACGCGTGGCGTCCGGTAGGGGCAAGGATCATTACCCCTAATTCATACATCGCACAGAATTCATCGTTCGCTGATAGGAATTCAACGAAATCAAACTTTGAACATGAACTCCTCCTGCATCGAGGGTCCATGTCTATCTGCTCCGTGATCTATTTATGTGAAGTAACTGCGCGGAACAAGACGCCACATCTGCGACTCTTGAACTCCTGCTAAACATAATTCTCCTCAACACATAAGCTGCCCGGTTGCGATTGAACCAAGTGACGGTCGGTCTGTGGCGAAGACGGTTCGTGAAACAGGGACTGACGGGATTGCACGAGGAACTGCGCTCCGGCCGCCCGCGCTCGATTCCCGATGAAAGGGTCGCCACGCTGATCCGCAGAACGCTGCGAAACAAACCGAAAGACGGCACCCATTGGAGTTGTCGGTCGCTGGCGGCAGAAACCCGCCTCTCGAAATCGACCGTCCACCGGATCTGGCGCGCCTTCGGCTTGCAGCCGCACCGAGCACGTCACTCCCAGCTTTCCAACGACCCATTTTTCGCCGAGAACGTACGTGACATAGTACGGTTGGGTAGATCGTCGGCGCAAGGTCGTGCTCATGCCAGGTATTACTTAAGGTCGCCATGTGCGTGGCACCTAGCAGAGGCATTCTTGCTACTGATATAGGCGGCGCAAAATTCGCCTTCTCCGGCGCCTTCAAAAATGTCCTTTACAACGTTCGGCCCGATGAGAAAAAGGAAGGAGCGAAGGCAGTCTGTAAGTAATTAAAGAAGAAGGAGAATTTGGCTCCCCGGGCTAGATTCGAACTAATGAACCTTTGGTTAACAGCCTTGAGACCAACTTAATCACAATTTGCCGGAGCCGAGACAAATCGAGGGGAAACAGCAAGTTCTGATCAAATGGGTCTAACTCTGATTCACCTTCTCTTTTCAGTTTTCATTACCATTTGCCGGCATTCGTCACCATTTGCATGACACTGATATGACACTCGAGGCTGCCGACTTCCGAGGATAAGCGGTTCGTTCCATGTGGCCCGGAATTGGACGGCAATCATAAAACGCCAAAACGAGCGGCCCGCGTGACGGACACTTCTCCGCTCACGGCCCGATGCGACGGGCGAAGATGCTAGTGATATTCTGATTGTCGACCTGAGTGAACGTGGTCACGAAACCATCGCCAACACCGGCCAGTCCGAAATAATCCCCAAGGAAAGGCCGACCGTTGAAGGCTATTGAGGAGACGGCTTCCATATTGAAGGAGCTGTCCGTGAGACGAGCCTCGCTGCCCCAGCAGGCGGGATCGCTTGCGCGGCTGGTGGAAGAGGGATGACATGGCACCAGCCAGCGGTCGGTCGGCAGACCAGGATTCGCATTGTTGAAGCGGAACTCGTAATGGGTGACGTGTTGGAAGAGTTCACGGAATGGGGAAAGTAGTAGTTGACCTGGAAGAGCCGCACCGCGATGCGGGAGGTCACCGGTACATCGAGGCCTCCTCCGACCCGAGTGGCAAATGCGTAGGCCCAGTCACCGGCGGCGGCCGCCCCGCCACCCGCGTGTTCGGCTCCTAGGCGACGTCTATACCGACCTTGCGGCCTTGATCCCCAGATTTCGAATCAGCCTGAGGAGTGAGTTGGGATGCAGTCCCAGTGCTTGTGCCGCCTGCACGTAGTTACTATCAGCTCGCTGCAGAGCGTCCAAGATCAACTGCTTCTTGAAATCGCTGATCTCCCGGTAGTAGTTCCCTGATGGTGCCGAGAGCGTCTGGGCTGCTTCCAGAATCTGTTCCGGCAGATCCTCAGGAAGAATGGTATCGGAAGAGCCCAAGACAATGGCCCGCTCAAGGGCATTTTCCAATTCCCGAACATTTCCAGGCCAATGGTAACTCATCAAACAAGCCTGTGCGTCTGCCGAGAGCGGCTTCGAACGCACCTTGCCATTGCGGGCAGCCTTGGCAATGAAGTGAGCTGCGAGCGCGGGAATGTCTTCTCGGCGATCCCGGAGTGCGGGCAGCGTAACCGTAATTACGTTGAGGCGATAGTACAAATCGTTGCGGAACGTGCCGGCCTTCACTGCTTCAGACAAACTCTTGTTGGTGGCGGCGATTAGCCGAACATCAAGCCTAATGGTGTGCGTGCCACCCACGCGCTCGAATTCCCGCTCCTGCAGAACACGCAGCAGTTTCGCCTGCATGCCCAACGCGAGCTCGCCCACTTCGTCCAGAAATAAAGTTCCACCCTCGGCGCATTCTATTTTCCCCTTTTTCTGCGCGCCCGCTCCCGTAAATGCCCCTTTCTCGTGCCCGAATAACTCGCTCTCCAGTAGAGTTTCCATTATCGCCGCGCAATTAATGGCCACAAAAGGCCCATCGGCGCGGGCGCTGTTGTGGTGCAAGGCTCGCGCCAGCAGTTCCTTGCCGGTTCCACTCTCAGCCTGGATCAGCACCGTCGAGTCTGTTGGCGCAACCCGGCGGATGAACTCGAAGACCTCCCGCATGCGCGCGCTTTCTCCCACCAGGTCATGTTCCAAATCCAGCTCTGCGCGAAGCTCATCATTCTCCTGCTGTAAATTCTCCCAGTGAGACACATTGTCAAATGCCAGACCCGCGATTCCGGCAACTGCGGTCATCAGCCGCAGATGTCTTTCCTGGAATGAGCGATCCGGGTTTCTGCTGTCCAGATAGATTGCGCCCAATACTCGGCTGGCCGAAACTAGTGGGACGCATAAGAGGCAGCTGATCTTCAGGTCACTTGTCGTCGTTCCACCAGCGTGATCACAGGTAGTACCGCTCAACAACAGGCCAGTCCGCTCGCGAGTCACCCGCTGTACCACGCTTCGGCTTACCTGTACCGGCTCGTTCGGCCCGGCAACTCGATCCCAGGCAACCGAACTGAATTCAGTCCCATTCTCTAGCAGCAGAATTGCGCCGCGGTCGGCGGGCACTACGTCGAAGATGAACCCGAGGAGTTGCCATTGCAGTGAGTCCCGGTCGCGGATACCTCCAATGCCGGTGGCTATCCTAAGCAACGAATTCAAGTCCTGTGCCAGCCGGGCTGAGGGCGGCGATCCCATCTCAAAATTTGTGGGCTGCAGAGAAACGGAGTCCTCCGCGATGCAATGAATTCCAGTCTCCGACTCCTCGCGACCCGCAAACTCAACCGCGCTTCTCTGGATATGCGTGTTGTCTTCTTGCAGCAGAAAGACCAGCACCGAACTTCCGAGGGTGATTTGGTCTCCATGCTGCAGCTGGTTTTCCTGAACGGGAACCCCGTTCACTAGGGTCAGATTGGCGCTCCCTAAATCGCGAATGCTGTAATCGGTGCCCCGGCTGAAAAGCACGCAGTGCTTGCGCGATACTCTTCGATCGGGAATATGCAGATCGCTCGAACGTTCGCGCCCGATCGAAACCTCGTCTGCAGATATTGGGAACACCCTGCCTTGGAGCGGGCCAGCGACACCAACTAGCCTGGGGTTCATGTCCGCTCCCAAGCCTTTCGCTTTCTTATTTCGGCCTCCGGTAGCAATGAGCAACCCCTTCCGTCGAGGTCTTGTTTTGTTGTCTGGCCCGGGCTAGCGTGCATTGTGCCACGAACGAGCACAAATTGACGAGTAGTGCAATCGCCGCTTCAACGCAAAACGATTCTTCGGTGTTCGAGCGCAGTCAAGCTGCCAATGTTTCTCCGGACACGTAAAACAAACCGGGCTCCGCGATGGTTGCCGCGGAGCCCCGTTTTTTCCTCGGTCCTGGATTTGCTGTCAGGCTACTGGATGCAGCGGTCGATAACGGAGAACGGTATATCTACGTCTGTCCAGCCACCGACCAACCAGATAGGTCGTCCGCCAAACAGCAAGAACTCCGTGCCCACCTGGGAAAGCCGGTGAATGGTGCCATCTGTTGCCGTGTAGAATACATCCGATTCACGCTGGTTAAGATTATCAAGGGTACGAGTAAAGCTGGTTAGCTGCAGTCCGAAGCAGGGATTGACCATGGGACCGTTGGCGTGCGTGGTCAAGTTTGTATCTATCCCACCGCTGCTGCTCAGCACGATCTGATGTACGTTCAAATCGTTCCCGATGAAGAACACCTGCCGGCCCAGAGGATTGGTCAAGCTAGTCAGACCAGTTATTCCGCTGGCCGAGAACGGAATAATGGCCGGCGCGTCGATCGTCAAATCTTGATCGGCCCAGCCGGTGCCGCCGTAACTAAGCTCGTGAAGGTGAACGTCCTGGCCGACGTAGAAGACGTACTCGCCAGTGGCGTCACTGAAACTGGTCAAGGACGCACCGACTAGCGGACCGTTAGTTCCTGTCAGGTCCTGATTGCTCCATTTGATATACGAAACGGTACCGCAAGTCCGGGTGATCGGATTGCAGATATAGTAGCTGATCCAGGATCCGTAGATCTGGTAAAGGTGCTGGTTCGCGCCGAAATAGAACGCGTGCTCACCACTGCCGTCGTGGAAACTGGTGAAATCGCTGCCCCGTCTGGCCAGGGTGCCTCCCGTCCAACGGGTCAAATCTTCATCCGCGAACGAACCGCCATTCGAGGACACCAGCATGTGGACGTGCTGGTCGCTGGTTTCGTAGAACACCCTTTCGAACACGGTCGAGGCCAAGGTAAATTCCCCATTTGCGCTGTAAGCGCTGATCCCGCCCCAGGTCTGCACACCCAAGTGAGTGTTCGTCGGGGGAGCGACTAGGCCTTGGGCGGGCAACATCTGGTTAAGGTTCTGGGCGCTGTCGGCGTAAAACACCCGGTAACCGAAAGCGTCATCGATACTGGCTAGCGGGCTAAAAGCGGAGACCTGCGGGCCTCCCGCCCTCGTCGTCTGGTCTAAACCGATCCAGGAGAACTTATCGTTGCAGGTGATCACGATGGGGACGCCATTGGCGTTCTCATGGATGTTATCTATACAAAATATGTTAAACAAATGGTTATCTGATGCGATGGCACTCACGCTTAGCAGGTCTTGGCTGGGTTGGCCTTCCCGGGTGCTTGTCAACTGAGCACGCGCTGTGGTTCCCAGTGTGGCCGTAAGCAGCGCGAAGGCGGCCGACAAGGTCAGTTTGCCGATCCATCGCGACCTCTGAGGATTATATGCTTGGCTTTTCATGATGCCCTCCAAGTGAATTTCTAGCCGCCTCCGACTGCTTGCCTCGCGGGCATCTTTCGGGAACGGCAACTGCCATCAGCAAATTGCAAATTGTGTGCCAGATGCCGCCCCGAGCCAGATCTACCTCCTTGACGACTGCAACGCCCTGACATGTCAAGACTTAGCTTTCGCATAGGCGGGCCACGGCGAAAGAGCCCTGCAGTCAAGACCTAACTGAAAGGCGGAGCCTGACACAGTTTCCAGAGGTCCCTCAATTGGGGGAGAGTCGTTTCTGGAGTCACTGAGCGCTGCAAGCGCTGCTATCTTCTGCAGCCAAAAAGGGTTAGTGGGAGCCCGAAGACTGTTCTTTCGACGTCCCAGGCGGTAACCGCTGGGTTAACAAGAATAACCGTTTGGTTGGAGCCAGGGACGTGCAAACCGGCTTCGCCTCTCATCGCGGTGTGTCGCACTCTTAGTTTGGGATCTCATCTACCAGGGTTTCTCCGTTGTGGCCACTATCATGGGCTGGAGTGCTTCTACAACGGTGCGAATGACGAGGCGTTACGGGGCACATTGGACAAACCGCGCAACGCCAAGTAATCGCGCCGTACGCAAACGGGTAACCTGTCCGCAAATTGGCGTCATTCGCGTCGGGCTTCTGATCTTCTGCGGAATTCCTGACCCGGTCGCGCCGCGGTCTAGTGCACGCCGATTCTGGGCATGACCTGGATAAAGCGGGGATCAGAGCGGAGAGGGTCGGGTCGGTCATGGGGTCGGCGCGGAGATAGAGAAGGCGATCATTGCGCTCCTTGTAACCGCGATCCAGCCGATCGAGGGCCGCGCTGTTTTCCCCGAGGCCCATGCGGTTAGCGGACATGTCCGCTCAGTAGACCGACCATGTACCCGGATGTTTAAGGATGAGCGTTGAGCCGGATTCTGAAAGACGGCTGTGTCTTGCCGATCTCGGGAGACACTTGGTGGCGCACTTCGGCAGGCCCTTCAACAGGGCCCGACTGCGGTCCAAGACAAAGGGCATCTCCTGCGCAGCGAGACCATTATCGTCCGTGGCCAAGGTGGTCCGGCACGGCCTTCGCTCATTGTCATGAATCGGGCAAGTGAGTGATGCCTTTAGGAGCCGCTCTGCCAGGTGGAGAGAATCTGGCGATGCCGGGGACGGCACTCGCCGCGACCCATCTCGCCTTTTGCGTCGCTACGGCAACAGCTCGAGTGATCGTGAGAAGTGCGGACCGACACGAATCGCGCCGAAATCGCGCCGATCGGAGGTCAGTACCCGGTAGACACGCCGGCGCTCGCTAAGAGCCGCAACGGTCCCGTCGACCAATCCGAGATTCAGCTCTTTGAACTTGGCGTCGAATTCGAGGGCGCGAACAAGATCGGAAGGTAACGGCAGCTCGTACTCGTAACGGGTCTTTGGATCGAAGATCTCGGCGACGAGCTTACGCATGGCGGCTCGATTCTCTCTCAGGAAGTAGTCCACCTCCGCGAGCACGAGCGCCGGCACGATCACAGTGCTCGCCGTAGCTAGGGTCACTTGGTACTCTGGGAAGGTCGGTTTGCTGTCAGGAGTGCGGGCGAGCGCCTTCAGGAGTCCGCCCGTGTCGGCGAGGACCGGGCCACTCAATCTTCGACATCCTGAAACAGCTCGGATTCGTCGCCCAGCTTCGCGTCCGTGGATTCAAACAGCAACGTCGACGGCGGCCGGCGGCCGGCGTAGTACCTCGAAGCCACAACGCGCAGGCCCTTACGAACCAGTTCCGAGGCGGAGTGCCCCGCGGCTCGTGCGCGCTTCAAGGCGCGCACGTCCTCTTCGTTCAAACGAATCGTAGTCGAGATCATTCGCGCCATACAGTCACCATACACCGAGATACAGGAGACCGCAACAACTTTTCTTACCAGAATGATCACTCGTTATCTCAACCTCCTACCTCGTATGGTCAAAAATCTCAAACGCATTGAAAAGGCTTGGTTTCCGTTCTCGTAATTTCCTCGCACAGCTGCTTTCTGAAACCTCAAGAGCAGGTACCATCCGGGTTCGACAATCAAGTTTAGGGAGGCTCTGGAATGATTTGGGCTCGCATGCTTGCTTACATCACCGGAAACGTAGACCAGGAACTTTTACTGAGGAACGAATATCTGGCGGCAGGGAACCGGATCCTGAGAGCCCAAATCAAAGGCAGGTTGCTGTTATCCGATGCCGAAAAAGCTACGTTGGCTGAGATCGTCCACCGGCTCGGACGGAAAGCCTTGGAAGAATTGGCGGCTGTGGCGAGGCCGGATACGGTGCTGGCCTGGTACCGAAAGTTCATCGCCAACAAGTTCGACGCATCGAAGTTTCGCAAATTCCGGGGTCGTCCCAGAGTTGACGAGGAAACCGAGCGGTTGGTGGTGCGGATGGCGAAGCAAAATCCCGGGTGGGCTATGACCGGATTGTGGGCGCCATGGCCAACCTGGGTCACCGGCTCTCGGATCAGGCGGTGGGCAATATTCTCCGCCGCCATGATATTCCACCGGCTCCCAAGCGGAAGCAGACAACGAGTTGGAAAGACTCTATCCGTGCGCACATGGCGGTATTAGTGGTGACCGATTTCTTCACGGTGGAAGTGCTTACGCTCAGAGGTTGATTACGTACTACGTGCTGTTTTTCATTCATTTGGAGAGATGGAGGATATGCTTGGCGGGAGTCACATTTCATCCGGATCAAGAGTGGATGGAACAGATGGCGCGCAATGTTACGATGGAAGATTCAGGTCTTCTGATCAACCGCAAGTACCTACTGCATGATCGCGACAGCAAATACTGCTCATCGTTTCGTCAGATGATCGAAGCAGGAAGCGTGAAGACCCTTGCCTCGCCGGCCAGAAGTCCGAATCTAAACGCTGATGCGGAACGCTGGGTAAGGTCGGTTAAGGAGGAATGCCTGGGGAAGCTGATCTTGTTGGGTGAAGGCTCGTTGCGACGAGCGTTGCGCCACTACGAAGCCCACTATCATGAGGAAAGAAATCACCAAGGCAAAGACAACGTACTTCTATTCGCTTTGCCGACTCAAGCAGTCAGTGGCGAAGAGGAAAGGTACGGTGTCGGGAGCGGCTGGGGGCCTGCTGAAGTACTACGAGAGGGAAGCGGCATAAAAGTCGACGGGACAGCGGGCCATGGGCTTACAATCAGCACATATTATATTAAGGATAGCGGAACTCTCCCCTGGCAAATGACCTCCCGGGCCTGAATTATCATCGACGTGCGCAGAGCAATGAGTTCCGGCGCAGGGCACGGACGGGTTCTTTGACTACACGGGATGGTCTTTGTCTGTATGAAAATGGGATAGCCATGTTTCACATTGCGAGGAAAAAGGCATCCTATCCCACCACCTATGAATTTCCAGACTGCCCGGACTGCAAAAAGCTGAAGGACGCCATGGTCAATGTACGGTACGACGTTTCGAGCTTCCGTCCACCAGACCCGAGCAAATCCCGCTCACGGTGGCCGAAGGGCTATTAAGACGAGATGTACAACCTCGAACTCCGCGCCAACCGAACCAAAGCCGAGTATGAGCTTCACTTGTTCAACACCCACAACGATAAAACGTATGAGGGCAGCGCAGCGACAAACCTAGTCATCCTTCTGCGTGAAGGTCGCCTCAAGCCTTAATTGTTCGTTTCCGTTCATGCTGCGGATTCCGGGGGATGGTGATCAACGATTCCGAACGATCGTGATCGCGATTCCGGGATGATCGTGATCAGTGTTCCGACGGAAGGTGATCAGTGATTCCGGGATGATCGTGATCACTTAATCGTGATCTCCGGAAAGGTGATCACGATGCCCCGGAATGTTTTCCACAGGGCGAGGTGACGCTGGACATCACAGAAGGCAAGCTGTTCTCCGAAGGCAACTTAGAGGAGCACAGCGTGCCAACCAGGAGAATGTCCATGCGTAAGATCAAGGAAGTCCTCCGCCTCCGCTTTGAGCTGAGGCTGGGGCAACGGGAGATCGCCCGAGCTTGTTCGATCAGTCAGGGAGCCGTCCATAACTACCTGAAGAGAGCAGCAGCGGCCGGGATAGCCTGGCCGTCTCCGGAAGGCTGGGACGAGCAGCGCGTCGAGCAGGCCTTGTTCGGAGAGCGGCAGGCGGTGGTAAAACGACTCCCCGAACAAGTCCTTCCGGATTTTCCCGCCCTGCATTCGCAGTTGCAGCAGCACCGCCATCTGACACTGCAGCTGGCTTGGGAAGAATACCGGCAGGTGCATCCGGACGGGTATGGCTACAGTCGCTTCTGCGAGCTCTACCAACGTTGGCGCAGGAAGCAGGATGTAGTTCTTCGCCAGGTACACAAGCCTGGCGAGAAGGGTTTCGTGGACTGGGCCGGTGCCACGATTCCGATGCACGATCCGGTTACCGGCGAAATCTGGCCAGCGTCGTTGTTCGTGATGGTGTTGGGAGCCAGTTCCTACACGTATGCCGAAGCCACCCGGGACCAGCAGTTGACGGCCTGGATCAGCGCTCACATTCATGCCTTTGAATACTTTTCGGGAGTGCCCAGACTCTTGGTCCCCGATAACCTGCGGACGGGAGTGAGCCGCGCGTGCCGCTACGATCCGGATCTCAACCCCACTTACCAAGAGTTTGCCATGCACTACGACGTGGGAGTTGTGCCGGCGCGCCCCCGTCATCCGAAAGACAAGGCCAAGGTCGAAGTTGGTGTGCAAGTCGTCGAACGCTGGATCCTTGCCGCCCTACGCCACCAGAAGTTTTTTCGGTTGGCGGATCTGAACAATGCGATTCGCGAACTGCTCGAGCGGCTGAACCAGCGACCTTTCCGAAAGCGTGAGGGATCGCGTGCCAGTGTGTTCGCAGCGGTCGAACGCAACGCTTTGCAAGCGTTGCCTGCCGAGCCGTTCGACATGAGCCAGTGGTCCTACGCCCGAGTCAACATCGACTACCACATCGCCTTCGACGCCAACCTCTACAGCGTGCCCTATACGCTGGTGCAAGAACGCCTGGAAGTTCGAGCGACACCGACCGCTATCGAGATCTTTCACAAGGGACAGCGGGTAGCCTCGCACGTCCGTGGTCATGGACGAGAACAGGTGTTCACGCAGAGAGAACACCGGCCGAAGAGCCACCAAGCACATCTCGAGTGGACGCCCTCACGCATGGTGAACTGGGCCGAACAGATCGGGCCACACACGGCCAAGTTGTTTGAACAGATCCTCGCCGAGAAACCGCATCCGGAGATGGGCTATCGCTCCTGTCTCGGAATCATCCGACTGGCCGAGCAGTATTCCTCGACTAGGATGGAAGCGGCTGCCGATCGCGCCCTGCGGACCGGTGCTTGCCGCTACCAGAGCGTGAAATCGATCCTGAAGAACTCGCTCGATCAACAACCACTCCCAGAACCGTCACCGCTACCCCTTCCGCCATCGCATGACAACATTCGTGGCGCTGAGTACTTCGAATAGAAAAGGAGAGATGCTCATGTTGCAACAACCAATGAAAGAAAAACTCCATGCCCTCAAGCTTCAGGGAATGGTCGAAGCACTGGAATATCAGGAACAGGATGAAGCGACGCGGGGGTTGAGCTTTCTCGACCGTCTGGCACTGCTCGTCGATCAGCAGTGGAACTGGCGTCAGAACCAGGCTCTCACCAGACGAGTCATAGCCGCTCGCTTACGGGGAGCTGCCTGCGTCGAGAACATCGACTATCGTGCGGAGCGAGAACTGAACCGGAGCGTGATCCGCGCATTAGCCCAAGAGTCTACCTGGGTGGCCAACCACGAACACATCTTCGTGCTGGGTCCCACCGGCGCAGGCAAAAGTTATGTGGCTTCGGCACTGGCGCAGAAAGCTTGCCGGGATGGCTATCGGGTGTACTACACGAGGGCCGCGGCGCTGTTCCGGGATCTGAGCCTGGCACGCGCCGATGGCAGTCTACGGCAACTATTGAGACGGCTGAACCGCATCGATGTTCTGGTCATCGATGACTGGGTCATTGCCCCGATGTCGGAAGCGGAGAGAAGAGACTTCTGGGAGATCGCCGAGGATCGCTACCAGACGCGCTCGATGATTCTGACTTCGCAATTGCCAGTGTCCCGCTGGCACGAACAGATCGGGGATCCCACACTGGCCGACGGAATCCTCGACCGGCTGGTGCACAACGCGCATCGCATCGAGATGCGCGGGGACTCCATGCGCAGAAAGAAAGGAGTGAAGGAGGAAAAGTGAATGAATCGGCGGGCCAAAAGCTGTGGAAAAGACGGGCGAAAAGCGCCCTTGGAAATCGCAGGAGCGATTTCCACTTTCCCACAGCTTCAACAACAAGCTTGACGATCGTAATCACTTACTACAAAATGCAAAAACCAGCGTCGCTTCGCTCCGACGACTGATCACACCAACCCGGAACGCTGATCACGATCAGCCCGGAACACTGATTACCTTCATCGGAATACCCACATGCCGGACAAACTGAAATAGTGCTAAAATCGCTTCGGGCCTGTAGCTCAGTTGGATCAGAGCATCACGCTTCGAACGTGAGGGTCGCAGGTTCGAGTCCTGTCAGGCCCGCCATCTTTCACTTCGACTTTTAGTGTTGGATGGTGGGGTTCCACGTATGGATGGACACCAGCAGCAGAGCTTTTCCCGCTTGAGCAAGAGTGCTTCCACGCCGAGTACGAGAAATATTTCAAAGGCAAGAGACAGAATTTCTTCACGACTCTCACTGCGTTTAGACCGCTGTGGGACTGCCTTCAATTGCTGAACGACATCTGTGCAGCCCCGACTGCAAGGAGATCGCTGAAAAGCATGCCGTCGTTCATCCTCGCCGAAAGCCTCTGTAACGATCTCGGAATCTTGGGTCCACAACTTGCTGGGCATATCCGGTCTTTCCACGTCAACGATGATACTCGCGCCAACTTTGGCGTTGGAGTCTCGTACTGCCAGAGCAACATCGGCGTAGACCGGGTGTTTACCCAGCAATGGGGCACCGCCGCCTACGCTTGTGTCTTTGGGGATCGTTAGAGTAAACGATCAAGGAGGAGATTCTCGTATCTCATTACTGATCCCTAGTGGACTGACGATTGACATCATGCGAACCGGCTTGTCCGAAGCTACCGAAACATCGATGTGAAGGATTTCGCCGGGCTGGACGACGGTGCCATCAGGGGGGCTGACGATTGAGATGGAGGGCTTGCTAGTGGCGCTTGTGAACGTCCCAACCCCGCTTCCAAGGGTCGCTTGGAAGAATCAGGAGCCAAAGCAAGAAAATGTGCTTTATTCGCATGTGCTCCACGTGCCACCCTTCGACCGAGTTAGTATAGCGCCGTAGCGTCCGACACACGCACCAGGACTTTAAGGAACTGTATGCGTTCGCTTGACAGAAGACACGCATGGGGGTACACGGGAAATAGAGGTGGCAATCGTGAAAATCGTAGTGATCGGCGGCAGTGGACTCATCGGATTGAAGCTCGTCACCAAGCTTCGTGAGCTGGGACACGAGGCAATAGCGGCGTCACCCAAATCGGGTGTCAACACTCTCACCGGCGAGGGACTGGCCGAAGCGCTGAAGGGCGCGTCGGCGGTCGTTGATGTAACGAACTCTCCTTCCTGGGAAGACGCGGCCGTGCTGAAGTTCTTCGAAACATCAACCCGTAACCAGCTCACCTATGAAGCAGCCGCGGGCGTAGGACATCATGTTGCGTTGTCAGTCGTAGGAACGGAACGTCTGCTCGCAAGCGGTTTCTTCCGCGCGAAAATGGCTCAGGAAAACCTGATCAAAGCTTCCTCGATTCCTTACACAATTATCCGCGCGACGCAGTTCTTCGAATTCGTCAAGGGCATTGCGGACTTCTCCACCGAGGGCAACAAAGTACGCTTGCCAACTGCGCTCATCCAGCCCATGGCGGCTGACGATGTGGCCAGTGCGGTGGGCCCGATTGCGACGGGCGCGCCAGTGAATGGCATCGTTGAAATAGGAGGGCCGGAAAAGTTTCGTCTCGATGAACTCGTCCGGCAAGGTCTAGCCGCACACAAGGACCCGCGCGAGGTTGTCGCAGACCCAAACGCCCGCTACTACGGCGTGGAGCTTAGCGAGAGGACACTCCTTCCCGGCGATGGCGCACGACTCGGCGAGACGCGTTTCGCGGACTGGATCAAACATTCCGCACTTCGGGCCCATGCCTGAGTAACGCGGAATCGTACAAGCACCGGGACGCGCCTACTGGTACTTCGGATGGCAGCAAAGCTGGCAGCTCTTATAACTCTGTCCCACCACAGCCAACTATTGCTCACCCCTACTACTGGGCTCCCTTCATGGGAAACTGGAATTGAATTGCCGACACTCATGGGCCTTGAAAAGATGGCGGACGAGAGGGGATTCGAACCCCCGGCCTCCTCATTGCGAACAGTGAGGGGAAAACACTAAGGCTAGGCGCCACAATCACTTAGCTATTTCAACAGGGCCCTGAACTAGCAAACCTGGCAAGCCAGGCTGTTTGCCTTCTTTTTCATCTTACCAGCGATGTGGGTTGCCGAATTGTTGCTCTGCCGTTTCAAAATGCCCAGGGCAGAAGGGAATTGACGGGAGCGACGAGATTCGAACCCGCGGCCCTGTCTTCTAAGTGGAAAATACAATTTACTAAATCTTGCCGGAGACAATAGTGCGGTCGGGTTTACCGGGATAACTTCCGCTAATGCCCGTCACTCGGACAAAATCACCAGGAACTCACACAAGTACTTGGCGTCCATGCGGAGTAGTTCTAAACGAAGCTTTGGCGCTTACCTGCCCACTGGGATCATTCGTACCGAAGGGCGACCATGGGATCGACGCCCATGGCGCGACGGGCTCGGACGTAGCAGGCGGCGAGAGCGACATCGCGACGGCTGCAAATGTGAGCGGGTCGCTGGCGCTAATGCCGTAGAGCAAGCTGGATATCAGACGCGTAAAGCCAAACGCCGCGAGAGCTCCAATGGCTAATCCCGCGAGCGCTAGACGCGCTCCCTGAACCAGAATGAGCCACATAACGTCGCGCCGGGAAAGCCAGAGGAAGCGCGTTGCGGCGGCTTGCGTGGATATGTGGCGCCCATTCACCAACAGTATCGAACAATGGGCTCCGAACTGCCGCATCGTGTACGACAAATTCCACGTTCTGCAGCACGCCAACAAAGCCATCGATGAAGTGCGCCGAGCGGAGTTCTTTCGCAAAGGTGGGAGCATGCGCGGTGTAGTGAAGGGCAAACGCTGGCTGCTGTTGACGCGCTGGATGAATCTGGACACTCAAAAACGCCAGCAGTTAAACCAGCTGTTCGCCCTCAACCGGCGGGTAATGAAAGCCTACCTTCTAAAGGAAAGCTTGGAGCGCTTGTGGAAACCTACCGCTATGAAGGGGCCATGCTGCGCTACTTGCAGAGTTGGATCGATCAACTGCGCTGGCAACGGTTGGTACCCCTTTCAAAAGCTTGCCTTTATGTTGCTGGATCACCTGGACGGGATCTTGAACTACTGCCGCACCAAAGTACGCTTCGGAGTGGTGGAAGCCATCAACGGCAATATCAAAAGCCTCGTTAGAACTCGTTAGAAGGGGTCGCGGCTACAAGAATCTCGGCTACCTGCTGCTCAAGGCCCAGCGCATGGCAGTCACTAAGACCGAATTCATCGTTCTTCAGAAAGCAGCCTAAAATGCGGGTTTCTACGAATTCTCGTTCAGAGCCAGAAAAGAAAGGCCGCTGGCAAACCGAAGACGGCTCGCAAGTAAACCCACTGCAAACTCGAACGCCCCGTTCTCCTTACCGCTTTTACGCACCCAACCTGCACGACCAATCGTCTGGTTCGCGCCTCACCCAAAACCCTCATTCCGGCAATCGGTACCTCTAAAGGCACCTTAGCCCATTCGTACAGTTGCCTCACCTCACATCCCGCCATCAGACTTGCTATATTCGCCCATGTCTCAAGAACCAGATCCATCGTGCTCATTTTGGGTCTGGCGCTCCCCTACGGCGCCTTTGTGAGCTTTTTCGTCTTCTCCGCAACTCCCGGCTCCACCCATCCTTTTCCGTCCTGGGTTGCTTGGGTAGCCATTGCTTACATGCTTGGCAGCATGCTGCTCGCTTCCATCCTCGGTCCCAAACTATTCCGCGGTGCTCCTTCCCCGCCGCCCACTCCCCAGAATCGCGTTTACATGCAGATCGCAAAGGGTTG
>Ga0207087_1068_pt1 | contig 23603 bp, 17 predicted proteins | sample Alteio_BWMinHeat_51_FD_153544 | JGI IMG/M metagenome (GOLD analysis project Ga0207087, IMG submission 153544) | Enriched cells from forest soil in Barre Woods Harvard Forest LTER site, Petersham, Massachusetts, United States -... | ecosystem: Environmental > Terrestrial > Soil > Temperate forest >... | reverse complement strand
GCGGATAGAGGCGAGAGCCTCTTCCACGCTCTGATCAATCCGGATGAGCAGATCGATCTTTGAGACAAAGTCTCCTACCTTGCGCTGCAGATGACCGGGTGGCATGTCCTTAGAGTAGCAGATTAAATAAAATTTTTACAAACCGATTCTGCGGAAGGTTAAAAATATTAAGATTTTCATTTACAGAAACTTGCGTTTCTGCAAGACTACTCCCATGAAAAAAACCCATTCTTCCTGGGACCCAGTCGCCGACTCTTATAGCAAAGCTGTTGGAGAAAAGGGGCTCTATTACCATGAGAGGGTCATCTTTCCTCATCTTTTAAAGCTGATGGGGCCGCTCTCTTCCGCATCTAAGGTTGTGGACCTGGGGTGCGGGCAGGGGATTTTCTCTTCGCAGTTACCACTAGAGTGTTCCTATTTGGGGCTCGACTCTTCCTCTTTGCTGATCAAAGAGGCAAAAAGCAGGTACAGGGAAGCGACAAGAGCCTTTGCTCAAGCAGATCTGGGCCGGCCCTTGCCCCCCTCCTTCGAGAAGGGGGTCCATACCCACGCAGTGTTTATTCTCTCTTTGCAAAACATCGAAAATGGACAAAGAGCTCTCCAAAGCGCAAGAGAGCTTCTAGAGCCAAAGGGGCGGCTATTCATTGTTTTGAACCACCCCTGTTTTCGGATCCCTCGATCGACCAGTTGGGTGGTTGATGCAGCTAAGCAGATTCAATATAGGCGCATCGATCGCTATCTCTCTTCCCACAAGGTCTCGATCGAGATGCATCCGGGATCAAAAAGCGAAAGTCCAACGACCTGGTCTTTCCACCATAGTCTTTCAGACTATAGCCAATTTCTCCGCAGCTCCGGCTTTGTCATCGAACAGATGCAAGAGTGGTGCTCAGATAAAAAAAGCGAGGGCGGAAGGGCAAAGCTAGAGGATTTTGCTAGAGCCGAGTTCCCGCTCTTTCTTGGCCTAGTAACCTCAGTTTTGGGTTCACTTTCATAGAGTCTCACGGCATCTTTCGGGCAATTTTCGCACATTTTGACGAGTCCATAGGCACCCAAGGCTATTGAACTCGTCAAAATGTGCAAAAATTGCCTCGAAATCTGCCATGATTCTCTATAAAATCGAACCCAAAACTGAGGTTGTAGCCAAAAGAGATTAAGCCTTTTTCCTCTTCAAGTGAGGAAGGAGAATCGGCACAAGACAGCCCACAACCGTTCCAATCAAGAGAAAAGTAGTGTAAAAGCGCGGGCTCCCAATGGGGATCTTCTCAGGAGGGATATAGCCAATCAAAAGGGCAAAGGCGCTACCGAGAATGCCAATACCGGCGACGATCCAGATGCCCAATTTTCCGCCTGGCACTTTATAGGCGCGTTCTACATCGGGTTTTTTGTAGCGCAGGGCAATTGCTGACGCAAACATCAGGATATACATCACAAGGTAGAGCTGGGCGACAAGAACAGTTAGAATCCAGAAGGCAGAGGAGACAGTTGGCATGAGGACAAAGGTGATGCTGAGGAAGGTGACAATGATCCCTTGTGTAAGCAAAAGCGCTGTCGGGGCATGGTGCTGATTGACTTTGCGGAAGCTCTCTGGCAAATCGCCTCCTTCGGCAGCAGCGAGAAGACCCTTACTAGGGCCAATGATCCAGGTGCTGACCGAGCCAAAGGCTCCAATAGCGATAAGAGCGGCAACCCAGGGAACCAGATGCCTCAAGTTGTACCTTTCCATAAAGATGGAAAGAGCCTGCATCGCTCCGCTGACGAGGCTGATTTCTTTCTGAGGGATCACCATTGCGATCGAGAGAACTCCCAAAAGAGAAAGTCCGAGAATCAGAGCAGCTGATAGGAAAATGGCTCGCGGGTAGTCGCGCTGCGGATTCTTGACATCGCGCGCGTGGACAGAGGACATCTCCATTCCTGCTAAAGCCAGCAATACCCCTGTGAAAAAGACAAGATCATTGAATTGGAAATGGGGAATGAGACCTTTTACAGTCAACGGAATTTCGATTGGGTTACCTTGGAAGTACCAGAGCACTCCAAGGACAATGATCAGAGTGCCGGGGATCATCGTGCCGCAAAAAGCGCCCACACTGCTGATCCATCCCGAAAGGCGCATCCCAAATAAATTGGCAAGGGTAGCTGTCCAAAACAGAACAAGCACCATGATGACAGTGTAGTGGGTATTTTCTGCTAAGGCGGGATTAAAGGTATAGGTAATGGTTGCAGCAATGAAGGAGAGAATTGTCGGGTACCAGATCACATTTTCAATCCAAAGCAGCGAAATAGCGAGAAATCCGACCCTGTGACCAAAGGCCTCGCGCACCCAAACGTAGATCCCTCCCTGTTTGGGCCAACCAGTGGCTAACTCTGCCGCCACAAGCGAAACGGGGAAGAAAAAGACAAGAGCGGCTAGTGCAAGGAAAAAGAGGGCCCCGAGGCCATACTCGGCTGTAAAGGGCCAGTTTTTCACACTGCCAATGGCTGCGACGTTGATCATGGCAAGCGTAAAAATGGTTAAAGAGCGGGGGAAACGGACAACTTTACTCATATTTTCGCAGCCTATATCAGAGTGTATTTAAAGAAAACCCTTTAGCCATTGGGTGCGTGCCAAAGGCTAAAGGGTTTAAGAGTATTAAAAGCCTGCCCAAGTTCCTCTGCCAGCTCCCCCCATCGTTAGGTGAGGGAAAAGAGGTTGCTGTGGCGGTGGAGAATGCTGAGGGGGATGCGCTGTTGCACCTGCTCCTCCTAAACCAACATTGGGTCCACTCGGGGGTGGTCCAGGGACAAAAGTTGGAGATTGAGGCACCTGGGGCTGGGGAAAATGGAACCCACCGCCCATCATCAAATTTCCACCTGGCGGTACCATTTGTACGGGGATTACAGGTGATGTTTGAGCGTAAACCGGCGTTGCAACAAAGGTGGTTGTTGCAGGGGTTTGTACGAAAACAGTCCGGTTACCTGGTACTGAAGTGGCCCAGACGCGTATGACAGGGATGACCATATGGTAATATAAGGGGTCTCCCCAAATAATCACAGAGGTGCCCGTTCCAGCGGCTCCGAGTAAAATCAGTAGAGCGGCTTTTGGAGCAGAGGCAATCAAAGCTATTGTAAAGAGAATGATTGCAACAACGGCGATTACTTTAAAAAGGGTAGGACCCCAGTCTGACGAATTGGAGCTGTTTTGAGCCTGCTGCGAGAAGTTGACCGCAGGGGACTGAGGATTTAAGGTTACGGATGTTGTCATGATGACTCCCTCACTCTATAGTTGTCTTGCGTGTAGTTGCTGATTGAGTTCAACATGAACCAAGATACGATTAAAGGGGGAAAACCACCAGAAAAAGTCACCATTATTCATGATAATGACATGAGAATTCACTGCGAGGTTTTGAAAGAAGGGGTCATCATTTCTGTGAATAACCCAAGTTGTTTGTTCGCCCTCTCCTGTCACCACATAGATCTGCCTATTGGCATAATCAATGCCGCGGATCCATGCAGAGAACCTTCCATATTTTATCGGGCCTAGTGTGCAGTTCACATCTATAGAAGAGCCAGCTTGTGATCGATTGGTCAGGACGTAGGAATAGTCAGAGGCCCACAAAAAGTTCGTTTTAGGGCAAATGTCTATTCTGTCTCCTGTTCTCCAAGAGCGTATGAGGAAGCTGTCGCCTAAGTTGAAAGTCCATTCAGTGCCATCTCCAAGTTTAATCACATTAGGGGCTGGAAAGCTGGCGATCCAATGGTCGGCGCAAGAGGTGATCACAGCGCCTGTCGACTGAACGAGGTCTTCTTCTGAGACAAGACTTAAAGGGTCTGTTTCTGCGCCACTTTCTGTGGGAGAAAGGGGCTGAGGATTGGAGAGCGTCGGTGGGGCAAGTTCTATTTCTATACAAGCGCTAGTTGTTGCTTGCTCATCAAAGGTTAAAACCTCCGATTCTCGAATGACGGGAAACTCTTGGTGCTCATCGGCGTAGGACGCTCTGACAGCTGTTCCTGACAGCAGCAAAATGGCCAGGGTTATTCTTTTGAGATCTATGATCTTCATGAGACTCTCTCCTTATGGTTGTGCTTTGTTTAGAAAAAATCTAACAGGGAGAGGGGATTTTTTTAAACTGTAACCTTTAGAAATTCAAGGCGCCGGCCGAAACTGGCCGAGGCCAGCTACAAGGACCTCGATTTCATCGATACCGGTAGCCCGCTGAAGCTCGCGGCTCCCAGGACCAAAGAGAATCATGGTGGGGACAGCAAAGACATCATACTTGGTCGCTAGATCGGAAAAGTCGGAGACATTGATTTTGATGAACTTGATTTTGCCCTCGAAGGTGCGGGCAGCCTCCTCCAGGAGCTGAGCTGCCTTGTGGCAAGGACCACAAAAGACAGAGTAAAAATCGATCACTACAGGAATGGAACTGGAGGCCAGTTCTTCTCTGAGCTGGTTTGTGCTGCGCAGTTCAATGATCCCAGGCTCGCTGGCTCTAACCGGAAGAGTGAGCTTTTTACTAGAAGTAGTAGCAGAAACAGGTTGGGTAGTAAAAGAATCGGGCTTCTTCTGTTCAAGGACAGGTAAAGAAAGAACAGAGAGATGTTTTTCTACGTCAAGAGCGGCTTTAGCCCCATCTCCTGCAGCCGAGATCGCCTGTTTGTAGACAGGATCGACAACATCGCCAATGGCAAAGACCCCTTCTAAAGAGGTTTGGTGGCTATTTGTCAAGATGTAGCCAGCTGCATCTAGTTCGAGTTGTCCCTCAAAGAGACGAGAATTGGGGGTAGAGCCGATCGCTAAAAAGATGCCATCTACAGCCATTGTTTCTAAGTGGCCCGATTGATTGAGAACAAGGTGGGTGACTTTTTTTTCGTCCCCTTGGATGGCTTCTACAACTGTTTGGAAACGCACTTCGACATTTTCTCTTTTGAGAAGAGCTTTCTTGCGCCTTGCCTCAATGGCTCGGAAATCGGCCTTGCGGACGACAAGCAGAACCTTTTTTGCGAGATTCGCGAGATGCTCGGCTTCCAAAATAGCTGTATCTCCTCCTCCGATGACGGCGACTGTTTTGTTTTTAAAGAGCGCGCCATCGCAGGTTGCGCATGTATAGACCCCGCGCGTCCAGTATTTTTTTTCTCCTGGGACCTCGAGCAGTCTTGGCGTAGAGCCCGTGGCGATGATGCAGCTTGTGGCATAGAGAGTATGGATCTTGTTTCTGTCTGAGACCTCTCTTGTGCAGATTTTGAATGGCTTTTGGCTAAAGTCTACAGAGACAACCTCCTGAGAGAGAAGATCTGCCCCATTGATCTCTGCCTGGTGGCGGATCTTGTCGATTAAGGCCTTTCCTTCAATATCTACCTCCCCTGGCCAGTTTTGCACTTGGCTCGATTGGATAATCGCTCCTCCGGGATTTGGTCCTTCCATGACAGTGGCGTGGATCCCTGCTCGCTCTAGGTAAATGGCTGAAGTTAAAGCGCCTACACCACCACCGATGACGACAACGTGCGTTTGCTCTACTGTTTGTTTGCTAGATGCGCTCAAAGGGAGGGCAAAAAGGGTGAGTGCAAACAGGGATTTTTGAAGCTTTTTGAACATAGGGGTCCTCATCCTCTCTAGATATTTACCATACGTGTATCGCAACGCGCTTTTTTCTGCGAGCGAGTATATATGGACTAGGACCCAAAACGCCATACATTTCTTCTGTGCAATAAAGCATTACAAATATCAATTGTCTTATTATTAATTACTTTTGTTCTGTTTTCTATTAATTTGACAATTTAATTGTTTGTTTATAAAATGAAATTACAGGAAAGTGGGTAGTTCAATTACGAGCCTCTTACCTGCTACCCGGCAAAAGGAGGAAATCATATGCCTGCCCGTGTGATTACAAATTCCCAGAATTCTGGCTCTGCCAGTCAACAAGTAGGAGGAGCGCAAAAACAGCAAATTAAAGCTCCGATAATGAATGAGAAGAAAGAGGTGTTTGAAACAAAAACAGCAACTTCAGCCCCTCGCCTTTCAGAACTTTACAGCCATGATGAACGCGCCAAATTTTACACAGGTCATGACCGTTTGAACTTGAATTCGGCGCAAATTGAGAGAGTGAGAACTCTTCAAGCAGATAACGACCATTTGCAAAGGGAAATCATCCAAAAAGAAAAAGAGGTCATTCACTGTGTCGACCCCTTAGCGATTTTGGCAGATATTGAACATCGACAGACAATGGTTGCGCGCAATACAGGTGAAATTCTAAAAATCTATCGAAAAAGCGAAGAGAGTGTGAACCGCGTTAGAGAACTGGAAGCTCAAAATGAAAAACTCAATTCCGAAATGATCATCGCTCAAGGAAAATTCATCTCTACAAGTGATATGCAACTGCGCACCCGACTTGCTTCTGAATTCTTCATTTTAAAAGCGACCATAGAGCGCAATCTCCAAGAGATCCAAGAGCAGAGCAAAAACTAATCGCTGTTTGCCATCCGTTGCCCACCCCTGAAGGGGTGGGCTTTTTATTAGACCTCTTGCATAATCTCATTTGCCTGCTAAAATCGCCCTTTTTCCAATCTTTTGATCCTCTGCTGCGTCGTCTACTTATTTAAAGTATGTCTCGCAGCAGAGGATCAAAAGATTGGAAAAATCATCGATTTTTTCAGGTAAAGCAAATTATGCAAGAGGTCTGTTTTTAATTGAGCTGAAAAGACTCCACAAACTGGGCGTGTTGGATTTTATCTGCAAGGGAAGAGGGGGTATAACTGGTGGTGAGGCGATAGATGGTGGTGCCCGAGAGAATGAGCCGTCCTTTAATCTCCTGCTCTCCTCGTTTGACTAGGTAGTCGAGAGCGGGCAGTCCATTGTGGTTTGACACCTCTTGCTCGAGGAGTTGTTGTCCTGGAGTTTCGTGCTCAATCAGAATGGCAAGAGATTTTTTAAGTAGAGTTTGGGAGCCGACAAGGCGCCATTTTCTGGGAAAATCAATATAACTCAAAGAGTAGGCAATCTCGCTGGCCTCTGATCGCATTTCTTTATAGTCTATCGACTGGCCCGCATTTGGAATCTCAATTTGTTTTGACTCGTGGACGGGGACTTCGGGGAATTTGATCTGGAAGCGTTGATCAGTAGCGGAATAGGCAATCCATTTTTTCTCCTGCTCGACCTGTGTGAGCCCTTTTTGCATGTCTTTGGAAATTAAAGTGAAAACTCCAGTTGCTCCGATCATAGCTCCCAGTAAAACGAGGAAAACTTTTTTAAGGAATGAAAATTTTTGTTTTGTTTGATTGGATGCTTCCATAATTCTCCTAAATGATTATTAATTCTCGTGAATTATATGATCTAAGGCTGTTTTATTTCAATTTAATAAGGATTTTGATTTTTTGTTTACTTAAAATATTAAACATAGTTTATATTAAAGAAAAGAGGTGAACCATGAAAGCACAGGCTCTTGTTTTAGTTGGAACTTTATTCTTTTCTTCTGTTTTATCAGCTGCTCAATCGAGTAGAGCGGCACCTAACAATTACGGTCACTATGACAATTATAATGGGAATTACAACGAGAACTACTATGAAAATAATGAAGGGTCGCCGCAAGACTTTGGTCTAGAACAGGGGCACCCAAGAAGGGAGTATGGAGAGGAGCCGCCTCTCGGTTTTGGCGTACAGATCTCCCCCTTTGGAGGTTACTACAGAAGTTATCCCTATTACTATTACGATTATTATTCTTATTCTTGCCCACCGGGGTACCGCTATTACAACGACCCTTTATATGGACCGAGATGCTACTACTATGGTGGTCCTGGATACTATAGACGGGGCCCTCGCTACTACTACAATAGACCCTACTATCGGTATTATCGTCATAGACATTAATCTAAAGCTTGGTAAAGCCATAACGCTCTGCCTGCATAGAGTAAAGAGAAGCATAGACATGATTAGCTTTTAGAAGATGCTCGTGCGCCCCCTCTTCGATCATTTTGCCCTCTTGGAGCACAACGATCCGATCAGCCATAGAAACAGACCCAAGCCTATGAGTGATTAAAATGGTTGTTTTCCCCTCTGCTACATCTACGAATTTATGAAATAATTCATATTCGCTCTTAGGATCTAGAGATGCTGTTGGCTCATCGAGAATCAGAACACTGCTTTCTTTCATTAGCGCCCTTGACAGGGCTAGCTTTTGCCACTGTCCTCCAGAAAGGCTTGTTCCCCCGAATTCTTTTCCCAAGAGAGTCTGGTATTTTTCTGGAAAAGACTCTGCTATACTTGAAAAGCCCCCTTTGTGAGCCGCTTGCTTGATCCTGCTCTCTTCTTCCAAAAATTTCACATTTCCAATGCCAATATTTTCAGCAGCTGTGAGATGATACTGGCCAAAATCTTGAAAAACGGCACTAATACTCTGTCTCCAAGAAACAAGGTCTAATTCTCGAAGATCCACTCCATCTATCAAAATTCGACCTTGTGTGGGGTCGTAAAGACGCAGAAGAAGCTTAATGAGCGTAGTTTTGCCAGCGCCATTTTCGCCTACGAGTGCAATTTTTTCTCCAGCTTTTATGCTTAGCGAAAAATCGCGAATGGCCTCTCTGCCATCTGGGTATTTAAAAAAGACATTTTCAAAGACAATTTCCTTCTTTAATTCTTTAAAAGGCTTTACTTCAATTTTGGAAGGAAAGGCTTGAATAGAAAGGAATTGCTTAAATTTTTCAAAAAAGAGAAGGGTTGGGGTTAGCATACTTAAATTCTGCATAAATAGGCCGAGCTCTCTTTGAGCGAGAATCAGAGCCTGTAGGCTGGCTACAATTTGCCCAGCATTGATGAGCCCACTCCTCGTTTGTAGAATGAGCCAGGTAAAAACAGAAAAATGGCCCAGCACAGTTAAAGCTGAAAGAGAGATGATTCTCATCGACTCTTTTGAGCGCTTCACTTTCATAGCTTCTTGAAAAGAGTGAGCGAGTTTCTCATAGGAGTTGATCAGGAAATCACCAAAGCCAAACAGCCGAATTTCTTTTGCGGCTTTCTCTTCTAATGTGACTGAAGAGAGCCAGGCCATTTTTCGGGATTCAGGGCTTCTAAATAGAGCTAAATCCCATGATTGCTTTTCAAACCAGACAGTGGCTATCGCATGTGGAATAGCAAACAGAATGACAAAAAGAGGTAGCCACCATTGTAAATACCCAAGCATTCCTACTATTGCCCCTAGAGCGATGCTCTCCCTTAAAAATCCTGCCATGATATAGACGTAGTTAAGAGGGCGCTTCTTCGCCTCTTCTTTCAAAAACTGAGCTTCGTTATGGGTTTGCGGATTTTCAAATAGTTCAAGTCCCTCAAAGGAATTTGCTTTCTTCATGATGAGCAGGTTGCAATGCGCTAAGACTTTCTCATTTAACCTAAGACGATTTAAAGCCAAAATAGGCTCAGCAATTGTCTCTACTAAAAGAGTAACTGCCCATATTGCAGTGAGGACAAAGGGAAAGCTGGAGCTCTCGAGCGGGTGAATAATCCAATTGATAATAGTCTGCATGACCAGAAGACTCAGAGCTGGTAGTAATCCTTGAATAACGAGCAGAAAAAAGAATAGAAGAGCCTCTCTAGGAGCAGCTCTAAAGATCTCCTGAATGGGCCAAAAGACACTTCTGATTTTTTCAACTAGCTTTTTTCTCATTTTCAATTAGATCGGCTGGTTACAAAAGTGGCCTTTTTCAGTCGAGAGGCAAGTAACTGCTCTGTGAGCACTAGCTAAAGACACTTCATAGGCAATGATAGGTAGAATCAATTGATCCAGCTCAAAAGCTAAACCCGTTAGAAAATCAGCTAGTACTTGTCCAGCTGAGGCATGAAAAAAAACAGAACTTTTAGAAAAAACGGAGGAGAGCTCCTCTAATTTCTTCTCTAAAATCGCAATAAAATATTGAGCCCGGAAGGCGTCTTTAAAAAGCACAGCATTTTTGGCGAATCAATGAGTTCGTAGAGAACCAAAAGTTCTTCTTATTTCAAATGCATTTTTCCCATCGCAGATAAGGGAAATTTTTCTAGCTTCCTCAACCTGTATCGCTCTGTTTCTTACATAATCATCGCACGTACCTGAAGCACAGCAAAGAGTAGAAAAAGTCAACATAAGGCCTGGCTTTTGTATTGCCCAATCAAAAGAGAGCCTCTCGAGCTCCTTTTTTCCTGTAACATCATTTTCCATAAAAACCTCCCCTCATCCCATTCTTAAGCGTTGATTCGGAAGAGGAGGGATTCGAACCCCCGGACCCTTGCGGGTCTTCTGTTTTCAAGACAGACGCAATCGGCCGCTCTGCCACTCTTCCTTAAGAACTACGGCATCATGCCAATGGCCGGTTTAAAACACAAGCTGTGAGCCATTTTCTAACCAAAGGGAGAAATCGCTGTGGCGATTAAAAATTTAACGTGGTTTACTGATCGTTTAGGATTTGAGGTTACTCCGAAAATTGCGGTTGAGAAATTGGCACAAATGGCTAAAGTCCAGTATTTAAGAGTTGCACCAGTTGCTGAAAAATCAGTTCTTTTTGCAAGCTTCTTGCAAGCGGAGCAAATTGAATCTGTTTGCTAAGACTGCGGTTCTTTCAGGGTTTTCTTCTACAAAATCCAGCAGCTTATTTTCACATTCATTTAAAATATCTGTTAACTCATGTTTCTTTGCTATTACAAGCAGATCTTTAAATTGATCCAGCGATAGAGCCTCATTGGCTAGATCCTTAGCTTTGAGTTTACGAAGAACCTTAGTGGCACAGAGTGTCTGCATAGAGACCATAGCATGCTCGTAAGCAAATTGGAGGTATCCCCACAATCGATCCGCAGGGATAAAATAATCTTTCATGGCTACACAGATGTTATCGTCGAGCAGCGTCTTGAATGCATTAGGTTGTTTGCAATCGAACAACACCTGCAATAACAGAGTTAGGTTTGAAATTTCAGGAAGTCCCTTCTCATAAGTTTTTAATGTCCGCTCGATGCAAGCCGTTTCAAACCCCTCAATCTCTCTTTTTCGGGCTATTGAAATAAATTTTTCTAAATTTTCAGGCTGAGCTTCATCGACGACATTTTCAAGGAGAGCCCCCGTGTCTAACTGGTATTGAGCAGTACAATCGAGCATTTCTAAGAGATTGTCGACATTGACAGTTTTGCACATCTCTTCAAAACATTTTTCCTTGAAATAAATGAGTTCATAAAAATCGGCGAGTCTGACTAAACTGCATAGGGAGGCTGCTGGTTGACCCTTAAGTTGTAATTTTCCTGTGTAGACGTAGTCGACAAAAAATTCAAAACTAGAGGCCTCTACACCATCGACAGTAACAACATGTTCTACACTCTCCTTAAATCCCCCTCTAAATATTCTGTCAAAATAAGGGACCCGAGAAGCTAAAAGCAATTTATGAACAGGAAAGTCGTTATCTTTAAACCCTTCTCTTTTTAATTTCAGGTTATAATCTATTAAAAATCCATCTTTTCTTGCTTTTTGCAAATATTCTAGATTGTTACTGCATATCGGAGCATCACTCGGCCACCCCACAACCATTTCTTTAGGTCCAGACATAGCATCAACTTGTTGAATTTCAATACCGTATGAGCGGTGAAGCACCTTAGCAACAAAAATGAGGTGGGGTGTTTCAAGGGCTAAATTGTATGGTGTTAACTCGATATGAATCCTAGATTGTGTTCTAGGGCAATTTTGAACTTTTTTAACAATATTTTCTATAAATGTTTCATAAATTTTTTTAAATATATCTATCTTGCCATCTATATCACCGAATTTGTGGCCTAGCTCCATATAGGCTTTGCTCAGTTCCCATCTAAAATCAAAACTGCTTTTTAATTTTAAAAATTTAAAATTATAGTCGAACTTAAATAAATTATCGAGATTAACTAAATTTGCCATACATAACTCCTGATCTGGCAGCAAATATAGTTAATCTCGGAAATTTAAATCAACATGATTTTCGCGTTTGTAGGCGAAGAATAGAAATGTCCTGCGGATACATCCGCAGGACATTTCTATTCTTCGCCAGAAGCCGTGAGTTTGATAGATTCTTGTGTTTTAAGCAGGGTATTGGGTTTAATAGACCCCATGACTCATTTTCTGACCAAAGAGGGAGAGCGCTATGGCGATTTTCTCCTTGTTAAGCGCCTTTTTATTGGAGAGCTCCAGATGACCTTGCATGAACTTGTGCATGTTCCTACAGGAGCACAGGTGATGCATCTAGAAAATGACGATAGCGAGAATCTCTTTTGCCTTTCGTTTAAAACGCTTCCCTCTAACTCGAGAGGAGCTCCCCATATCTTGGAGCACACGGTTTTGTGCGGGTCGCGCCTTTTTCCTGTGAAAGACCCCTTTTTTGCGATGAATCGCAGGAGTCTCAATACGTTTATGAACGCGCTCACAGGAAGCGATTTCACCTGCTATCCCGCTGCGACTCAGGTGGAGAAGGATTTTTATAACCTGCTCGAGGTCTATCTCGATGCGGTCTTTCATCCCCTTCTGAAGGAAGAGAGCTTTTTGCAAGAGGGGCATCGCTTTGAGTTTGCCGTGAAAGATGATCCGAAAAGCCCGCTTGAGGTGAAGGGGATTGTCTATAACGAGATGAAGGGAAGCGTTTCATCGGTGAGCTCCCACATTTGGCACAAGCTGATCGCCCATCTTGTTCCCGATCTGCCCTATGCTTATAACTCGGGGGGAGATCCCAAAGACATTTTGGAGCTTTCCTATCGTGAGCTCATTGAGTTTTATGATACCTATTATCATCCGAGCCGCTGTCTTTTTTTCTTCTACGGCAATTTGCCCTTGCAAAAGCATCTCGATTTTATCCTTGAGAGAGCGCTAAAGAATATCAGAGCTCTTCCTCCATTGCCCTCCATTGCTCTGCAAAAGCGCTTTGCCGCTCCGCGCTCTTTTGAACTGCCTTATCCTCTATCCGAATCAGAAGCTCTAGAGTCACAGTGCATCCATGTGTTTGGATGGCTCACAGCTGCTGTGATCGACCAAGCCGATGTGCTGGCGCTTGTTGTCCTCGATTCTGTTTTGATGGACACCGACGCCTCTATCTTGCGCAAGGCACTGCTTGCTAGTGAGCTCTGCGTGCAGGCCGATAGCTACATCGATACGGAGATGAGCGAGGTCCCCTTTGTGCTCTTTTGTAGAGGATGCAAGGAGGATAGTGGAGAGGCTTTAAAAAAAGTGCTCTTTGAGACGCTCGAAAAAGTCCATAAAGAGGGGATTGATTTTTCTCTTGTGGAGGCCTCCATCCACCAACTTGAATTGTCTCGCTTAGAAATCGGTGGGGATCGCTCTCCCTTTGGTCTGACCCTTTTCATGCGGGCAGCCTTAGGTAGCCAGCATGGGTGTGCCCCCGAAGAGGCCTTGATTGTCCACTCGCTCTTTTCCTCTTTGCTTGAAAAGGTCCGCGACCCCCATTTTTTTAAGGCTCTCATCGAGAAGTACTTCTTAAAAAATTCCCATTTTGTCTCCATCGCTTTTACCCCTGATCCAAAGTTCACCTCTAAAGAGGTAGAGGCTGAGGAAAAATATCTCTCTAAGATAAAGAAGTCGCTCACCGATCGCGATCTTGTAAAAATCTTAGAGCAGACAAAGACCTTGGAGGAGTACCAGAGACAGATCGAGGGACAGAAGATCGATTGTCTGCCGAAGGTCACCCTTGCAGATGTGCGCAAAGAGGCCAAAACCTTTCCGCTAAATGTCAGTACATCTGGAAAACTCGAGATCTACCACTGCCCTGTTTTTACCAATCAGATCGTCTATGCCGATCTTGTGTTTGATCTTCCTGAGATTGAAGAGGAGGAGCTCTTTGCGCTCCAGCTATTTGTCCTTTTCTTTGCAGAAGTTGGCTGTGGAAAACGCAATTACAAACAGAATCTAGAGGCGATTCATGCGCATACAGGGGGCATTGGCGCCTACTGCTCTTTGAATATCCAGGCATCAGATAGCCACCTGCTCCGTCCAAGTTTGCAGATCAGGGGAAAGGCATTAGGCCGCAAACTCTCTCCCTTTTTTGAGCTTTTTAAAGAAATGGCGACAGTTCCACGATTTGATGAAAAAAAGAGGCTTGGAGAGCTCATCCAGAAGCTTGCGAGCTCTTTGCAAAACCAGCTGACTAATTCCGCAATGCGTTACGCTTTGGGGCTTGCTTCAAGCTCCCTTTCTTCTCCCGGCTACATCCATGAGCTTTGGTATGGTCTGACCTTCTATCAGAAGGTCCAAAAGCTTAAAAAAGAGCTGACCAAAGAGCTTCCCCAACTGATGGAGACTTTTGAAAAGCTTAAGGGGAAACTCCTCTCGATGAAAGGGCCTCATCTAGTTTTAAGTTGTGATGGAGCCCTTTTTTCACAAATCGAGCAAAATCAGTATTTTGGATTAAATGAGCTCGCCTCTCTCTCCCAAACTCCCTGGAAAGGGGAGTGTACGGCTCGAGAAACTCCTTCTCAGGCACGAGCCATCTCTTCTCCCGTTGCCTTCAATGCCTACGGGTTAAAGACAGTTGGCTATGCGCACTCTGATGCGCCAGCTCTTTTGGTCTCTACCCTTCTTTTTGAAAACAAGATCCTCCATCACCGCATTCGCGAGAGGGGAGGAGCCTATGGAGCTGGAGCCTCCTACAATTTCATGCTCGGTCACTACAGCTTCCACAGCTACCGTGATCCGCATATTGCGGCGACCTTCCACACCTTCCAAAATGCCATTGATGAGATGGCAAGCGGCGATTTTAGCGAGACAGATCTCGAGGAGGCCAAACTCGGGATCATCCAGCAGATCGATCAGCCCACCTCTCCCGGCAGTCGCGGGATTGTTGCCTATACCTGGCTGCGTGAAGGAAAAACGCTTGCAATGCGCCAGCATTTTCGCGATCGGATCCTCTCTCTTTCTCTTTCTAAAGAGCTTTTGCAGCGCGCCTTGCAGCAGCACCTGCAGCCCTACAAAGACCAAGGGACGGCCGTTGTCTTTGCGGGGGAAGAGTTGATCGAAAAAGAAAAGCCGCTTTTGGCAGAGAGCGGAAAAGTCCTCCCCATTTTTCCGATTTAAATATTTTCTTTAATTTGGTATAGCGAGAATATGCGGGTTCTCGTTGCCTATACCCTTCTTTTTTCTATCCCTCTTTGCTCCGAAGAACCAGATGATGGGTTTGTGGCCGATTCTTCCCATGTCTTTTTAATGAGCCGCGGAGAGGCTGTTCCCCCTGAGAGTATACAGAGAGGACATCTTGAAGAAGAGCGAGTCGATGAGGCCGACCGCTATCTAGAGGGCTATATCCAAGCCCTTGTGGATATGCACTTCTACGAGCACCAGGTCGTGGTGTCGGTAAAAAGTGGGGCCGTTTACCTCTACAATTTGCCCCACAACGACATGCTCTCTAACTCGATCATCTCGTTTGTCCAGGATATCCCTGGTGTCTGCAGTGTGAAGGCAATGGATGGCCTGACCTGCGAGGAGATTGAGAAGAAAAAGCCCTATGCAGGAGAGCCCCGTGTCGATGGCATCTGGTTTCCGCAGTCGACGATTCTCTTTGCCCCTCTAGTAGCAAGCCCAAGAGAGGTGACCTACTCGGCGGCCTGGCGGGCAGGTGACCATGTGGTTGGCAAAAAAGCCGTTGCCGTTTCTCTCGGTGACGATTTTCCCATCTTTCGCTGGCGCAATGTGTTCCGCTGGTGCGGGGATCTGCAGATTGGGATTGACGCCTGTGTATGGGCCGTCTTCAATTTTCAGCATGTCCCTCATGTAGATGGGACCTACTGCGAGCTATTTAATTCCGACTATTTGCTTGGCTTTCCACTGACCTATGCCGTGGACCGCTGGTCCTTTAGACTTCGCCTCTACCACATCTCGAGCCACCTTGGCGACGAGTTCCTTTGCAACCGCCCCCATTTCATGCACAAAAGGGTCAATCCAAGCTTTGAGGCGCTCGATTTCTTCACCTCTTACCAGTTCTCAAAAAATCTGCGCGGTTATTTTGGGCCGGGGGTCATCCTCCACAGCGACCGCAGCTTCCCGATGAAAACCTTCTACGTGGAATATGGCGCGGAGCTGCGCGTCTTAGGCAAGAAGATCGACTACCATCGCCTCTATGGGACACCTTTTTTAGCCATCGATATTCAGAACTGGCAGGTGCGCGATTGGGATTTTGATATTACAGTCAAAGCGGGCTATGAGATCAGCAAGCTGGCCGGGATTGGCCGCAAGATGCGTGTCTATGCCGCCTACCACCATGGCTTTTCCGAAGAGGGGCAATTCTTCCTTGAGCGAACCCAGTATGGAGAATTCGGATTCTCGTGGGGATTCTAGGTCGTTTGTGATTTTGTTGTGCAATGGGGCTTTTTGGCTGAACATGATTAAAAATAATATTCAACCACAGAGAGCGCAGAGAACACAGAGATTAAAAAAATAAGACAGATACCGATGCCACACAGGTATCTGTAGAGCATCTGTTTTGTTTTTTTAATCTCTGTGTTCTCTGTGCTCTCTGTGGTTAAATATCTTATTCTTAGCAAGTTGCATTACGAAAAAACGTCACTTTTAAATAAATCAAAAATATGACAAAATGAGCCCACTAAATGGAGATTCTCTATGGTTCCTATTAATCATGAGTTTAAAATAAGTTTGTCTACACAAAACTCCCTTCCTGTTTCACACCTTAGAGGGAATAAAGCTGCTCTGAGTTACGCTCAAAATAGTAGCTCTTCATTAGACGCCTCTTCTGGCAATTGCCTATCTCGACTCCTTAAAAATTTCATGAGTCTAGTTTCCTCTTTCTGGCAATGGCTGACTGGATTTTGCTCTAGAAACAGTAGCTCAGATTCCTCGAGCGTATCTCAAGGTTCCGCAAATCCTCAAATAGACACCCGATTAGTCATTAATGATATTCAAGGAGAGTGTCTTAACTTCTTAGACAACGCAAACGGAACAATCGGTACCGTTTTAGATCGTTGGAAAAAAATGGACACACTTGTGAAGTTACTGTGGGACACATCAGTTACTAAGGTTCAATTCCTAAAACTAATAGAGAAACAGCGGAATCTTAAAGCAGAATATATGAATCTTTACAAACAATCAAATAGTAGTATAGAACAATGGACTGGCCTGCGCAGAAAAATACAAGAAGCGTCCAGTGATTTAGAACCTATTGTTCAAATGAAGCTGGATCATGAGACACTCTCGCAACTACCGAAGGCACCAAACTCTTAAATTTTTTCCGCCAAGATAAATCCATCCTTTGCAAAAACAAATCTAATAAAATAACAAAATCTTAATACGGCCTTTACGAAATTCCCACAATTGCGTAAAATCGGCCCCATGCATTTTCTGAAGCGACTTTTTCTCCTCTTTTTTCTCCTCACATCCTTAAGAGCACGCGCAGATGAGCTCTTTCCCTCCGACGAAGATCTGACCCTTTTTCACCATGTCAATGTACTCTCAGGCCATCTCAGCCTCTGCTTCCAAGACGGCGTGGTGCATGGGGCCAAGTCCCTGCCACTCTTCCGCAGCTACACAAGCGCAGGAGCCTTTGAGAGGTCTAGAGAGAGTTGGGATTTTTCAAGGTCAAATGACAAAATCGGAGATGTTCTGCTTCCGGGAGGTTGGGGCTTTTTTCCTCATACAACGCTCATTTGTAGTGGTATTAGTACCGATCCTGAATATGACAAGCACGCTTCTGCTCACTTAGCTTTACCCGGCGGACAATTTCTTAAGTATACATTTAGCCATCGAGAAGACAAATATAGGGTTTTTTTAAAGCCTAAAATAGAGGGGGGGCGTAGCTCAGGCAGCATCGGCGCGCGCAACAATCCTGCCAACCAGCTCCTTTTTGTAAATCTCAAGACGAGAGAAGCTAAGCTCTTTCTTCCAAATGGAGGAATCCGTTCTTACAAGGCGAGAGAGACGGGACCATTCATGCGCCTTGTGACAGAGCAGCTCCCCAGTGGCCACCGCATCGATTATAGCTATGAGAGAATACGCCACGAGTATGAGAAAAAGTACTATCTAAATGGGGTAGCCATTAAAAATCCTTCGGGGACCAAGACCTATGCTTCCATCGACTTTGATTTAAAAAGGATTCGCTCTCCTTTTCGATTTAGCGCCAAAACCTCCGACGGCAAAACATTCGATTATCAAGCAATGTGTCATAAAGAGCGCGATTATCTTTCCAAAATAAGCAGCAATAGCCGTCCCTCCAGCCATGTCGATTATGAGAATGAGTGCAAAGAGATTGGCGCACGCGTCAATGTCTGGACTCTCGATGGGAAAGTCCAATTTAAAGCTTCTTACTACAACGATGAGCCCTCTCCCAAAAAAAGGCTCTTTCATTCAGACAAAGTGAGCCTGCTCGAGATCCCTGCAGGTCCAGATGGGCAAATGGTTCCCTTTGCCCAATTTGAGTATTTCGAAGGAGAGACTAGAGTCCACAGCAACGGCTGCAAAACCATCTACCGCCATGACGGCAAGAAGCTCTTTTCTTTAGAAACGTATAAGGGAGAAGGAATACTCCACTCGATACTCAAGCTGATATGGGATTCAGAGGGCAATCTTGCAGCCAAGGTATCTCTAGATGGAGCAAGCACACCTCTATTTTCCAAAACCTTTACATACGATTCAGCTGGCAACGTACTTGAAGAGACTCTTTGGGGCAACCTCTCGGGAGCTGCTTTAGGCCCCTTCATTCTCGATTCCAGCGGCCGTTTGGAAGGAGCAGAGAGCTACACTCGGCGCTACACCTACTTTCCCAGTCACCTCGTTGCCTCAGAGGAAGAAGAGTCGGGCCTTTGTTTTAAGTACACCTACCTACCAGGCACTGATCTTCCTCTATCGAAACTCACCTACGATCATGATAAGATCTTTCAGCGCCAATTCTGTGTTTACAACCACGACAACCTCCTCATCGCCGAAATGACCGACGATGGCACTAGCCCCGATGCGAGTGACCTTACAGGGGTCTGCGAGCGCAATATCAAACGCTATGAACTAGATGATGGATCGGGCCTGGCTCATACAATCACAGAGTCCTACTGGGATCCTGTTTCGCAACGAGAAGTTCTACTAAAAAAAGTCAAACAGACCTACTCCGCAGAAAAGCGAGTGGTCTCTGAAGCGGTCTACGACAGAGCAGAGACCCACCGTTACACCATCCAGACCGAATACGACCAGCTTGGAAATATCACCTCCAAAACAACCCCTCTTGGAAACAAAAACCACTACCGTTTTGACAGGTTCAGCAACCTTATCCAGAGCAAAGAAGTCGGCTCAAATCACAAGTTCTATACCTACGACAGCATGGGGCGCGCCACCTCTTGCCAAGAAGTATGCGGTTATGAGAGGAAAAGCTCCTTCACCACCTACGATCTCATAGGGAAAGTCCTCAGCCAAACCGATCAAAAAGGCAATACTACAACCCAGCGCTATGACTGTTTGGGCCGCTGTCTGCAGACAACCTTTCCCTCTATCTCCATAGAGCAAGGCCCTTGCCAACCTCAGGCACACTTCACCTATGACACCATGGGAAACCTCGCCTCGACTACAGATCCTCAAGGCAGGACAACAAGTACCCAGTACAATACCCTACGCAAGCCGATAAAAATCACAACCCCAGACGGAACCGTCCTCACACACTTTTATAAGAAAAACGGCACTCTAGAAAAAACTCTCTACTGCGACGGAACTACTGCCTGCTACACCCACGATTTGCTCGGCAGAATGACCACAAAAAAAATTCTCTCCCTTGACGGCACTTTGCTCTACGAAGAATCGTGGAGCTACAACGCCTTCTCTTTGCTCAACCATATCGATGGCAAAGGGCTTAAGACAACCTTCACCTATGACGGCGCAGGGAGAAAAGTCTCCGAAAATGCGGACGGTAGAATCCAAACCTATACCTATGACGCCCTCGGATTCTTAGAATCTACGATCACAGAAGATACAGCCTTCACAGAGCTTCACGACATCGAAGGCCACGTCATCCTCCAGTGGGAAAAAGATGAGAGTGGGGAGCAAAACAAACGCAAATTTGTCTACGATTGCGAAAACCGCAAAAGGAAAATCATCAGCTTCACCTCTGCCGGTGAAGCAGTTGATTTTCTTATTTACGACACAGAAGGCAGAATCGGCATCCACACCGATCCCCTCGGAGCCCGTACCCGCTTTCGGTACGAAGATGTACAAAATCAACTGGGCCAAAAAGTCCTGCAAAAAACAGAACGGGACCCCATAGGCAATATAACCATTACAAGATATGACGCCCTTGGTCACCTTGTCCTCCTTGAAAAACAAAACCCCCAAAAGCAAACCATCTCTGGAGAAACCTATCTCTACGACCTCTCCGGCAACCGCATCAAACGAGAGACCACCATTTATAAAGAGACCGTCCCCCATCACACCTACACCTGTTCCTGGGAATATGACTCCATGGGTCGCGTCATTAAAGAAACAGAAGAAGACAAAACCACCCTCTCCACCTACGATCAGCGCGGGCGTCTCTCCCAGCGCATCTTTCCCAGCGGCCGCCGCCTCACTTACACTTACGACCCCCTTGACCGTCTCCTTGAGTGCAAAGGTTCGAATATCCATTACGCCTATCGCTACGACAAAGGCCCCTCTCCCACAGAAGCTACCGACCTCCTCACCGGCCTCACATGGTACCGCCGCTACAACGTCTTTGACGAGCTTCTCGAAGAAAAACATCCCCAAGGGTTTACCCTACACTGGCACTACGATACAGCAGGCAGATGCACCCACTTTCAGCTGCCCGACAGCTCCGCCATCCACTACACTCACGAAGGTCTCCACCTCCGCTCTGTCGGTCGCCTTTCTGCCGGACAGCAACTCCTCTACGAGCACCGCTACACCCACTTTGACCTAAATGGTCATGTTTCCCAAGAACAGCTCATCTTTGAACTCGGCACTCTCGCCACCTCCCATGACCTACTCGAGCGACCCTCCTCCCAAACCTCCCCCTGGCATACCGAAGCTCTTTCCTACGGCCCCTCAGGCCTTGTCATGGCCAAATCCAGCACCCTCTTCCCTGAAAAAAGCTACACCTACGATAGTCTTAACCAACTCCGCTCAGAAAGCGACCACACCTATTCCTTCGACTCCATCGGCAACCCCCAAGGCAGCGAAGTCAACCAGTACAACCAAATCCTCTCCACCCCCGAACTTTCTCTAGAATACGACCCTGACGGTAACCCTCTCAAGCGCACCACTTCCTCCGGCACCATCTTCTACCATTACGACGACCTCTCTCGCTTGCGTCTCATCGAATCACCCGAGCCCATCCACTTTCTCTACGACCCCTTCTCTCGCCTCTATGCCAAAGAAACTCAAGGCTGCACAACCTTTTACCTCTACGACAAAGAACAAGAAATCGGCACATGCACCCCCTTCGGTGCCACCCTAGAGCTCAAAGTCCTTGGTCTTGGCCTGAAAAAAGAATGCGGCTTTGCCATTGCTCTCGAACTCCAAGGCCAAATCTACGCTCCCCTCCAAGACCTCCACGGCCACATTGTCGCCCTATCAAACTCCCAAGGGCAACTCATCGAAACCTACAACCTGACCGCCTTTGGCAAAGAAAGCCACTCTCATCCAACCAGCCCCTGGCGCTTCTGTGGCAAACGCTCCGAGCAAGAGCTCATCTTCTTCGGCAAACGCTTCTATGATCCCACCCTCGGCCGCTGGCTCACTCCCGATCCCGCGGGCTTTGTCGACGGCCCCAACCTCTACGCCTATGTCCTCAATAGCCCCCTCAACCGCCTCGACCTCTTCGGTCTTTTCTCCCTCGAGTTTTCCTTTGGCGATGACGACCGGATAGATGTTCCCATTTCCGAAATCCGAAAAGCGATAATTACCCGTTCCATCATCGCCTGCAGAGGATGGATCCGCGGCGCTCAAGCCAACTTCTTCGTATCCTGCGGCCACTGGCACAAACTCCAATTTTCTCCAGACGAGTGCGAGCGAGGCTCTATCAATTTATTTAACCACCTTGCCGAACTTACCCCCCGCGAAGGGAGCCTAATCGGCCTTTTCACCTATCAAAATGGGATAGACACCAAACATAAAGAGTTTTATAATATAGGCAAATCATTAGTAGATAAAGTCCCAGAGGGGACGTTATCGATTGGGCTTCACAACCCAACGGAGGGCAAAATCCGAGACTGTCAAAGACTCTACCAAGAGCGCAACGGCGTAGAAACCGAAATAGTTGCCATCACTCGGCAATTCATGTGCGCCTTTTCCGAACACTTGCAAAAAGTCAACCCCGACGCCCGCTGGCTCGATGTGTCCCATAGTGAGAGTTCTCTCATTAAGGCAAGAGCCATTGAAGGGATGAATCCCGAACAAAAGCAGGCTATGAAGAAACAGCTGATGATTGCGACAATAGGGGCTGTTGAGCCTATTTCAGAAAAAATGGCTTTTCGTGTCGTGAATATGTATTCGGAAAAAGATTATGCAGCTCTTTGGTGTTCTAGGTCGTATCTTAATAATCCAGAGTACCCCATTCAGATATTACCTTGTACTTCTAGAAGAAGTGAAATGAATTTGTATTTTATAGATCATGGTTCATTAGGGATGACTTATCAGAAAGGGCTAAGCAATGATTTTGATGGAGTGAGAGAGAAACATGGTTTTTATAAGGCTATTCGTTAGTGCTTTTTTATTTATTCCCTTGTTGTTTGGCGATGCGATGAAAGAAGAGGATTATACGTTCTATCTGACGCAGATCGTTTGCCCTATTGCCAAAGAGGCCCAAGAAGAATTTGATCTTTTTTATATAGGAAGAGGTGGTGAATTAGCAGAAGGTGTAGGTGCTGTAGAAGTAAAATTTATCGCATATCGAAGAGGAAGCTTAGAAGAAGCTCGGAAGATACAAGTAACTCTCATGGAAAGGCTTATACGAGCTTTAAATACTCATGAAAAAATTCGACCTTTCTTAGCCGAATATCCTTTTCCTGTTCATAGGGTGAGTATTATGCTTGCCTACAGAAAAGGAGACGATTCCTGTTATGCTGATGGAAGTGTTGTCCTCTCTTTTCAAGCAAAAAATAACCTTTGTTACTTTTCTGAGGATCCCAAAACAGAACGTAGTGAAATTATAATCAGAGAGCCCTATGAAAAAGCCAAGCAAAAAGTAATTTTAGGTAAATGAAGCAGAAAATGGTTTTTATTCCCAGGACGCGAGAAAACTCAGGTTTTTTAGGGCCGAGATGAATCGCGCCAGCGCAGTTGACTTATGCACGGACCAAGCTTAACATAAAACGCATGCTTTTGAAAAAGGGATTCCGATTTCGCCTTAATCCAACAGAGGGCCAAAAGCAGCTGTTTGCTCAGTTTGCTGGAGCCTCGCGTTTTTTGTATAACCGAGGCCTTGAGCAGAGAAAAACCGCTTATGAAAAAGAGGGGAAAACCTTAAGCTATTTTGAGCAGAATAATGAGCTTGTGGTGCTCAAAAAGGAAGAGAAGACTACTTGGCTAAAAGAGGTTCATTCACAAGTTTTGCAGCAAGCTCTCAAGAATTTAGACAGAGGATTTCAGAATTTTTTTCAGAATGTCAAGGCGGGTAAAAAGCCTGGATTTCCACGATTTAAATGTAAAGGCATCAGAGACAGCTTTCGGTATCCTCAAGGG
>Ga0207087_1067_pt1 | contig 23665 bp, 21 predicted proteins | sample Alteio_BWMinHeat_51_FD_153544 | JGI IMG/M metagenome (GOLD analysis project Ga0207087, IMG submission 153544) | Enriched cells from forest soil in Barre Woods Harvard Forest LTER site, Petersham, Massachusetts, United States -... | ecosystem: Environmental > Terrestrial > Soil > Temperate forest >... | reverse complement strand
ATTTATATATCACTCCTGAAACCACCGCATCCTTGTAAAAAAAAAAGCGGCCCGCCTGATTCTGCTATCATGCGTGCCGCTCAATCAAAGATTACCTATCTACTAAAATAAGAACTCCCAATCATCAATCGTCATCTCTCTTTTAGGTTCCTGCGCTTTCTGCTCAGTCTTTGGTGCTTCTGGCGCTTTTACCGGTGCTTTTTGCACAGGTGCAACCTTTTCAGTTACCGGCGCTTTGTGTCGGTGTTCAAACTGATTCTTATCTTCTAACAGTTTGCTGACCGCCGATGCCACGGCAGCACGTTCCAATTGGTCTGTTGCACGAGCACGTCTTTTTGTGTCAGCCGCTGGTTTAACTTCCGTCTTTTTTGCCGGTATTTGTTTTCCTGGCATAATAAGCCCCTCTTCTGTTACCGTCGCCGGTTTGTTCTTTGATGCTTGCCGCTGCGGGAGCGATCCGCCAGAAACCTTAATGCGATTCAGCAGTTGATCAAGTGTAGCACGTTCTTTGGCTGACAATTGATTGCCAAAGCTTTCTCTAAAATCTTTAATTTTCAACTGCTGCTCGAGAATTTTTACAAATCTATTAAGCTCTGGCGTGCGCGTTTTAAATGTTAATAAGTACGCATTGAGCTGCAAGAACAATTTATTAGTGATCACTTTAGCAAATTGACCAAGCGCTTTCTTAAGAGCCTGATACTCATGTGGCAACTGATTAATGAGCACATCATAATCACCGCTCAGAACAAGTGTATCTAAAGCAACTTGGAATTGGTCACGTTGCTTGCCAAGGTCTCTTATAATCTTTTCAGCATCGTTGAGTGCAATCGGTTTTCTGGCTGCATCAAAAAAACGCACCGTAGACAATGACTTCATGAAAATATTAGCTTTTTCAAAGAAGGATGAAAGTAACGGTTGCACAGCAGCCAATATCATCGCTTCTGACGGAATTGATGGCGAAACAGGCTGCGCTGCCTGAGACTGAGCCATACTCCCAACCAGGCCTACAAGCTTATTAACATTGGCAGCAAGATTCGCCTTCCACGCATCAAACTCTTGTGCAGTCGGCGTTTTGCTTTTTATCTGCGCCAATTGGCTTGCTATTTGATCAGCAACTGCTTGCACGTTGGCATCAGCGCTCGGGCCAGTCAACTTATTCGGGCGCGGTCCGACTGAAAGGATCATGGTAACACTTGTTATGGCTGCTGCCACCAAAAGAGCCCTGCTCAAATTACGCGTAATCTTCATGCTTTCCCCTCTTTATCAGTGCATAAAAACAAATTCTTAATGCCATAAAAATGCCCATATCGGGCATCATATTGATTAATAGAAAACTACAAAATCATGCTCAGCAAAGTAAATAATTAGGCCAAAAACAGGCTTTTTTACGGCCTAGCAATGGATTAGCTTGCCGACCTTATTTACAATGGGGCCCTCTTGCCCTACACTTAACGCTATGAAAGCTGTTTTTTTACGCAACTAATGGGCATTATGGACTTAAAAAAAATATCTCTTGCTGATTTTACGCCGGATCGCATCCGCAACTTCTCAATTATTGCGCACATTGATCATGGCAAATCGACCCTTTCCGACCGCTTATTGGAAAAAACAGGAACGTTAACCGACCGTACTAAATCAGCCCAGTTTCTTGATAAGCTCCAAGTGGAAAAAGAGCGTGGCATCACCGTAAAAGCGCAAACAGCTTCTATGTTTTATGAATATCAAGGGGTGACCTACCTGCTCAATCTGATTGACACTCCCGGACACGTTGATTTCAGCTACGAAGTTTCACGCTCACTCTATGCCTGTCAAGGAGCAGTACTTTTGGTAGATGCCGGCCAAGGAGTGCAAGCACAAACCATGGCGAACTTTTTCTTGGCATTTGAGCAGGAGCTGACTATCATTCCGGTTATCAATAAAATAGACTTGCCAACGGCAAATATTGAAAGCACGTTGCATCAGCTTGATACGCTCTTTGATTTTAAAGAAAATGAGGTGGTATTGGCCTCCGCCAAAGCAAATATTGGCACCGACGATATTTTTACAAGCTATCATCAATCGTATTCCGGCGCCCAAAAGCACGCTGAACGCACCGCTTAAAGCACTCCTTTTTGATTCATGGTTTGATGAATACCGAGGCGTTATTTGCCTGATCGCGCTTGAAAGTGGCCAGATCAAAAAGGGTGACAATATTAGCCTGGCACAAACCGAACGCGATTACGAGGTGCTCGAACTCGGCTTAATGTATCCGGAGCCTAGCCCTATGCAGGCACTCTTTGCCGGCCAAGTTGGTTATCTGATTGCCGGCATGAAAACGGTACAAGAAGCACGCGTAGGTGATACCGTATTTACCACTGGCACTTCTGTCAAACCGTTTCCTGGCTTTAAGCCGGCAAAACCGATGGTATTTGCTGGCCTGTTCCCAACTGACAACGAAGAATTTGAGGAACTGCGTGAAGCGATTGAAAAGCTCACCCTCAATGACGCAAGCGTTACGGTAGAAAAGAAAACATCTACCGCTCTTGGCTTAGGGTTTCGCTGCGGATTTTTGGGGTTGTTGCATATGGAAGTGTTTAAACAACGCCTCGAGCAAGAATACAATGTAACGGTGATTGCTACGGCACCCAGCGTACTCTTTAAAGTCAAACTTGCTCATCGCGACAATCAAATAGATATCGAAAGTCCTTCAGATTTTCCTGACCCGCAACAAATTGAAGCAATTTTCGAGCCAATTATTAATGCAACCATCATCACCCCAACATCATACTTAGGCAATATCATCACCCTGTGCGAGCAAAAGCGCGGTGTCCAAAAAGCCATGACGTATATGGATGAACAGCGCGTGATTTTAAAGTACACCTTGCCCCTCAATGAGGTAGCCACTGATTTTTACGATGACTTAAAATCGCTCAGTTCCGGATATGCAAGTTTTGATTACGATGAAGCTGGTTATCAAGAGGCAAAACTGGTTAAAATGGATATCCTGCTCAATGGCAAGGCCGTTGATGCGCTCTCGACCATCGTGCACACCGATAAAGCATATAACCTCGGCCGCGAATTGACCGAACGCCTTAAAAAAGCGATTCCGCGCCAGCTCTTTGAAGTAATTATTCAAGCAGCTATCGGCAGCAAAATAGTCGCACGCGAACGCGTAGCGCCGCTGCGTAAAGACGTTACCGCAAAATGCTATGGTGGTGATATTTCGCGAAAACGCAAACTGCTTGAAAAGCAAAAAGAAGGCAAGAAAAAGATGAAGAATGTAGGCAACATCGAAGTGCCACAAGAAGCGTTTTTAAGCATTCTCAAGAAGGATTAGTCCTGTGAAAAAGTTTCATTTTTTTGCGCTTATGCTGGTCACCAGCACCATTACGCAAACCACCCGCGCATTCACGCTCTCTGACATGTCCCCTGCGGCTAAATACTCTTCTGCCATCGCGCTTGGCGCTGCCAGCGGCCTTAGCTGTCATTTAGCTAACGTATATCTTTTCGATCGCATGATGCCCAATATTGCAACACGGCTTTTTTTAAATTGGGGATGCATTGGGGCCCCTTTCCGTACCCTTGTCAAAAAGTTAACGGCTAATCATCGCCCTGAAATAGCGGTCTGTGCGCACGCCCTACTCTTTGACCAGATTTCGCGCAGAATAAGCAATACAAAATACGACTACAGCACCGTAGCACCAACTATTAAATCATATGCCACTGATCCTGGCAGCGTCTTGAGTATTAAGTGTTTCGAATGGCCTTTTCCGTTCTTAGAATATGGTCAATTACTTCAATGGATTACTTCATTAGTTTCGCAAGACGAAGCGCAAATATATCAAGCAAACTTTAATTATCAGTTATTAGAAACAGCAGATAATACGTTAACCGATGACCAACGCATATGCAAAATCGCTCTCGGCCATTTAGTCACTTGGAATGAGCTCTGGTTAGAAACCGTACGCGTTCGTTTGCTTTTTCACACCAGCAGCTTTTTGACGTATTTCCTGTGCAAATATTTCCGCTCCCAACAAGAAAGCAGCAAAGAGCAGGAGCAGCAGGAAAAGAATGATGCGGTGATTAACGTAATGTATACGTTAATGTACAGCGGTCAAGCGCCCAGCTAAGACATCCATAGGCACAACTATTCGCATTAGAATGCAGATAAATGCCGCTATTTTATTCCTGACCATCTTCATGATAGACTCGATGGCAAGAGTGCATTTATTATACCCAAGAGCATTGAGCTATTTGAAAGGTTCTTTTTGGCAAACTTAGTACATAGTAATGCTGACAATAGCATTATCGATAAAGAATTCTCTGGTAATATCTATCTTTTTCATGCGTTTGATGTCGGCGATGATATCAACTTTGAAAAGGTTCAACAAATTAGATCACTGACCCAAGTGCCACTTACGCTGCCAAAATATTTCAAAAACTATCACACGCCTCTGGCAGTAGAGCTCCCACGGCCTCATGAGAGCGCTCGCTGCATAAGTGCAAAAATTAACAGCTTTGGCGCTATTTCGCTCACCTACCAATTGCCCTTTGATGGCACTCTCGAACGCGTTTTGAAAGATTTTAATCGCATCAACAATCAATTTCTTGAGCAGAGTGTTATTGATGCCAAGTCGATATTTAAAAAAATTGAGCATTGCATTACTCAACCACATTTCTTTCAGATGAATACCACTTATGCAGTGGTTCAAGTAAATCCTGATCAGGCAATTAGCATCACCGATTTAAAAAATCAGTACGGCGGTGTGATCACTTCGATGCTGCGTTTCGAAACACAAAGTCTTTCTGAATATCAAAAGAATGAAATTCTTGCTTCAGCCATCGGTTATTTTCGTGGTGATTTGATCATCGTCGATACGGACGCCACCTTTTTGTACGATGCTGAATATGCAGAAATTTTAGATCTGTTTGAATTTGCCAACATCCAACAGCTTGAATTGCGCTATTTTGATCGCTTACTCGATCAGCAGCTGCACAAGATTTACGAAGGTGAAGGCCGCAATCTGCCAATTCAATCATATTTACCATTTTCAGTCAGCGTTTCCAGTGACCCAATTGCGCGTCTGGGCAAACTTAAAGTAGACATTTCTGTTATTACTGAACGTCTTGAAAGCAGTATTAAATTTGCCGGTGAGCCGTATTTTTCAGAATTGTATGATCTGCTGGTGCAGCAACTTGATTTGAGCAATTGGAAACATTCAATAGACCGCAAACTCACCATTATTCATGATATCCAGTCGGTATACCAAAACAAAATTGACGTCACACGCGGCGATATTCTCTCAATTCTGGTGATCGTTCTGATTTTTATTGAACTACTTATTGGTTTGTTGAATTTCTTGAAGTAGAAGCTCGAACTCGAATTTTAATTTGCCGTTTTTTTATTTTATCACTAAGGAGCTGAAGATCTTCTTTAAAATGCTCGATCCTATCAGCAGAAAGTCCAAATGGGAAACTTACTATATTTTTAGATACAATAACGATTTCTTCAATTTCCTCCTTCTTTTCATTAGGAATATCACTGCTTTTTAAGGTCCCTAAAACAATAATTCCCCATTCGGGCATAACACTTAGTGCCTCCCTTTTATATAAAAGCTCTCTCTTATTTTTGTCTGCTTCAGAACCAGGAGAATAATCTCGCAGCTTATTGCCAAGGTTATCAAATTTCCGTTTAGCATCATCAGTCGCCTTTGTGACAATTAAATTAAATTCTTCAAAGTTATACTTAATTTTTTGCTTATCTATCATAAAATTTCCTCTAAGAAGAATAGGATGATTATTTATATAAACTCACCCTATAAGGGTACCTCACCCCAATAGCTGTTACCTAGCAAATTATTTAATGCCAATGCGGGATAAAGTTTGAGAATAAAAAATATCCTCTAAAGTCGTTGCTGTAAGGGTTAAGTAATTTATTGATAGAAGTGAGCTAGACGCAATGGGAAATTATGTAAATAAATCGTTATTTCTTGATTTGCCTAAAACTCTCACTCTCTCGTTGATTTATACGCCTCCTCCGTCATCCTTGCGAAAGCGAGGACCCAGTTTTGAAGCTATTAATGTTAAAAATCTTATTGATAACTAAGCGAAAATTTTCATTTCTTTTTTCTGATTACGAAATGGTTTAATGAATGCCGAGAAGCAATAATTAAACTGGGTCCTCGCTTGCGCAAGGATGACGGAAGGAAGGCATAAGCCAATAGAACAATCGAAAGTGCAACAAGCAAGTATTAGCTATTTATTATCAAACTTATACATCACACAAATATCAAATGTATCCGTTTGGATACATTTGATAATAGCATAAAAAAACCTGGGCTAGCCCAGGTTTCGTAAAAAATCCTTGATAACAACTACTCAACGACCATAACGCGTGCTGGTCGCAGGACTTTGCCCTTCCACATATACCCTTGTTGGAGTACTTGTGCAATAGCACCTGAAGATTTGGTTGAATCAGACACTTGACCAATTGCTTCATGCAATGAAGGATCAAAGACCGTATATTCCTTCATCGGTTCCACGCCAAACTGCTGCAAATATTTCTGCAGTGCCGCACGGATGAACGAAAAACCTTCCAAATCTTTGGCAACCGCTTTTTGATCAACATTTGTTGAGATCTGCTGAAACGCTCGGTCAAAATCATCCACGATAGGAAGTAATTCTACCAGCAGTTTTTGCTGACTGGTTTCCATCCAGGTTATTTGGTCACGCGTGCTGCGTCGTTTAAAATTCTCAAAATCAGCATTCGTTCTTAAAAAGCGCTCTTTCCATTCCTGTTGGCTCAAGAGGCATTCTTGCAGCTCTTTTTGCAAAGCATTAACATCAGTGGTCTGCCCCTGCTGCTGATCAATAGTTGAATCATTATCTGGTGATTGGTTAGGATGCTGATTATGATTGTTGCACATGAGAAAATACCTTTGCCTGGAGTGTGGTTATAGCCCGGTTGCGTACTCAATGCACCTAGTATAACAGATCGGATAATACGCACAAGAAGTCGGCTATTATTTACGTTTCTGTAAGCGGCACTATACTAGAGAATTAACGCCTTAGATCGAATGCTTTATGGATTATGAATGCGGCATTCGCACACTGAGCAAGAAAGATAAAAATTGGTATGAAACTATATACATTCCTTCTGCAAACAACGCTGATAATCACCCTATCAGTGATTATCAGAAACGTAGATGCGTATTATCTGCCAGTACAATTCTACTATCCCAAGCTTGGATACACAGAACCACGCATACAAAAGGATTGGCTTACTTCTGCCCAGGCATGTGTATCTCGTGGCGCTACTAGTCACGCACTTAATTGCCAAGGGCAACGAGTACCTCTTTTTGATCTATACGGCATTCAAGATCTTTCCACCCTGACAAGCAACGTAATCGTCAATAGCGGCGAGCAAAGCTGTCTTGCTAACCTACCACCATTACCGAATAATGTGTTGAGTATCAGCGGTCACTTTCGCTTTAGACAAACGTTGGTGGGCATCACTCAAAACATATGTAACGGTTTTTTTGTATCCTGCTATTTGCCTATTAGACGACTCGGCGTAAGCATGCCACGGCTCACCAATCTGACACCAGCACATCAAGAAGCATTCATTCCTGTCCTTGACGCCACTATGGCCTGCTTTAATCTCAACCGCACCAACTCACGCCCTGTTGGCTTGGGTGACGTAGTTGCCTGCGCAGGAAAAACGTGGTGTTTATTTGATAATCCGCATCTTGATTTTATAGATATAAGCCTGCAAGCAGGATTTATGGCGCCCACCAGTAAAAAACGTAATGAAAATCAAATTTTTTCACTGCCATTTGGCTTTGATGGTCACGCCGGTTTTCTTTTGGTTGGTGATTGCTCTGTTGGAGCGTATGACTGGCTTACGGTAGGCGCACATCTTGATATCCTCATCTTTACTTCAGTCATAAAAACCGTTCGCATTAAAACTGACCTGCAGCAAAATGGCATCATTTTTTTACAGCAAGCACGTGCAGGACTGGTCAAAAAACCGCAATGTTCCGTCAGCGCTTATATAAAAGCTGACCATTTTACCCGTGGATTTTCTATCGTTGGCAGTTATTCGTTCACCTATCAGGGTCATACTGAGCTCACCCTCTTTAATCGGCCACTCAAAACAGAACACATAGCCAATACCGATAATCGTTTTGCTGCCTGGTCTATGCATACTATTCACGCTGCACTGGAATACGATTTCACCACACGCAATGACATTGCCGGCCCACGGATCGGTATATTTTATGACAGACCGGTTTCTGGCAGAAATATCTTTTTAACCGCTTTATGGACTGGTGCCATCGGTATCGATATCTGTCTGAATTTTTGAAAGTTCCGCTTCGAGCAACAGCCGTAGATCAGCCAAAAGCTTGGACAAACATGCGATCCATGGCTGATGATCAAACATATCAGGCAATGTCCGACTGATGTGCTCAAGGGCATTGACCGTCTGCAAACAGTACATAATTTCATCTGTCGTCCACTCTTGAGCAGCTGATTGGCTCACTAACCAATAGGCGTAGTAAACTGCACCAATAACCTCATAACCATACTGCTGCTCGCACACTGGGGCATATTGCATCATTTGCAGCTCACCCTGCACACGACCAAGCAGTGTCAAAATCTGCGTCTGAATGGCAGTAGAATAAGCAGTGTCTAGGTATGATGGCTGCTGATAAGCAGATTGTTCAATACCACACCAGGTAATTGCTATACAGGTGAAAAAAATGCGCTCTATCCCACATCTTGTTAGCTTCATCGTGAGCCCTGAGTAAATGCTCATACTGGAAATCAAAGCCATGAGCATGAGCTAGTGGTGGTACAAGATATTACTATCATCTTATCGAATAAATATTCAGATTGTCAATCAAGATTTGATGGGAATAAAAATAGCTTGGCGCAACAGCATATTTGCCAATAAAAGCCTCAAGATAAGGCTTTTTATTAAAAAATAACTACTCGAATAACTCATCCTCGATTAAATCAACTGGACACATGGTAACTTTTCTAAAAAAACAAATAACAGGTATTTCGTTGACTTTGTTTAATCGCCTGTGGTATTTTTTATTGTAAATAATAGTAATTAATCTTGGATATCATTAAAAAGGACCATAAAAATGAATATTAAAATGCTGCTGACCCTCTCTTTATGCCTCAGTTTCTACACCATTCAGGGCATGCATGTCACTACTGGTGACACGTTCGAAAGACTTACGAACGTGTTAGACAAAGAAAAAGGGATTACCCAAAACATGAGTATGCCGCTAAAAGAGAAAAAACAGCTAATAAATACGCTTATAGATGATGGTACCCTTTCGACACAGGCTATCACATTAGCATATCAGCTGGTTCAAGAGCTCGGTCAAGGGGCTCAAACAGCACAAATAATGAACGCCGCCCAATTGATAACACATCTTGATACTACTATCGAGGCTCAGAAGAAGGATCTTCTAAATGCTAAAGTCTATGCATTGCTCACTGCTAGTGAAGGAGTAATTGCACCGAGCATGCCAAAAGATCTCACTCGATTGCCAGCTCAACAGCTATGCACATCGTGCAAATTGCGTTCACTCTTAGAGCTTTTTGAAGAAAATGCTGAGCGCTGCAATCAAGCAATTATACATATTGAATCATCTGCTAAAGTATTTAATGAACTATCTAAACTACAAACACAAGAAGGTCCAAACAAAAAAGCTTTTGATGAAATAATGAAGTATAGAATTGTACCATTTATTACTAGTATCAAGTCTCTATCTGCCCAAGAAATCGATCAGATTTTGAAACAACCTAAGATTGTAAACGGCTATCGCGAGCTTCGATCTAAAGAGGCTGCCGATCTAGCATGGAGCCTGTTCCGCGAATGGAAATATTTACCAGAAGATGCTATGAAAATGTGGTTGCAACGCTTAATTAATAATGCTTCCCCAGAGCAAAAACGCGCATTGCTCACGGCATTAGATCTTACCCTTAAAGTTGGTATAGAAGATTATTTAGAGAACGAAGATTGGGCCAGACCACAGGATGCCCAGACTACTGAACCAATAAGAAATATGCTTGAAACATTAGTCAAGCAAAATTCAAGCAGCTCTTCATCTTCTTCGTCAATACCTTCAGAAGAACTAAAAGAGCGCTTTTCATCATTAGCTGAGAGCATAGAAGGTAAATCTGCTCATCAAATTCAACAGATTTTGTTGAATACTTCCTATACACACGCTTCTGACTCAGCTAAATGGCTCATTGACACCCTGGCCCGCAAATGGCAACAAGTGGGAGCTCAGAATTTCAAGAATCAGTTGCAAACGGTGATTGATACCGCTCCAGCACATACAAAACAAACATTGCTCGATGCTTTACGAATAGCCGAGATAAGTGGTATACACGAGTATTCGATCGGAACCGATATGGCTCTAGTAAACGAATACAACCTCAATCAAATACGAGATATGCTCAAGGAACTCATACAGCAAAATTCAAGCTCTTCATCTTCTTCGTCACAAGCGAGCGGATTTGATTTCAGTAAAGAAGAACATCTTAATGCGAATGCTAACAAGTTAGTTAAGAGCATTAAAAGCTTAAGTACAAATGATATTGAAAAAATCAGTACAACGGCCAAGTATATACATGGCACTCATATTGATCGATTTCCAGACGCCACGGATCTTTTCGACTCGTTATGGAGTATTCACTACATAGGTAAACGTAAACCTACGATGTCTGAAGTGCAAAACTGGTTACGCGGCATACTTGATACAATACCTGTATCCAAACAAGCGCTTACGATACAGCTTCTTAAGAACGGCTTAGATGATATTGATGCAAGAAACCCTACACTGCATCAAGGCAAGTTTGCTGAATGGACTCGGATGATTAAAGGGGTGCTTGCACAATTGTCAGCTACATACAATAAATAGATAAACTGCAAAAAAGAAGCTTGGGTTCAAATGAACCCAAGCTTCTTTTTTGTTTTACAAACTTCTTTTAAAATGGCAACTCGTCTTCAAACGGTGGTTGATCTTTAAAATCAATCTCGCCACCAGGTGCCGACAACATCTTTTCTGCTGGCTTCTTGGCAGCCTTAGCAGTCGTTTTAACTTTAAGTTTATCTATCTGATCGAGCAGATCTTTTTCAAGCCCGCTCATTTGCCCAGACAGGCCTTGATCTTCGCGTGCCAAACGAGCACCGCTGCCATTACCTGACGGCATACCCATTTCTTCCGCTTCAGAATCCTGGTCAGAAGCGCCAGCACCCATGAATACCACCCGGTCAGCAACTATTGAATGCTTGCCACGCTTTTGCCCTTCAGCTTCCCACGTGTCGTATTTCAAGCGACCTTCGATGAGTACCGAACGCCCTTTTTGCAAATATTGGCGGCAGCTTTCCGCTTGCGCGCCCCACACGTCGATATCGACATAGCACACTTCCTGCACCATAGAGCCTGTTTGGCGATTTTTAAATTGACGATTGGTAGCCAAACTGAGTCTGCTCACTGCTTGACCAGAAGGCAGCTGCTTGTAATCCGGATCGCGCGTTAAATTACCAACAATAATAATGCGATTGTATCCTGCCATGAAATAATATTCCTTCCTCTCAAACAGTAGGTGAATGTGTTTTGAATATGCGTATGTACTGTCATAATAAAATTGCGTCTGCCTAGGCAAACGCAATTTTGCTGATTAAACATCGTTACACTATAGCACACGCAAGAAGAATAGTATATCTACCGCCATTTTATGCGGCCGCAGCATAACTTTCATGCAAGAAATAATATTGTCGGTACATAATTTTGATTAATTCACGTTTCTGCCGTACATCAAGCAATGATCCTAATGCCAACTGGTCAACGTCACGCTCAAAATACCAACGATCCGGTTCTTTGACATACCGTACCTCTTTGGCAATGCGATCAAGGCTGTACAACAATCTGCCCCAGTCAGCATCACTGATCGCAGATACCACGACATGATCACGATCGGTGCGATCATAGAGATTGAGAATGCGGTCAATATCGAGCAACGCTTCTTTTATCAAGCGGAAATCATGCGGACGCGGTTTGAGCAATGAGTATGAGACTCCTAATGTTATATAAAGCGCTGTTCCCAAACCACCTGTCGCTAGGGCACCAAATACCAAAGACAATTTTTGGTCAGCACGAATATAACGCTCTGTCGCTTCTATTTTAAAAGCTTCCAAGCGTTTAGTAAAAAAATGAAGAATGGCCCGGCCAACAGAACGATACGCCGGTGCTAACTTCCAGCCTGCAGGGTTAATGCCACCTTCAAAGAAGCTGCCGTCTGTCAGTATGGTACCAAACAAATCTATAACCACTTTATCTTCATTATTATTGAAAGCTCGCACCAAAAATGTCTCTTTATCTATAGGCATTTCCGGTTTGCTATTCTCGCGTAACGCTTTTTGAACCATATCAAACGCTTCGCCTAACTCAGTGCGTTCATCTACCAATGGAACAGATGATGGTATCGGAACAGGACCAGGCGTTGTATGTGTTTTATCATCAAACTTGGCCAATTCCCATACGCCATTTAAAAATCTTTTAACCGATTTGGCCACCACACCACCACAGTAATAGCCTTTATCTTTAAGCGAATTAAATTTCTTGAGCATCCGATCTGGGCGCTTATATGCCAATCCCAAAACAGCTACTGCCGTAATTGCAGCACCACTGTACGTAATCCAATGACGCGCAAAATGATTATCAATCATGCCGGGCATGCGCTTCATTTGTGGCTGCTGACCGCATTTTTGAGCAAACACAATGGCGCGCTGAATAGGCTCTGCATCATAATCGGGAAGTGCAGAATCTTTTAGTTGCAAAATATGCTGCCCAAATGCAAAGAATTTTATAAGCCAATCATCGACAACATCGTTACTATTAAATTCATCGGTATGCCGAAACAGTGCGCCCAATAAACCGTAATACCGTTCTTGTGCTACGCGCAGCTCTTTAAGATTGCGTGCAATCTCATCCTTTTGTTTTTCACCATTTCTGAGCTGATTAATTATTTTGACGGGTGATTTGTGAAGAAAATAATAGATCTGATGCTGTTCTTGTTGTACCCAGTAATGCAATCGCGGTCGCAGCAAATCGATTGCCGCCATCGCTTGAGCACGTAAATTTTTAGCAAACACTATGCTGCTTTTGACCAGCAGGATTCGAGTAAGCTCTTTTTCTAACTGCGCTGCTTGTTCATTCTGTATAAGGGTAAGTTTTTGGCATAATGCCTGACCGCTTGAAAGAATTTGGATCAAGGTAACTAGTGATGTGTTTTCATCAATCGAATCAACTATCCCTTTAAAATAAAAAAGTGCTTTACGGCACACTGTTGACTCACTGCTCGTATCTTGGGCACATTGCTCATTTAATCGCATAAACGATTGATGCACGTATTCCTGAATAACAACCACAAAACCATCCGGATTAATGATTTCATCAACGCCACCGGACGTAGCAAATCTGGTTGGCATCGCCATGTGAGCAAAAAGCATATCAGCAGGCTGGATAATTGATTCCTCCTGGCCTTCAGCTGAAAGACCACTGGCTAAGACAACAGAAACTGCCAGAAATATTTTTACCCAAGAGGAAATAGCATCTATTACATGATTAATTACGGATATACGGCAAGAAAACATAGGCACCTCGGTGATGATCAGCTATTTAACGGTAAGGATCGCAGCCCCTCACCAATCGTTCTGGTTGATACTAGACCATAAGAATAGCACGATCTTGAGTACTTGTCGCCTTGCCATACACAACGTAGCTAGTTTAATTTCAGAAAGTATTATTGGAGCTGTGAGCTTTTATGACCGAATTCGCGCCACCCCTTTGAGCTTTTTACTCAGGTTGACCACATCCTGATGACACGAAACAAGCCGTTGCCGCACCTGCGCAAGCTCATCTTTTGACATGCCAGCCAATGTCCCTTTTTCACCTTGAATTGCATCATCAATACACTCAGCCCCGAGCGCTTGCACATCAGCAATGCCACGCAACAAATCAGGAAATGCTTTCATCAGATCACCATGTGCCATGCAGACATCCTGATGAAGCCGCTTTGCTTCCTGGCCACGACGCCCACGCGGTTGCGCCACAAATTCGCTGTTGCTGTCAGCATTCAGGTGTATCGCAACAAAACTGCTGATCAACACTCCTAAACACGTTACTCTCCCGTTAGCATTCATTACATCTCCTTGACAGGAATACGAAACATTAATTTTATACCTTGATAGCAGCGTTGCATAAGTGAAACAAACGCACAACAGCTGGTTACCATCATCATCAAATAATAAGGAAATCCATCCAGATAGGCAGATTGCTGGCAGAAAAGCATAAGCAATATCGTACCCACATAGAGCGTCATACTCACTTTAGCAAGCGGCATGGGCTCGAGACTAAAATGGCCATGCTGGCAGTAATACCACCAGGCACCACCAATCAGGGCCAACTCACGCACTAAGACCAATGATAAAAACCAGGTAGGCGCACAATGACGGATGAGCAATGCGGTAAACGAACAGACTATAAGTACCTTATCGGCCAATGCGTCAAGCCACTCTCCCAAAAACGTCTTTTGATTAAAAAATCGTGCAACCGCACCATCAAGCACATCACTGAGTGCTGCTACCAAGAATAAAAATCCTGCCACTGCCCACTGGCCTTTGATAATGGCAAATGCCACCAATGGTGCAAGCAATAAGCGCATTAAACTAATAAGCGATGCCACCGTAATGCGTCGCTCATGCACTGGAATAGAGAGAAAAAAGGTCTGCTTATTTTTCACCACAAATACCTATAAGAAATCAATTTTTTATTTAAGCCTTCCACACAATCAACTACGTTATGCAATAATACCACTCCCTAAGCAGATATTATCCTGATAAAATACGGCAAACTGCCCAGCAGCAAGTCCTTGATCATTTTCTTTCAATAAGAGGTGACAGCTCTTATTTTCATTAAATATCACTTGAGCATGATGAATATGCGGACCATGGCGCAATTTAACTGCCAACAGATTCACGTCAGGCACCTGCCCGTTCAACCAATGGCACTGCTCAACCAGCACCTGCTTACGCTGCTTATCAGCCTCATAATAAGTGCGCGATATAAACACCGCATTGCGCTGACTATCTTTTGCTACCACATACCAGGGTCCACCAGCCAATCGCAATCCTTGGCGCTGCCCAATGGTATAAAACCAGAATCCTTCGTGCTTACCTATTATCGCACCCGTTTCATATTCAATTAAATCTCCTTGGCGCTGCCCCAAGTGGTGTTTGACGAAATCACGAAATTTGAATTTACCAAGAAAACAGATACCTTGGCTATCTTTACGATCTTTATTAGGTAGATCAAATACATGAGCAAGCTCACGCACCTGCCCTTTGTTTAAGTGACCAATGGGGAAAAGGCAGCGACTCAACTGGCGCTGGTCAAGCCGAGACAGAAAGTACGTCTGGTCTTTGATCTGGTCAGGAGCCTGCATAAGTTGATAACCGGTCTCAGTTTTGGCCACCTGCGCATAATGGCCTGAAGCAACTTTGTCAAACGAATCATCGATAGTTTCAAGAAAAAGACCAAATTTAATAAATTGATTGCACAGCACATCAGGATTTGGCGTCTTACCCGATCGCACTTGTTCAATGGTATAAGCTACTACCCGCTCGCGATACGCCGTTTGCAGTGACACAATCTGCAACGGCACGTCTAATTGTGTGCATACCTGCTGCACAAACGTCAGATCCTGTGACCAGGGACATTCGTTCAAAAAGGATAACTCATCATCGAGCCAAATTTTTAGGTAGAAGGCAGTCACGTCATGCCCCTGCTGCTTGAGCAGCGCGAGTGCGACAGAACTATCTACCCCTCCTGAGACTAATACGGCTATTTTCATACAAATTCCTCATTTTGCGCACGTATTGGTTAGTATAACAAAATTCCGTTTGTATGACATCAAGAAATTTTGTTATTAATAGAATTTTAGGTTAAAGAATGCCTTACCTTTGTTTTTAAGCAAAAAATGCTATACTGCTAGTCAATTATTTGACTCAGACAATGCGCAAGAAATTCAGCGCAAATACTCACGAACTCATGCAGGACTTCGCCATGCAACAACAATATACCCGCTCTGCCCTTATCACCCTATTCATTCTGTGCGCATCATCGGCATGGGGCATGCAGCACAGTAAGGTTTATGGGCCCCTACCACTTTCCCTTTCTTCCATAGGTAAAGCAAAAAGACTCGGAGAGCAAACCGCTCGGGATATTTTAAATCTGTCAGATGCAGATTTTTCCGCAGAGTTGGACATTCATACAACTAAAAAAACCAGTTTGCCAGCTGGTTATGAATCAGATGCCGCCATTCAATTGCTTGATAAAATCAAAGAGCTTTATCCAACGGCAGCAATCAAAGACCGCGCAGAAATTGTTCGCCGATTTCGACTCGTTGCTGCAACTTTTCTAGAAAATAACATCCCGGCTGGACTTGATAGTTGGGCCGCTGCAGCAAGCGCTAGTCCGCCACCAAGTAGCTCGTCTAGCAGTTCATCATCAGGTTCTTATTCAGCCCCACTAGCTGCGCCTGCCTCGCAAGCAGAGCCACGCTTTTATGACATGGCAATTAATGATAAAGATCGTCGACGTCTAGAAACACAAAGTATAGAGGCTATTTTACATTTCGATGATGCCGCATTTGCTCAAGAATTGAGCAACTATCAAGCAGCTTACATCGCTGGAGAGAACGAACGAGACATTGCTGCCGCAACAATATTTAATGCTATCAAAAATACGCCTCTAAACCGACGCGCACTGCTCTCTGGGCGCTTCAGAGATATATCGCACCTCATTTTAAATGACCAACTCCCAATCGGCTTTATTTCATGGGAGTCTAAAGGTCTAAAACCACCATCGCAACCATTGCAGATCATAAGCGCAAGCCCGAGTAGTTCGCCGAGCACCACAAGTACACCGCCTCCTGCATCAGTAACTCTTGCTAATGCGCAAGGCCATATCGAGCGTTTTGCTGCGCATGTACACTTGTACATTAAATATAATGGCTTAAATGGACACTTTAATTTCAACAACAATAAAACCGGCTTTAAATCGTACGCACAAAGAATCCCCGCCCAGTATTATCCGCAGGCAGCACAAGCATTATTCGATGCTATTGTCGAGGATGTTAAATCACCATCAGCACAAGTCGATTGGACAGATCGTTACACCAACTTCATGACCGTTTCTGAAGAATTTCTAAACGGGGCACTGCCAAAAGAATTCGCTGACTATAAGAATGAAATAGAGATTTTGACGGGTAGAGACCAAAATGCATCTGACGCCATTGACCAGCTGGCAGACGATATAAAAACTGCACCGAACTATCTGTTGGCAGCACGTAGCTTTTATTATAAAACACATATGCCCCAGGCAGCAAAGAATACATTTTTACAAAATCTTTTTGAGGCATTTAATGCAAAAGCCAGCAACGGTTCGCAAGATGATTTTGAAGCATCACTCTTTGAACATAGTCGTTTTATCAATTTTGCACACTCATGCGGGGCACAATTGCCACAAGAAACAGTAACCGCATGGCGCGCACCGCTTATCCAAAAATGCATTGATACGTTTAACACATTGGTAACCAGCCAATCCGAATGGTCATTTGGATTTATGTTAAGGGGTTATTACAACAACCAGGATCTGCGCCTGTCCGCCGATGAAGGCTTAACTATTATCAAAGCATTGACTGACAAAATTAAATCAACTGAAATTATTACATTCGAAAAACGCGCAGATATGTGCGCTAAACTGGCGCTTATCGTCAACCAATTCGATCTCGTTAAAAAAGATAATAGAGGGAACAATGATAAAAATGATCCTATCATGCTTTTCAATGCAACGACTCTTGAGCCGTGGCGTGACCAAGGTGAATGGGGACCGCTCCTCGTAGTCAAAAAGGTAGGTTCCGGACTCGTATATCAACCGCTGTGCGCAATGTCGATCACACAGAAAGCGTTGCTCCTGGGCACTGCCGTAGCAGCAGCAGTGAGCATATATTTTGTAGGTCGCTATGCGACTACTCCCGTAGAAGCAGACCCAGTTTTCGATCAGGAGGTACAGCACCTGCATAAGCCGAGTGCAAAATCTACTAACCGCCTTAATCGACACGGATAACGTTTTAGCTTGCACCATTACGCAATACCGGCTAGACTTTTGGCATTGTTAACACCATAATTCCTTTACCCATGCACCTTATAGAAAAATTACACGAAACATTCATTACCTTTTTACGACAAGAATTTGGCGCGGATATCTTGCCTTCAACCAATCTGCTCAACATCAACACTGATGAACAAAAACAGTCATTTGGTAATCTGAGTTCGAATGCGGCGCTTCTGTTGGCAAAGCCACTCAAAAAAAGCCCGCTTGAAGTCGCCAAAAAAATCGCCACCGAATTTAAGCATCCGGATATTGTCTCGATTGTCGTTGCTGGACCAGGATTTTTAAACATTATCCTGACCGATGCTGCTTATGCACAGTTAGTCACCGATGCGACAGCACAGCAACAGCTCTTTTTCAAGCCAGATCCGACGGCAGAGCGTCACACCATATCATTGGAATTTATCAGCGCAAATCCGACCGGCCCGTTGCACATTGGGCATGGGCGCGGCGGCATTATTGGTGACGTTTTATGCAATGTATTGCGCTTTTTGGGCCATTCCGTCACTAAAGAATTCTACATCAATGATGCCGGTGCACAGATCGGCAAGCTCGGCAATACGTTTAAATTACGTTGCTTGCAAGCTGCTGGTCAGGATATCACGCTGCCAGAAGATGCATACCATGGTCAGTACCTTGCCGAATTGGCGCAAGAGTGCGTTGCCCACTACGGTCAAGAGCTTTTTAAACAACCTGATACTTTTTTTGCCGACTACGCAAAAGAGAAAATGCTTGCCAACATCCGGCACACTCTTGCAGCGTACGGCATCACCTTTGACGTCTGGTTCTCCGAAAAAAGCCTGCATGATTCCGGTGCCATCCAACAAGCAATAGATGAGTTACAAGAAAATGGCTATTTATACGAAAAAGATGGCGCCTGCTGGTTCAGGTCAACCGACTTTGGTGATGACAAAGATCGTGTAGTCAAGAAAGCATGCGGCGAACTTACGTATGTTGCTGCCGACTTTGCCTACTTAAAAAATAAAATAGAGCGCGCAAATCAGGAACTTATCATGATCCTGGGGCATGACCACCATAGCTATGCTGTCCGCCTGCATGCCGCATTAAAAGCCTTAAAATTGGATCAACATCCGCTCTCCATCATCCTGTATCAATTGGTAAGCATCAAACAGGATGGCGAACTAGTGCGCATGTCAAAGCGCTCTGCTGCTATGGTCACGCTGGCAGACATTATCGAAACGGTAGGACGCGATGTCGCCCGTTTCTTCTATTTAAACAGAAAAGCTGATGCGCAACTTGAATTTGACCTTGAGCTTGCACTCAAAAAAACTGATGAGAATCCCGTTTTCTACATACAATATGCGTACGTCAGAACTAATAGCATCTTGCAAAAAGCGGCTGAAAACGAGCTGTTGAGCAAAAAAACAGATACATCTCTACCGTTTGATAGCGATGAGCGGTTTTTGATTCAAAAAATCATTACCCTCAAGCAGCTTCTCAAAGAAATTGCGGCCAATCACCAAACGTATCTTCTTGCTTATTATACCTATGAACTGGCGCAAATCTTTAACCGCTACTACCACACTCACAAGGTTTTGGATGAGCAGAATAGTGAACTCACCCACCATCGCCTTGCATTGGTACGGCTCACCAATCACACCCTCAAACTCTTGCTTGATCTGCTGGGGCTGAGTAGCCCTGAACGCATGTAAACCAAATATAATCAGCCTATTTATGCCTTTTTTAAAAACAGACACTTGCGCGACGTATGCAAATAGTGCCAAACTGTAATTACAGGTAGTATCTTGGCATGAGAAGGGGTAATTATGGAACGCACACACTATTTCTTTTTAATTCTGATGTTATTTTCCTTTCCCTTAAACCTCTTATGCCACACAGCGCAAGAGGAAGAGGAATTTCCAACCGAATTGCCAATCACGTCGAGCAAGCAGGAGCTCGCTCACCTACTCGCTCACTACATGGATATTGAAAGAAGAATAACACGGCTTCGCAATGAATTACTCGTCAGTCACGCCACGATGAAGCACAATGAAGTATTAAAAAGAACTATTCTTCTTTATAACCTCATTCAAGAAATTGAAACGTTAGAACCTACCTTAGTGACCACTGCCTTACGCATTGATGCACGCGATCTGCGAGACTACTTTCAGACAGACAAAAGCTTGATCTTTCTTAAAGACAAGTTGTGGTATTTAGTACTCAGAACGCTCGATGAGGTTGTCTGGAGGCGCCATCAAGTTACCAAGCTCTACCGCGATCCTGGCTACCCTATTCACCGATGTGGCGCCCCAACAATCAGATTTTATTGGGATACAAACCTATCGCGCTATCGCTCTACTCCATAAGTAAGTAGATATACGGTTGATAAAGCTGCTATTTTTGTCACACTGAGAGTGAAATAGTTATTAATAAAGCGTTATTACTCTGTAACTGGACAACTCTCATGGCAAAAATTGGCAAAGATCTTATTCAACGATTACGCGATATCACCGGCCTTGGTATGATGGATTGCAGCAAAGCACTGGAAGATACCGGTGGCGACGTAGAAAAAGCAGTCGAAATCTTGCGCAAAAAGGGTGCTGCAGTTGCGGCAAAACGCTCTGACAAAACCACTGCTGAAGGATTAGTGCACGCGTATATCCATCCAGGCAGTCAAGTAGGCGTTTTGATCGAACTCAATTGCGAAACTGACTTTGTAGCACGTACCCAAGATATGCAGCAGATGGCACAGGATTTGTGCCTGCACATCGCCGCCCTCAAACCAATGTATCTGAATCCGGAAGATGTCAGTGAAGCATTCTTATCTCGTGAACGAGATATTTTAAAAGAACAACTTATCAACTCCGGCAAGCCTGAAAAAATGATTGCCCAAATCATTGAAGGTAAGTTGACCAAACTGTACAGCGATATTTGCCTGCTCAAGCAGCCATTTGTTAAAAATGACCAACTCACCGTGGACGAATTGCTCAAGCAACTCATGGCAAAAACGGGTGAAAGTATTAAAATAAAGCGCTTTGCTCGTTTTGAAGTTGGTGCGTAGGCTTACTCATTTGTACCGTGGTGCCCCGACATGAAGGAACAGAAAAAAAAGATCTTACTCAAATTAACGGGCGAGATTTTTGTGGATAAAACGAGTCGTTACCTGACCACCACTCATCTGAGCATGGTCGCCGAGCAGATCAAAGCGCTGCACACAACACACCAATTCGGCATTGTTATTGGCGGTGGTAATTTTTTCAGAGGTGGCAGCCGCACGGCTATGCCGTCACTGACGGCTACAACAGGCCATCAAATTGGCATGCTGGCCACCATGATGAACGGATTAATTATAAAAGATGTGTTAGAAGCTCATGGCGTAGCTACCACGCTATTAACGGCATTCAGCTGCCCCCAAGTTGGTGCATCCATATCCGCTGATACTATCAAAGCCGCCGTGCAAAATAACCATACGCTCATATTTACCGGTGGCACCGGCAATCCATTTTTCACTACTGACACGAGTGCAATAATACGTGCCTTGCAAATGGAAGCTGATCAGATATGGAAAGGTACCATTGTGGATGGTGTCTACAGTGCAAATCCGACTACAGATGCGCACGCACATCTGTTAAAACACCTTAGTCTGCAGGAAGCAATCGACAAAAAACTGGGCATTATGGATACCACTGCGTATGTACTTGCACAAGAACACAAAAAAACTATCAGAGTCTTTAACATATTTTCAGAAGCTGCGCTGACCAAAATGGCACATGATCCGGACTTTGGCAGTCTTATAGCGTAAAGGAACAGGATGTCTCATAAAATAATTATTGTAGAAAATGACGTTAAAAGCTTTTCCGTGCCGATGGAAGAGGAGATGAGCAAAGCCATCAAATTTTTTGAAGGCGAACTCATTAAAATACGCACCGGCCGCGCACACACGTCACTGGTTGAAGATCTGCCAGTCTCCTGCTACGGCCAACCACCCATGGCACTCAAAGGCCTTGCTGCGATTTCGGCACCCGATGCGCGCCTCATCGTTATCCAGCCGTGGGATACGGATACGTTAGCAGACATTCAAAAAGCTATTACGAATTCCGATGTTGGTATCAATCCACTCAATGACGGTAAAGTGCTCAAGTTGCAACTGCCAGAAATGAGCAGCTCACGCCGCGAAGAATTGGCAAAAATTCTTACCAAAAAACTGAATGCGTGCAAAGAAGCAGTCAAGAGCGTGCGCAAAGATTTTAACAATTACTTGCGCGATGCAAAAAAGGACAAGCTCGTATCAGAAGACTTTTTCAACCGCCTGGAAGATGTACTCCAACAAGTAACTGACAAAACCACTAAGACGGCTGATACACTCGCTCAGAAAAAAGAAAAAGAATTAATGAGCGTGTAATAACCGCTTTATTTCTCTTTTTTCTTTGATACACTATAAAAACCTTGATATATTCGTGGGCTGCTAGCTCAATTGGCAGAGCAACAGACTCTTAATCTGTGGGTTCTTGGTTCGATTCCAAGGCAGCCCACCACGAAATTAATCTACCGTGTGCAAGAGTGGCGAAATTGGTAGACGCGCTGGGTTTAGGGTCCAGTTCCCGAAAGGGAGTGGGGGTTCGAGTCCCTTCTCTTGCACCATACTTCGCCAAGGCTTCGTATGGCACGGCCAGTCTTTTAATGAATTGACAAGGCAAATACAATAGCGTGGATAGAACTAAGCGAAGTATGGGTCTGCATCCGGCGTAGCCTTTAGGCGAAGACGGACGGCGCCAGTCTTTTAAGAGATTCATTCAAAAACTAGAAAGATACTGATAGAATTAATAGATTTACCGTGAAATTATCAATCGAAGAATATTTCATTGTTAGAGCAGTACTAGTTGATGCTTTTTATGCCATTGGAGACAATTTGGGATGCTCAGAAAAGACCATAGATCATCTTATACACAAAGACGAGATAGAATTTTTTTTGGATGGGAATGAAAGCAATATATGCAACGCAGCTTTTAAAGTAGTATTTGACGATTTTTGGCCGCAGGATTATTTAACACGACTGGGACACAAGAAAGAAAAATTTATGCAGCTTTGGGAAAAATTGAAGCAAACAGATATCAAATAAAATTTGAGCGTTTGTCTTGACCTCGTTGCGCTAGTCACTTTTAATAGGCCATTGTCATGACCCATCCGCAACCATATTTTGGGCATACAACACTAGTTATAGCAACGTCTTCTAAATAGACGCAGTCTTTTAAGGAAAAATACATGATTAATCTTTTTGTTTTAGCTTTTCTGCATATCGGTGACACCGTTTTACTAATCCATCGCACTGGCACAAATTTTGGCAATGGGCTGTATGGGCTGGTTGGTGGAAAAGTAGAGCAAGGCGAGACAGCCTTGCAAGCGATCAGGCGCGAAATACGCGAAGAAGTGGCAATCGATCTGCCAGAATCTGCTTTTCAGTT
>Ga0207087_1061_pt2 | contig 23683 bp, 25 predicted proteins | sample Alteio_BWMinHeat_51_FD_153544 | JGI IMG/M metagenome (GOLD analysis project Ga0207087, IMG submission 153544) | Enriched cells from forest soil in Barre Woods Harvard Forest LTER site, Petersham, Massachusetts, United States -... | ecosystem: Environmental > Terrestrial > Soil > Temperate forest >... | reverse complement strand
CACGCCTGGTGCCTGAAGCGAACAGCTGTTGCGCCTGAAGTCTAGTACTGAAGTGCGCTTCTGCTGGCCTCTCGAGGTCTACAGCCCAGATCGACCTTTGCTCACCGGATAGATTCTGAACTCAACCGGTTTCTTGTGGCCGGCTTTCTCGAATTCAGGGCATGCGCGAATTCGTACGCTCTTGCCTGCCGGTGATCAGGTTATGGACCTCGATGCCAGGCATCCCCTACATGGGGGTTTTCTGGATGAAGTCGCGTAGATGGGGATCATCCTCGCGATCGAGCCGGGCATGGATTGCGTCTCTCGCGGCAACCGTATCGATGTCGATGAGTACAAGGTAAGCGTAGAAGCGCTCGTGAGAAGTACCGTGTTCCAAAACGTTCTTCAAAGCGGGAATGGCAGGATCTCCAATCAGCGAAAGCGCCTTTCCTGCGGGGCTCGTTTCCAGCCGCTCGACTAGCCGCCGCTCGGACGACCGCAAAACCCGTTGTGCGGCGCGGCGCTCCGCTCGCGCCTCGCTCCGGCTTCTGTCCTGACATTGAGGAGATATAATGCGTACCATGCGCGTTAGGTTGAGTCGAGTTGCAGTGGTCTTCGGCATATGCTTGCCGCTTGCAGTATTCTGTAAGAGCCAAGATAGGTTTGAGTCGGGGAAGTACAAAGGTTTCACGAAGTACTCCGCTCTCGCAATCGTGGAGCTGCGGGAACCATTTATCGTGCGCGAAGCAAAAGGCATTATTCAGTATCCCAACGGAAATGGTTTTCTCCCGAATGTACTCGTGGAGATACGAAACTCAAGCGGCACGATTAAGGCTACAAAGACTGATTCACAAGGGCGGTTCAAGTTTCGCGGCCTTAGAGAAGGCACTTATATGCTTAAGACAACTCTATCCGGATTTCAATCAGTTGTCGGAACCGTTTTACTGCAAAAGAACGCCAAGAAGTCTGAGGAAATAAAAATTGAAATGCCCCTCGGTGTGTAACGACCGCTAGGCAGGTGGGGATGAACGAAATAGATTTGATGCTCCGCGCCGCACTCGTTTCCTTATTCTTTGGCTTTTTCGCGCACTCGCTTCACGGCCAAAACTGCAAAGAGATGGTCTACGGTCATCAAAACCAGATCGACCGCAGTCCAATTGAACTGCGACAGATTAAAGGGAAAGTCTTAGACCCAAGCGGGACCGTGCTGCCACAAGTCTGCGTTGGGATTTTTACAGAACCAGAACACAAACTCGTGCGGTACGCTCAAACGGACCAAACTGGGCTATTCGCTCTAGACACGACGGGGCTGCCAGACGGTGAATATCGGTTCGTAGGGCAGTCCCCCGGATTCTGTCCAGCCAATGCACGAATCTGGAGCAAATCCCGCTCTCACCAGACGAAAACTCTTGTGGTGCACATGAACGTGCGGGGAATCGACACTTGCAGCTATGTCGAACGGAGCAAGAAGTGAAAAACGTAAAGTCTTCGCGTAAGTCCCGCTTACCGTACAAGTGATCTGGGCCGATTCCATTGCTCTGCTGGCAGTTGATGGCCTCCGAGGATGATCGATGACAAGCAGCGTCCAATTAAAGGCGGCGGCGTCCATCTGGCGTCCAAAATCGGCCATTTCTAGGGGTATTTTCAGCGACTCAGCCGCATAAAGGCAATTGAATCATCGAGACTTATGGAGCGGGCGATGGGAATCGAACCCACGTCCGAAGCTTGGGAAGCTTCTATACTGCCATTGTACGACGCCCGCTCATTCCTCTAGTTTGTTGATTATACACAACTAAGCGGCTACCGGTACAGTGCGGCCGTTTTCCAATAACTTCCATATTTTCCAATTCCATCTTGGAAAACGCCTCTTGCACCTTGTCGAGTGGAATTTCTCCGGTATATCTTGCCGTCATCACAGCAGAGCTGTGACCCATTTGTTGCCGGAGTACGGCAGGATTCATCCCGGACAATTCCCATCTCCGATTGCAGCCGTGACGAAACGCATGCATCCCAGCTTGAGGCAACCCAAGGGTTCTCAACACAGGATGCAAGAATCTATGCAGCACACTTGTTTCGCGCAATGCAGTTCCCCGCTTCGACCGAAATACCAGCGAGGTTTGAGTTTGAGGACCCTTCAAGAAGCGCTTGAGCATCAACAACGCCTCCCGCCCTTCCGTATCCGCGAGGAGAACTGTCCGATAAGCCGCCACGTTCTTACACGGACCAATAACGTACGTCCGTTGATCGGCTGATTCATCCACGCGAATCGTTCTCGCTTTGAAATCAAGATCATTGATTCTCAAAGCGAACAACTCCGCACAACGCAAACCACTCGCAGCTGCGAGAATGAACAACGTGGCGTATCGTTCTTTTAGCACGTCGTCTACATCCAGCTTGTAGACTTCGCGGGCAATCTGCTTCGCCTGCGCCCATACGAACGACACCGCTCCACGGCTTTCAATCTTCATCTGCAACTTGTCACGTTCGGGAATTGCAAGGCCCTCCTGGGAGAACGGTGGTTTCTTGTCCTTCGAGCTACAAGAAAGAACCCGCTGCATCGTTCGCAGAATGTTCTTAATGGTGACCCAAGACAAATCCGACTGACGTTTCTTCCAGATCCACTCGTTCACTGCATCTATATCGATGTGCTCGACCGGGACCTCGTTCCAGTCCGCCTCGAGATGAACCTTCAGATGTCCATCCGCCACTGAGAACGTGGATTGTCGAAGCATCCTAGGAGCAAAGGTTTCCCGGTAGTGTTTGACTGCATGAGCGAAAGTAAGAGACGAAGGAATTTTGTATTCATTTGAATTGACCTTCAGATTCAATATGAATTCCAATTTCTTCCTTTCCGCTTCGCTCTTCGTCATTGTTTTGACCGGCCCGATTATTTCTGTTTCCCTTTTCCGTTTCTCCCGTCCTGGGACATCAATCCAGTATTGGAAGAAATACTCTTCTATGCCCTTTCTCCGATTAAAACGTATTCGGACAGAGGGGTTCTGCCCAGCCCGGCGACTCATGCATTTTCCTCTCTTTCGAGTCGCTGAAACTGGCGGCAACCCAATAGTATCAGCACCAGATATGGGTTCAATGGAGATCCCAGGCTGAGCAGTTGGGTGGACAGTGGATTCGGACATGGAATTGCGGGTCATCGCAAAGGCTCTCGCTCCTCACTGCTCGTGGCAGGGTTCGCTTGCGTGGGTTATATCTCTATCGCACGACTGCAGGTCGGCTGCTCCGCTCCGCAATTCTTTTAATGCTTTCTCGACAGTATGTCTGGCGTAATACGCGGGATCGTGCTTATCACTGGCCCGGTAGTCTGCGAGCGACAGGCTCTTCCAATTCGTACTCGCGCTTCACGTGTTGGGGAGGCTTGTTGATGATCGACATGTGTTTCCTCCTTTCTCTTCTTTCTCTTCCTTGGACACGGGCAAAGCACTTCGCAAACAGAGCACTTCCCTGTTTGCGGGGCTGGAGCGACCCCACGGTTCTTTTGGGCAGCCAAAGGCTCCCAAAATCGGGGTCGCTCCAGCCCAGCCGGGGGTTTTGCCCGCGTCCAAAATCAACCATCGCGCTATGCGCAACCTCTTTGCTCCCAATAACTTCCGTTCACCGCAGAGGTGAACGGAACGGTGAACCGCACAGTGAACCGTGCCGTTCATGCGCCGTTCACCCGGTTTCTTATCTTCTCGTCGAGTGGTGATCGCCCATTCCGAACGAGATAGGTGTCAAAGAAAACCGTCCTCGGCGGAGCAAGCTGTGAAAACTCAAGCCTCAGTTCAGTTTCGGCGAGACGGCCTCTGACCCATGCCTGGTAAAGACCTTCAAAGCGCTCGCCGTGAAACCGACGGCGTGCCTCGTTCAAAAACTCGAAGTCCGCCGCCACCGGCACAACGTATTCGTGCCTCTCCCACTTTCGGCGGATTTCGAAGTAACGAAGCACCTCGCTGGATACGTCGGATTCGAGCGGCTGTTTGACGCTCGAGCGGAAGCGATCTTCGGCGCGGCGAAACTCCGTGGGCCGCGGCGCAATGTAGAGCAAGCGAAGGCTCTTCAAGTGGCGGAAGAGTCCTTGATAGGCCGCGAGATGCGCGACAAAACTCCTTAGGCTTCCCGTGCCGGAATCGACATACCCGAATGTGACCACAGGCGAGGCACCCGATATAGAGGCCGCGAGAAAAAGAGGAAACTTATCCACGAAATAGCGAACGGTCGAATGGCTGCCGGGGCCGCCCTCGTAAACCTTCGCTGGGAGAACGTCCTTCGGAACGGCGAGAGATTCACAGAAGAGATTGACCTTGTCGCTTTCGGTCTCAAGAAAGTCGTGCCCTGGATTCTCAAGGAGAAAGTCCATCTGCACGAGACGCGTGCGGATGTAGTCCAACGAGTGCCGGCGACGATTGCGGACGTTGTCCTTATCGATGGACCCGTAGACAAGCCGGGAAAACAGATGAAAGACTGACCCTGCGCCCAGATAATCGCGCACCGTGGCGTGTGCGTGCTTCAGGAGTTTTTGTGAGAAAGCCATGGAGCGCTTTCCCCGGCTCACCCCGGTGAAGGTGTTGAACTGACGCATGGTGAAGTAACCTGAGTGCGTCACCACCACGGAAAGGAAACGCGCCTCTGGTTCCGTGTAGCCGAGAGCTGCTATTCGTTCGATTTGATCCTGGGGTATTTTCATAGCGACAAAATCTCCGCCGTCAATTCACGTTGATCCAGAACGCGCCGAAGGTTCGACACGTCGTTGGCATGGGCATAGATGGAAAATCCGGCACGGATTTTTTCCGCGAGATGCCGTCCACGGTAATGGCTCGTGGCAACATGGGCTCGTTCTCCCTCGGGGGTGTCGTACTCGACGCGCACGTCAGGAAGAGGGATCTTTCCGCGCACCACTTGAAGTCCATGCCGTTCGGCCACGGTGCGCTTGCTCTCGGAGGAGGCGCGGTCCGGACCGAGTTTCGCGAGGTCGTGGTAGACCCGTTTTTTCAACTCGTAATCGAGGACTACGCGGAAGCTCCGTCCGCCCCAGCGTTCAATCTTGTCCGCCGCTTTCTGGTAGAGCCGGTAGAGGTCGGCGTCATGGTCAGCTTCGCGTGGTTTGGCGAAGCCAAAGTAAGGGCCTGTTCCTTACCGGCGCTCCTGTTTTCGGTGAGGAAACGGTGGCCCGACTTGGTGAGCGTGAGCAATCGTCGTGAGCCCTTTTCCTCATGAGGAATGGACTTCATCTGGACCAGGCCTTGCCGGATGAGGTTTTCGACACGGGTCGCATTCGGCCTTTATCGCTGCCATAGGCGAACTCCGTCAGATCCTCCTGAGCAATCACGCGAAACTTGCCAACTTCGACCATCGTTGCGATTTCCGAGGTCCGCAGACGATAGCTGCGGCCCCGGATTTCGTAGACCTGGCGCGGCTCCGGCGAGCGAGCCGCGCCGGGATCGGTATGGGAACTTGCCCTCTCAACATGCGCTTCCCGCACTTGGTCAGGCGACTCCTGATTGCGGCATGGCTGTTGGGCTTTGCGCTCGCGCTCCTTGGAGACCTGGCGCGGGCCGATGAACTCCTCGGGTTCGTAGCCGCGGGCCATTTCAGTCGGTCTCCTCTTCAAACCAAGGCGCGGGCACCTCGGTCCCACCCGTGTGAAGCTGTTTGTCGAGATGGGAGAGTTTTCGCCCAGTGTCCGCGAGGAAGAATTTGCGGATGAAAACCAAGGCGGCAGCAAACACGTTGACGGACACGAGAGCCATATAGGTCAGGATGGGTGTCGCATATTCACGCCAAAGGACGAGCTTGTAAGGCGCGAAGAATTTCAGTTCACCCATGAGCCAGAAAACCAGGGCCAAGAGGATGGCTATGGTAATGATCAATGCGTTTGCAATCATTTCAGCCCTCCCGGGTGGAGTGAGGACTCACGCGAGGTTACGTGCGAGACCTGATGGCTAGCGCCGGACGATTGCGGCAACGGGCGCGGAGTTGGCCCCTGGGGTGGGAAAACCTCGTAGACATACCTTTCAAGGACAGCGGCGATGTTGTACGCGAGGGTGATGCTTGGCAGAAAGCGCCCTTCCTCGGTGGCGTCGATGCACTGGGCCGATTGACGCCTACACGGGCCGCGAGGTCGCTCCCTTGGTCGAGTCGCCTGGGACGCCAGCAACGTGAAGTGGCAGCGGGCAGCAATTCCGATCAGAGGTGGAGTTGCTGTCATTGTCCTTCACGGCTCGTCAGCGAGGCATCCAGCGAGAGTTGCCTTCTACTCTCACTAATGGGCAAAAAGTCGTCGGAATGTTTCAAAGAAAAATGTTTCATAGCCGCGCGAGTTTTTTTTTCGGCAGGATCGGCAATATTTGCTGCAGTACTACGACAGGGAAGCGGCATGGGGTTGACGGGACAGCCGACGATGGGCTCACGATCAGCCACATATATTAAGGATGCCGGGAATCTCCCAGAGACCTCCTGGGCCTGATTTATCATCAACATACGCAGAGCAATGATTTGTGAATCAGGGCAGCGACAAGGACGAATTTTTTGACTATACGACTTGCACTTCGACCAGACCATAGACGCGGCCCGCGTCGGCTTTGGCCGCTCCTAGTTTGAGCAGCAACTCGTCGCGTGTCAGCTCCTGGCCTTGCAGTTCCCGAAGCCTAGCCCAGAGACGTCTAAGCCGACGCTGGCGGATGGCACGTTCCTTCTGCCGGCGTCCCACGCTGCGGGCCAAAATGTAGAGTTCTCCCTCTCGAGGCAGCAGCTTCACTTCCACAGACTCTTTGACCTGACCCCAAGGCCGTTCGAGAAACTGCTTCTCCAGTTTGCCCAGCCGACCCCGCGGCGTGCCTACCAGATACGCCACCGGCGAGGTGGCTTCGCGCATCTCTTTCAGCTGTTCCTCGGTGGGGATGCCTCGATCCATCACCCAGATGCGTTTCGCTTGTCCGTATTGCTTCTCGATCTTGTCCAGAAAGGCCTGCAGCGTAGTCTTCTCACTGGTGTTCCCCGCCAGCATCTCATAAGCCAGCGGCAGGCCGTCTGGCGTCACCACCAGAGCGATGATGACCTGCACGCAGTCTGGGCGTTTGTCCCGGCTGTAGCCAAAGCGTCGCTTCCCACTGGCCGGCGGATCGCACTCGAAATACGTGCTGGTCAGGTCGTACAGCAGCACCTCAAATTCCACGTGGAATAGGTCCTGCCAGCGTTCTCGCAGAAAGCTGAACAGAGCGGCCTTGTGCGCCAGCAACTTGTCCTGACAGCGGTACAAGGACTGCAGTTCCATGGCTTCTCCCGATCGGCCCAGCAAATCGGCCATGGCGCTATGCACATACCACTCGCGGTGTAGACGCCACTCGCTGCCCGGTGAGATCAGCCGATAACTCACCAACGTCTTGAGCACGTCGAGCCAGGCGGTTCCCTCGCGGCTCACCCCCAGCCGCTCTTTCCAGAAATCGTCCAGCTGCAGTTGCTGCCATAACTCCCCGCTCAGCCAGCACGCTCCCCACTGGCGCGGCCGCTTGACCTGAAGCTCACTCAAACGGACATGCACCACTTCGTGCGCCAAATCCGGGGCCTGCCGATCTTCCGGAAAAAGTGCCACCTGATGCCACTCGCCCTGAGGCTCTTCGAAAACTTCGATGCACCGGCACCAGGTGGCTTTCTGGCTGTCGTTGATTTCCCCCAGGTACAGCACTTGCCTCTGCACGACACGCCGCGAGGAACCCCGTCGGTTCTCCACGATGCTCCAGTACCGATGCTCCTTGCCATCCTTCACGCGAAGCGTGCTGCGCAGAAACATACCGCCATTGTGCATGGCTCATCGCAGCAAACAAGGGGGTAGGTCTTCACTACAACGACTAGCGGGGAAAGCGCGACTGAAAGGAATACACTTATCGTTTGGAGGCCGCCAAAAATCGGCAAAATGAACGCCCAGTTGTCAAAGTCGGGCTAACCGGGCACGAAGCCGGAAACGGCGGACACGGACAAGGAACACCTAAAACCCGTCGCGCTTTCCTCTACTCGGAGCAGCCTGTGGTGAAAGTCGCGTATTTCACTTTGTAACCTAACCTAGAGTAACTTGTTTTCGTCCATGTCTCTCATAGAATGCAAATGGATTCTTGGAGAAGAATCGATGGCGATGGGGTGTGGTCCGCAATAACTCCATCTAGCGCTTTTCCACCAATGTAACATTGTTATATTCTGATCGCCTTGTTAGCACCGCCTCGATTTCATCTTCTCGAATGTCGCTTGATTTAATAGGTATTAGCGCTGGATAGCATTTTTGGTAGGGACAAATGAGACGCGAAAGTCGCTCCTCGTACCGAAGAACTTCATCATGATGTTTGGGATCCTCAAGGTCTGCTCGTAATAGTGTCCGTTCCAAAGCCCGATCTCCCTGTGCCAGGACTTCCATCAAGGCAACGCGCACGCTTGTGCTCTGCCCAGAGAGCATTGTAGGCGCGCGCGACGTTACGGTGCATCAGTCGCTCCCCATGCCCTTAGCGTTCAATGGGCGACGCCACGGTTGAGGAGGTTAAAACGGAGTGTGAGAAGCGCATGCAAGCGGGTGAGTTCATCGAGGCAAGCAATCGCGGGTCGGACCGCACGTTCACCAGCGGAAATGATTGAATACGAGCGCGACACCATCCAAGTGATGCCAGCGGGACGGAAACAACTCGCACCAATCGCGAGTTTCGAGACACGTAGTGCGATCGAGCAAATCCATTCGCATCTCAGCGAGACCCAGCAAGTCGCGGTCGATCAAGCAGTCGCCGTCGCAACATGGGCGCCGGACGCTGTGTCAGTGCTCGCAAAAAGATCAGCCCACACACACATTGCGTTTCGCAATCGATGCCAATACTCTCCTGAAAGAACAAGTTGGCCAGCGAGTTCGCGGTAACAATCGGGGAAGGACTTTCCTGAAAATACGACAGAGTCCACGAATTCCCAGAGCATCTCATTGACTTCGTAGCCCGGAACCTCCTTCCTTAGGTTTGACCATACATTAGAGGCACGCTGATGTCTGATGAGAGGCCCGCCGGACCTGACGGCATAACCGAGATGGTCACAGATTCGCTTGGCGAACACGCCACACCAGATGTCGCCAAATCGGTCGTACGGCCAGTCTTCGCCCATCAGCAGAAAGTACATAACAGGAATCAAGTTTCTCTTAAATGAAAGGTTCATGCCACACATTGGGAAATAGTTTCCACGCGGAATCACTTGATTGATTGGCTTAATTTCTGATGGCTGCCTAGTTATAAATAGCGACGTAATGGCGTCGTAGTCGGGAACGCCTTCCCACAACCCATGATTCATAACGCATTCGAGTTTCCTGGTCGTCGACAAGTACGGAAAACCACGTGGCGTCGTTCCTTCGACCGTCGACGTCCAAGCCGGCGAAGGGGATGTTGTGTTGAGCATTTCCGAATGGTTCGAAACGAAAGCGTCACCTATTGGCAGGCAATCGTCATCTAGGGTAATGACGAACTCGGCGTTGGACTGCCATGCCTTTAAGAACCCGAATGATCGGATGCAGTCTGAGCGGCGAGGAATAATCCAGGAATCCTTTCCAAGCTCAATATCGATTTCCCTCCACGAATAGTGCTCTACATTTGCAGCCTTCAAATCAAAGGACTGTTCAGGATTGTCCTCAACAACTATTACATGGTGTCCTCTAAACTGGTCTTTCCATACTTTCAAGAAGTTCGAGATTTGTGGTTCTCGTACGGTCGGAATTACTATTGCAGCCGTCAAGGAATAGACCTCTCCGCCGAGAACGGCGCTACCGCGCCATTGCGTCCCATCGAGCCCGGAAATGGCTACTCGCGCACGTCTGAATACCGATCTGGGTCAGGCACAATGAAGGCAACAATCATGGTCTTCGTGGCTCTTCAACGGCTGGGAGATTCTCTAACCTAATTGCCGGCCCTTGAGCGCGCTGCCCAACAAGCTATGCTTCGAGAACGATCAAGGTCAATGATAACCATGTGACAAAATGACGAAAAAGAGGGACAGCTTGGGTCCTACTAGGAATGGCGCGTGCGGTGGAACCGTTCAATGTCGCTGTTGCCCTCCGGCGGATAAACGCCGTCCGCCGGGGTGATGCCGAGCCGCCCGAGCGTTCCGAGAAGCGCGAAGAAGTGGAGTGCGTCCCTCTGTCTGTCGTCATAGTCAAGTTTTCCTCTCGGCTGCCCTCGGGCAGCCGTTCGAGCACCCAATTACGGGCTCCGCCCAGATCTTCGTCGTATCCGGCTGCCAGATCTCATTCGGCTTCGGCGCTGCGCATCAAGAGTCAGTTTACGCAGAAAGCAGTCATCATTGAGTATTAGTCAAATCAGTTCTTGACATTTGGTCCATAACTTAATTAAGTAAGGAAAAGTTGGGCGAGCGTACGTGAATCGGCTCAGCCAAGCTGGCAGGTGTGTATGTCCTATGATAAGGATCTGTTATTTTCACATGTTTCATTCATCCTTTCCGAACACCCAGAAAGCTCACTTGGCACTCTTTCTAGGCAACTAGGAGTGAGCGCACGGACCCTCGAAACAGTTATTTCTGAGCGCACTGGCAAGGCATTCAGATTTCTTCGAGAGGCGGCCATGATATCAGCTGTGGGTCGGCTGCTCGCTCAACGCCCGCTCTTGGCGATCAAAGAGATATCTTATGCGATGGGATACAGGTCTCCTCGATCGTTCGCGCGTGCCGTCAGGCGGGTCTGTGGTCTGACACCCGCACAGCTCCGATTTCGGGCGGGGCAGACTCTATTGTCTGTAACCGACTCGAAGCGGTCACTTCCGGACGCAGTTCCAGCCCCGTGCTAATCTCTAGTGATGATCTCTGTTCCTAACATGTCGTCGTGTCATCGGAGAAAAACCAGTACATGGCTTGGTAGACTGAGTTGTTTTGTTTTTCTGCGCTTGACACATTGCGTTACCCTGCGAGTGGCGTTGTGCGTAAGTCCGACAGGCGGATGCGGTCAGAGAGCAAGGTTCCCAGGCTAGGGCATTCCGATAGCCGAGGCCTCTCAATTTGCCTAGACTCCAAGAGGATTGATTACGCGCAAAGATTTGAGCTTGGAAATCTGCTGACAGCCGCATACGTCAATGGCCTTAGAGCACATCTCATCTTGCAAGACCAATACACTATTCGCGTAGCATATCGCGTATGCCAAGAGGTTGGCCGGCGAGCGTTACTACTACATAGAATGCGAGCAAGCGCGGTTCCTACGTGTCGCCCAGAACATTTGCTCTGGAGGAATCTCTGAAGGGTAATGACAAGAAATCTGTTCGAATCCGGTCGAGCCGCGGCTCTCAGCCTTCGAGCGAGTGGCGCGCAACGCCAAGCACTGGCACGGCGGCGACCAGCCGTGGCCCTCGACGGCCACCGGCTGAATCCGTCATTGAGTCTACAGGTCCTAAGTGGCGTAACATGCGCTCCTTCCGAGGGCTCACTACTTTCAACCAAATCTGGCGAACGTCCGGAATTGTGTCCTGGAATACCGACAAGAAGCTAGAGCGGGTACACCAAAACTCTCTTATTTCTTGCGTGAGGACCTGAAGGAAGTTGGTAGCATCGGAAAAGATAGCGTCTACCGTAGCTTCGGTTAGGGCCATGTTTAAAGATTACAGAATTGTATGTGTGACTCCAGTATTTAGTCGGCGATATCTGAAACTGTTGTCCCGGTACATTCTCTTGTCTTCAGTCGTCGATGAATACAGGCTTTGGTTAAATACGACTCGACTGGATGACATTAAATATTGTGATGAACTGCAAAGGCAATCAGACAGATTTGTTGTCGAGCGCTCGTCAAGAGTTGACGACAATGATCTCGCAACAAGTACGTTGTATCGGAATTGTGTGGATGACAAGACGATCTATATCCGTTTCGAGGACGATATAGTCTTTCTGGAACCAGAGTTCTTCAGTAAGTTCTTACAATTTCGAGTGGATAACCCTAGTTATTTCCTTGTGTTTCCCAATATTGTTAATAATCAATTTTGTCTTCAGTTGCAGACGCAACAAGGAACAGTTGCAGCAGAGCAGTCGCACCCGTGGTCATTGGACAAAGCTGCTTGGCGACATCCGCGATTCGCTGAACAACTACATCACGCTTTTCTTCAATCCGTGGCCTCAGGGAGCTGCGCCGAATGGCACTTTGGGCCTCGCACGCTCGCTGCCCAAAGACGTGTTTTCCAATGCATGACATGGTTCGGTAGGGATTTCGCGATGTTCGCTGGAAACGTACCGGAGCAAAACGAAGACGAGTGGTTGAGCGTTGTCAAGCCGTCCGAATTGATGAGGGCAAATTGCATATATGGCGACGCCGTTGTATGTCACTTTGCTTATCCATTCCAGGAGGCGCATTTAGAATCGACAGATTTGTTATCCCGCTATGTCTCTATCGCCGAAGGAAATGTTCCTCAAAACGCTGAATCGCTTGGGCCACTGAGTGGTATTGACTTGTGGGCGCCACGCTTGTTCGATGCGATTGGAAACATAGGTAACGCGTCGGTTCTCGAGTTGACTGATCCTGACTATGTGGCAGCGCAAATAAGACTCGCCGGTTTGGTTGGAGACAGTCGATTCTTATATGGCGTGGACAATCAGTGTATGAACACGGGTGGAGCTGGTCTATGGCAGATTCCTATGCAGCTCGCTCGCTGCTTGGTACAAATGAGTAATTATAGTATTTCTACGGCTATTGAAATCGGGACGTGGACTGGATGGACGGCCGCCTTGATCGCAGCTTACCTTGCCAGACTAAATGGTGAATTTCACTTCACAACTGTAGACATCAAGAATCACTTTGACTGCTATCCGGCAATACAGAGAATTCTGCCAATAGACTTTCATCTTGGGACATCGGCAGATTTTCGCGAATCCAAATACGACCTTGCGTTTATAGATGGCGATCACACATACGATTCTTGCCGCGCAGACTATCAAAACGTCGGCCGCGGTGCCTCGATTTGTATATTTCATGACATCAACGATGAGTTTGTATTGCGGCACAAACCAAACCAGGGTGGCGTCCCGAGGTTATGGCAAGAGATCAAATCGCAAACGCGCAAGCCTGACGAAATGTACGAGTTTCTCGACCATTCCCAAGATCGCCAAATCATGGGAATTGGAATGCTTGTCCGCAACAGTGCTATGCGCGGCCGACCATGACCTGGATTCGGAAACATCTCACGAAGTAAGTGAACGCGGGCCCGAAATGTTCATGCAGCTAAATCGGCAATGGGCCGATAGTGGGATAGTGGAAGTGAACTGCGTCCCGTTGTCAGTGGTCAGCGTCGAGTTTCTCCTCGTGGCTGCCCTCGGGCAGCCGTTCGAGCACGGCCTGACCGCTGCCACCGACCGACTTCACTGGTAGCGAAGCGCTTCCATGGGATGGATTCCAAGAGCTCGCACGCCAGGTACAAGGCATGCAGCGCACGCTGCTATCAAGAGCAACAAAGATACGCTTCCGAGCGTAACGGCGTCGTATGGTGTGATGCCGAAGAGAAACTGCTGGAGTGTCTTGGTCAAACCGAATGCACAGGTCAGTCCGAGAACCAGTCCCCAAACAACGGGCCGCATTCCTTGAATGACTACAAGGCCGAGGATGTTGCTAGACTGTGCGCCTATTGCACGGCGGACGCCAATCTCACTGGTGCGTTGTTCAATTCCGAACGAGACTACAGCATAGACTCCGGAAACCGTGAGCAACAACGAAAAACTACCATAAATTAGTGAAATCGCAACCAGTAGTTTGTTTGAACCGCGGCCTCCGATAGAATTTTCTACTAAGGTTTCCATCGGTATGATCTCGGTGATCGACGCATTCTTGTCGGTATCCAGCACGGCCCCTTTCAGCAGCGGACCGAACCTTTGCGTTTCCAGCTCGCCGTGGACGACGAACTTCAGATTCTCGACGAGAGAGAATCGCCAGGTGCGGTAGTCGACATACACTGCAGGGTTGGGATCCATTTGCAATCCGAACATTCTGACGTCTCCGGCTACTCCGATCACCTCATATGGGATGCCTCCGACTCGCTGCCATGCGCTTGGATCTTGGTAAATCGTTGTGTCTTTTCTCTGAAGACGATCCTGGATCTCGGGCAAGTAACTGAACCCATCGTTTTTCAACTCGAGAACGTCAATCTGTTTCCCCAGCGACTCGCTCAGGCCCCAAAGTCTCTCCGCGAGTGCTTTGCTGATCACGACACCTCTAGGCGCTGAGTCGGCAACTTGCGCATTGAACTCCCGGCCTCGCAAGATTGGTATGCCCAAAGTGCGGAAGTAGTCAGGGCCGACCACCCATGTTCCTATACTTCCAGTTACCAACCTTCCCTCAACACCGAGCGTTGTCGCTTTCACGCTCGACCACCTGATTGGTACGCCTTGGGCCGCAGCCGCAGAATCCACTCCCGGCAATGTTCGGATGCGCGCCAGAATACTCTCCGCGAACAGAGCCTGACGCTGGACCGCCTCGCTGTTCAATCTGACGAAGGTTTCCCGGGGCAACCTATGATTCCAGATCATGTAACTTGGAAGCTTCACATCTAACATTAGAACATTGGACGATCGAAAGCCCCAATCGCTACGGGCCATGCGCAGAAAGCTGTTTATGAGCAGACCCGCGCCGACCAAAAGAATCAGCGCAACTGCCGTCTCCAAAGAGACGATGAGATCACGAAGCTGCCGGTGCCTGATAGGCTGAGTAGTCGTACTACCCACCTGCAGCGATACGAGCAGGTTTGCCCGTGAAGTTCTGTAAGCTGGGATGATTCCAGAAAGGATCCCACTCATTACAGAGACTCCCAATGCAAAGATAACCACATGAAAGTTCAGGTGCGCTGTTTCAAAGCGAGGAATATCGCCGAGGCGTAGGGCCCGGAGCATCAAGACTCCCCAATATGCACACCCTACTCCGAGTGCTCCAGAGGCGAGCGACAGTAGCATGTTTTCTGTCAATAGAAGACGAAAGAGACTCCATCGACTGGCACCGAATGAAGCCCGAATGGCCAACTCTTGCTCGCGCCCCACGCCGCGAGCCAGTATTAGGTTCGACACATTGGCGCACGCAATCAGGAGCAATAGCATGATCGCCACGAACAGCGTCCAAAGGGCGGCTTCATATTTTCCGATCACAACACCGTACAAAGAGAATATGCCGGGATGTCCGCTTTGTTCGCCAGCTGTGTTGCTCGGCATCATCTGATTGTTAAGTATCTCGAATTCAGCGGCGGCCTGTTGAATGGTCAAACCTGGTCGGAGCCGCGCTAGTCCTTGAACCTGTTCAAATATTCCAGTTTGCCTTGTCAACGGCACCCACAACTTTGCATATTGATCGGGAAAGAAAAATCCTCGAGGCATCACCCCAAGAACTCCATACGACTTACCATTGATCTGAATTGACCTACCAATGAGACGAGGATCGCCGGTGAAGCGCGTTCGCCACAGATCGTAAGAAAGGACAACCTTGTTCTCGTTCCCAGGCTCTTCTTCAATCTCGGAAAACGTCTGCCCCAACAGTGACGGCACACCTAGCACAGAGAACGTTTTCGTACCAACCATCGCTCCCTGAACAGAGTCCGTATCGTTTGTACCTAAAGAGAAGGTGAATGGGTTGATTTGAAACACAGAGATGCTCTCGAACGTTCTACTTCTTTTTTGCCATTGCTCGACGACTTCACCGTTTAGGCCACGACGCACGTCGAACGACTTCGTCCCCCAAATGAAAACTAGTCGATCCGTACTACGATAAGGAAAAGGCTCAAGTAGAACTGCGTCAACAAAACTGAACACAGTCGTACTAACTCCAATACCTAAGCCGAGCGTCAAAAACGCCATCAGGGTGAATGAGCGGTTTCGCACTAGAGCCATCGCTACCTGCGTGATGTATCGTCGAGCGGTCTCCAACCTATCGACTCCTTCCGATTGTCAGACTCTCAAGGTCGGTCAGCTACAACGCAGCTACGTCCAAATTGCATCGATTCTTCCGTCTCGACAGTCCGAGCCTCAATTCTGTGTCTTCGGATCGAACCAGATATCATGTGCTTTCGTTTGCATCCGGGGGGGACGACATTTGGTCCCGGACCGATTGCCTCCAAGATCTGAATACAGATCTCACGCGTGCAAGACTGCGCTCTTTTCGGTACTTACCCTGAAGGTAGACAGATTCTGACGATAGCGACGAGTTGGACTGCCCATAGGGATTAGGACACCTTTCAACCAGCCGCGGCTGGTTTCGGTACGCATTGCGCACCTCAAAATTGATATGTTCACCGGAAAGGAAGTAATCATAGGTCCAAGGGGCTTGAGACAATCCATCGACATCAAAAGCGCCGACATTACGTAGATACATGTTCCGCATCTCGAAGACCGGGTTATCATCCTCAATGTATTTATTTAGATAATACATATCTCTTCGGCTGTCAATCATTGAAAAATGGAAAAACCGAAGAGGTTTCCCGTTAACTAAATAGCCCCCTGATCCATGTAGGCGCGTCAAGCACCGCCTAGATACATTCCAATTCCCCACATTGTAACCCGGCTCTCTCAGAATCGAGATGTCGAAGAACGAGAATGCCATGTCAAGCCACTTTTGGTCGCAATATACGCCTCTTGATGAGTCTGCGTAACATAAGATTTGTAGCTTCCGATTCCACCATTGCAGAAAATCCAGTCCGAGGCCCGAGCGGCGGACCCCTACAAACCCTGAATTGTATGTACCACACATCATAGTACGCATCATAAGATCCTGAATGCCATCATAGGATTCTTCGTCGTGCAGGTGATGCGGAGTCAGCAAGATACCTGTCTTCGGGAATATCGATTCAAGCTCCTCAAATCTGCTATATACGAACGAATCCGGATCCAAGAACACAAAGGATTGTTCTTCTGGATATTCGTCCATCGCATACAACAGGAATTGAGCTTTGACGGCCCTGCAGGCCTCATAGAGCCTATGACGAAATAAGAACGAATCAAAGTTTGGAATGCCAATCTCAGATGCCAAAACAACCCGCGATGAACATTTCTTGAGGCCGACCATTGCAGAGCGATCTCGCTCGACAAGACACAGGATCGATTTGTGCTGCGGTTGAGTCTCACTGAGAGACTGCATCAGGCAAGCGACCTTCGGCAGGTGGTTTGCCGCCGAAATCGTACATACCACCATAACTCCTCCTTGGAGTCACGCCTCAACGAACGTCGACGCCAATTGTGGTCAAGGCCCACAAGAATCATTTCTCTCCGTGTCGGACCATTCACAATAGACATTGCAAGAGCCTTTGGCAAGAAAAGAAAACTTTGTGGCGTCACACCGCTGCTTGCATAATTTCATCGAGTGCCGCTCGGGGGAGCAGCAACACGCAAACGCTCATCACGCACATTCAAATAGATATCCCTAACCAAGCTTGCACGAAGTATGGAGAGATGTGTGGAACCTGAGCGGAACGATGGCGTCCCGAATCTCCGAGTGACAGCCTCGGTTTCTTTCGCACTAACACCGCACTTGCAAGCCCCAAGCAGACTTTCGGAAAGTCATCGCGCTTTCTCATTCATTTCACTTTTGGTACACACGGCCTTAGGTATTCAGCCATTACGTCGGAAACAAAACTCAAATAGCATCTCCATCACAGCCAAGAACGACTGGACATTGGGAGTCGGCAGGGTTACTTCGAACGAAGCCTCGCTCTTGTCGATTCAGGCAGCTCCCGGCGTCGTGTTTTCTTCTCTTGGGACTCGAACCCTGAGAATCAAGTCCGCAACGGTGAGAGAGATGAACAACACAAAGAAGCACATGGCCACTCTCCCTAACTGCCCAGTAGCGAGTAAGGCCAGACCAGCGAGACCCAACGTACGAGCCACTGTTTGCCAGGAGATGATGCCCTTTGAGCCAAAGCATCCACAGAGCAAGTCTGATTTACCTCGAAGCAGATTTACGACCATAACTAGCCCAAAACACACGAATAGGGACGCAGCGAGTACACCGGTAACACCGGGGATCAAAGTAAAAAAGAGTGCCACACCCGTGACCAATTCGATTGTTGGCAGAGCATAGCTAAGAAAGAAAACAGCCCAGATCGGGAATAGATCATAACTGAATAGGACGGTCCGAAACTTCTTGAGGCCTGCAAACTTACCAAGCGCGGCCAGCGTGAGCAGCAATCCCAATAGGTCACGGATGGTTGCCTGAAAATACCTATTGGCAAGAGCTTCGCCTACGCTGATCATCACCGCAACCCTTCCTTTCGAGGGCATGAACTCCCGTTGCTACTCGCCCATCCTGCGCGAAGACAGTCTCGACGAAACTTGGCGGGCTATCCCACAGAGTCATCGAAAAGCCAGACGATCATATCGACAAACTACTAACGACACTTGCACCTGAGAGTCAACGGGAAGTCGGCTCTCAGAACATTCTACCGTGGCGGAGCGCAGTTAGTGCAATGTTGCCAACCGTCGTGTAATACCGCGCACCCACCACAATTGGAGTAACAACACCATGTGCAGCCTCCAGCGCATCCCATGTTGAAGCAAGGCTGAGCTCCTGCCGAGCTGCTACAACTAGCCGAACAACTGCAGCTTCCGCCGCAGCATCCTTGAGGAATTGCCATCGTGAAAAGAGCAAGACGTTGAAGAGAGTACCGCAATCCGGACCAGCGATTCTCCGCCTCTGTTGATCCCAGTGCTGCCAGGCCAGGTCGTATTTCATCCAACGGTACAAAATGCTGCGGCCATTCTAAATCTTTCGACACAAATCCCTCGTAAATCACGCCATTCTCGTCACTCGCGAACGCGTTAAGCTCTGTCTCATCTGCCGTCCGAGCTCGCAGAGTCAATAGGTAGCTGGCTCCATCTTCCGAGGGAAAGAGCTGAAGATGCCACCCTGGGATCACCTCTACTGACTCCACATCAAGTTGTGAGTAAAATCTCGGCCCCATTCCCGTGATTCGCGCGAAAGGAGTTTGGACTAAATAGGGCAACAAACCTGAGCCGACTAATTCGTTCGAGGAAACGTAAATGCCCATGGACTCCCAGTATGACCGTTGAGCTGTGTTGAATAACCTCATGACACTAAGCGCTAGATCCGACGATGCGACGGTGTTTGGTGAATCTACAGGCCGACCTATCAGCAGACTTCTTACGCTGGACTGTCCAAAGAACGGAAGCGAACCCAAGAAACGCAGGGCAGACCGCCTAGACTTGTTTGTCATCGTAGTTTCTCCCAGCAATACTGAACACTCCGAAACTAATGGACAATCAAACCGTCTTCAAGACCAATTGACGGACAGATTGCGCAAATACGAGGCTTTTGTGAATCCCCCATGTCGTTCTCACTCAAGGCCAAGATACCCATTGTCTGCATTTGATCGATACTCAGTGCACTGTCCTGTCCTCCGGTTTGAGGCTGTGCTTGCTTGCAGCCAACTCTTCATTCAATCAGCTAATCGAGCCTCGATCGGATAGGTTTGGAGAAGCACGGGCCGGGTGGCTGATCAGCAAGACCCATCCATCGACTGTGATCCATGGGCCAAAAGTCGACGCATATCTGCGCCAGGCTCGATCTCGGATGTTCGGGGCAGAAAACCGCCATGACTGGGTAATCAGAGTATTTCGGGCCGAATCTTGCATCAACGGTCTTGCGAACTAATCCGTAACTAGTTATTGACAGATGCTCATGCTATGAGTAGAAGAAGAAAGTCTATATTTCGGTGGGGCACTCGCTTGAGTCCTTTTTCTTCGTTTCGAGACGCAACGCAAAAGTATGTTCGGCGGCTCATCCGAGGGCATGTTTCGACCGAGGGGTCCACACTCCCTGTGCACCAGGATGCGCCCAGTTCGCAATCCGCAGCTTCATCGAAGCTGCCACTTGTCGTTTTCTCGACGCGCCCCGATGAATTAAGAATTGAACCGGCGAGTGATCGTCGCAAATGGATGGATGCTACCGAATCCTCCTTCGCAAATCGTTGCCTCCCACTTAGGATAGCGAACCAAGCTGGCTGGGTTATTCTAAACGATAGGAGAATCGAGGCTAGTTGGAATGGCGGCACTGAGGCCGCTGATCTGACGATTCGTTATTTTGAAAAGAACCTCTTCGAAGACATTTCCGGAAAAGAGATGAATGCGGTCAGTCATTTTGGCCAAGGAATTTTGACCTGGCGCATTCCATATTTATTTCGCACTCCGCCGGGATACAATTTATATGTCAGGGGTCCAACAAATTCTTGGAAGGATGGCACCAGTCCTCTCGACGCGATAATAGAAACGGACTGGGCGGTGGCCACTTTCACGATGAACTGGAAGATTACGCGAGTGGGTGTCACCATCGCGTTCGAGAAAGGAGAACCTATTTGTATGATTTCTCCGCACCCTCGGGGAATGGTCGAATGCTTCGAACCGGAGATTCGAGACATCAAAGAGGATCCCGAGACTCACAGAAGATATCTTGAGTGGGCAGCAAGTCGTGAGTCTTTCAATCAGAGATTTCGAGCGACTGGTGACTACTCGAAATGGCAAAAACACTACTATACCGGAACGTCCCCCGAGGGTACTCGATTCGAATACCACCAAGTCAGGATGGATATTCGGCGCGTAGAAGACAGGCGAACCAAGTAAACGGTGACACGTGCGCCTTTAGCTTGTCGAAGTTGTCGCCAAAGGCGTTGCGGAAGCTCGCGCCACGCGCCCCAGGTGGTTCGCTCTGCACGCACATGTGTCAAGCCTTGCTCCCCGGATTGAGTTTGAATTTGTACCACCTCAAAAGCATTGCTACCGTTTCCTGAGCACGACAACAGGGCCAGATTCCTTCAAGGACCTTTTGACTAGCTTAAATTGCCTGTTTTGAATGGGCTTGTAAAGGGTTTTTGGAAATCAGGTCTAGGCAAACCAGATGATTTCGTGTTAGAAGCGGAAGGAACAGTTTCAGAAATTCGGAGACGTACTGATGAGTGTGCCTTTTCAAATTGTGGTGTCGTCGGAGAACACTCAATATATGGGCTGGCAGACTCAGCTGTTCTGTTTTTCGGCATTAACCACGCTCGGCCAATATCCTACCATCATCGTGCACCAAACAGGATTTCCGCTACGTCCCGAATTTAGCATGTTGCGCGACGACGGATTCAATCTGATTGAGACCCAGTCTTTCAGCGTGTTTCGGAAGGGCAAATACCCACCAAGAAATGAGATCGGCAGTTTGTTGACAATAGCTTCGATGCCCTCTTTTGCAGCCGAACACATTTTGTTCTGTGAACCGGATATGCTGTTCGTGGGTCCTCTTGAATACCGAGATACGCTTTCAGGTGAGTTTTATCATTACCTGCACTACGAACAGAACCACATAATGCGGGCGGCCGAAAAGGTCGGCCTTGCCGACGTCACAGAGAAGCTCAATGAAACGAACCGGATCGGAGTACCGTACCTCATTCCCGTTCGCGACGTTAAGCGAATCGCTTCACGTTGGATCGAAGTTCTCGATGCATTCGATATACCCGAATGGATAGACATCATGTACGCGTTTGGTTTCGCCCTAAGACTCGAAGGGATTCACCCTGAGACAACGCACGTCATGAATGACAATCTGCTCCAGAGCAAGAGTCTAACCGGCCGGATAATACATTACTGCTATGGCGATTCCATTTGGAGCAAGCGGTCGTTTGTCGATCGCAGCCCCCTTAATAAGCCTGATTGGTCTCTGCCCCGAGCTAATTCCGGAACTGTTCTGCATGAGATTGTCAGGCAGATACGCGATGCCAAGAAATTCATTCCTCGCGATACGCTTTTGAATCGTTTTTTTCGAACGTTGCGGGGGAAAGGAGGACTTTCGCGGCTCGCAAAAGGGTGCTTATTGTTCTGAGCAACAGCAGAAATCTCTGCTTATCAAGGAGAGGATCTCAATGGTCTTGTGCACGGTATGTGCAGCAAACCACTTGCCAAAAGTAGCGTGCCTTACAAAATCCTTAATTGATACCCAACCAAAACATCAGTCAACAGTGTGCTTGATGGAACGTAATAGATCGGCGATGGATGGGATCGATCTTTCCTCCATCCGGGTCATTCTAGCGTCGGAATTGGGAATTCCGAATTTTGACTCATTTCTCTTCCGTCACCGCGTAGTTGAGGCGTGCGGGGCAGTTAAGGCTCAACTCTTACTTTGGGCGATGAGAAACTTTCCTCAAGAAAAATATTTTCTGTATCTCGATCCGGACGTATACGCCTACAGTAGATTTGAAGAGCTCGAGTCCGCCTTTCCGCAAATCGATGTTCTCGTGACTCCACATCACCTGCACGACGAAGAATCCCTCGATTCCATTCAGGACCACATGATCCGAACTCTAATGTGCGGCATATACAATTCTGGATTTCTTGCAGTCCGCCGTTCGTCTGTATCGCAAGAATTTCTAGAATGGTGGAACAAAAAACTACGGCTCTTTTGTTACTGCGACTTTTCACTTGGATTGTACAACGAGCAGAAGTGGATTGATGTGGCATTCTCGTTCTTTGAGATTAATGTATTTAGGGAACCGGGCTACAACGTTGCAAACTGGAACGTCGCAAAGCGCTGCTTCACAAAAGCTAACAAACCGTATTCATATCTAGTTAATGGTAGGCCTCTAAGATTCTTTCATTTCTCCATGATCGACAGCGGACGAGACATGCACTACTTCAGAAAATATCTGGACAAAAATAGTGCTGTTTTCGAGGCGCGCGAGGAATACGCTCGCAAGGTCAAGTGGCTCGACCCCAATAAATTGTCGCTAAGGTCTTGGAGTTATGACTACTTTGTTTCTGGGGAGCGGATCCTCGACGAAACGCGGTTCGCGTATCGCGAAGCACCATCACTTGCCGACGAGTGTCCTCAGCCGTTTAACGAATCTAATTCCTCTTTGTTAGCCCGTTTGAGACGTCCTCCTTATCGTCGCCAGAACATCACGCAAAGTGTAGGAAAATGCCTTCTTGCTTTCAGGCGATTCTGAGATCGAGGCGATGTTTGGGCAATGTGTCACGCTATATCAAAGGCTTCGAGAACTTATTGTCCTGGCCACCCGTGTCCCAGTGCTCCCGCCATACCCATTAGAACCCAGCTTCGCTCTTTGCTCTTTGGTTGTCGGTATCGAAGCAGCTCTGGGCCAGTGATTCTATGTTCCGAACTTCGCAACCACGCCATCAGCCCAATGCCGGCGGCTCATCTGGCGACGACGAGAACTGAAAGCTTCAACCTCAGGCTTGTCTTGGAAGGCCGCAGCAGGCAAGGACCACCAATCCTATTCGGCGCGTGCGTTCGACGACACAAAAAGAGCACCTGAACAACATGCCCCCGTTGAGAATATGCGAAGAGTTGCGCTTGTTCATGCGCAAAACGTTCGTAACGGAGATGCAGTCCGCCAACTTGAGCAATTTGCATGACCCGGCCCATCGCTGTGGCTCTAGCGAATGGGTGTGGCATTGGGAACAATAATGAGCACTCCGGCATGCAACGGTTCTTGTCCATAGAAGGCCAGAAAATCGGAACCATTATTCGTTACAAAAGTGTAGTCCTGGGTGCGGATGGTGGCCATGAGTTCCCAGTCTTTGGAGCCGCCGAGACCGAGATAATTGACATGATGCGCGACGTGACCCGTCGCATTCGCTGCTTCGACTAAGGATGTGTGTAGGCATTCGTCGATCAAGAGCTTCACTGTCACTCCGCGAGGTTACGACGGTGCCGGGTTACACGAAGCGGTTTTCGCTT
>Ga0207087_1065_pt1 | contig 24069 bp, 17 predicted proteins | sample Alteio_BWMinHeat_51_FD_153544 | JGI IMG/M metagenome (GOLD analysis project Ga0207087, IMG submission 153544) | Enriched cells from forest soil in Barre Woods Harvard Forest LTER site, Petersham, Massachusetts, United States -... | ecosystem: Environmental > Terrestrial > Soil > Temperate forest >... | reverse complement strand
ACTTGTCGGGTTCGAAGTTGGCCGCCAGCGCGCCCTCAGCGATGCTTTGCGTGAATTCCTCCGTGGCGTTGTTTTCGCGAATCAAGAAAGCGAACTGCTTTACCGAGCGGGCTTTGAGGTAGCGCAGCGCGGCGCCGGCAATCTTTCGCAGCGTGGCGTTGGTGAATTGCTCTCGCTTCCCTGCTCCAACCAAGAGGAGGCGCGCAGCTTTGAGCCCGGCCGGAGCATGAATCAACGTCATTTCCAGGGTCTTGCCGGTGAGTTCCCCGCTCTTGGCGAGGTTGCGCAACAAGCCGTTGGCAGCCTGATCCAGTTCCGAGATGCGACCTTGAACCGGGTCGGCCTCTTCGAACACGTAGGAAACGAGAGCATCGGTTCCCAGTGCCGCGTACGGCTTTGTTTCGAGTGTGATTTGCATGGTCCTTTAACGCCTCCGGTTGTTGTACATCGCTTTTTCAGTTTCCCTGCGGGCTTCCTTATCGCGCTCGTCCTGGCGGCGATCCCACGACTTCTTGCCTTGTGCCAGGGCGATTTCGACCTTTGCCAGGCCATTGCGGAAGTAGATGCGCAGAGGAATGACGGTCAAGCCTTTGGACTGGGTACGCCCGGCGAGCTTGTAAATTTCGTTCTTGTGAAGCAAAAGTTTGCGCGAGCCGAGAGGCTCATGGTTCCAGGGACCGCCGGGCATGTACTGTGCAATGTGCGCGTTAACGAGCCAGGCGCCGCTGGGCTTGAAATCGACATAGGCGTCGCGGATATTCGCTTTTCTTTCGCGCAGAGCCTTTACTTCCGTGCCGTGGAGGACCAAACCGGCTTCGAATCTATCCAGCAGGTGGAAATTATAGGAAGCCGCGCGGTTCTGAGCCACGATTTGCTCGCCGGCTTTGCTGTTCTTCTCGGGTTTTTTCGCTGGCTTGGGCACAATCCTCCATGATAGCTGGAGTGTTAAATCTTGGCTACAGGGATGAAAAAAAGCCCCATTATCGGAGGTGGTACAGCCAACCTTCCGCGTCTTGCCCATGCTCTAAACCGAGTGATAGACTGCAATGGCTTCGTGTCGAGGCCTCGGAGACTACATGCGGCGTTGTTGTAGTGTCATCCTGTGTGTGGGAATAGGTCTGTTCGCAGCGGGCTGCCCAAAAGGCCAGACGGACTATAGCAAAGGGCGGAAGGCTGAGACGATCGAGGATTACGATGCCGCGCTGGAGTTTTATCAGAAAGCTCTAAAGGCCGACCCCAACAACGCCGGGTTCAAAATCAGAATTAATCAGGCCCGCTTCGAAGCGGGAGAGATGCATATAAAGCTGGGCCTGAAACAGAGAGAAAACGGGGACCTGCAAGGCGCGGCGGCGCAATTCCAACGGGCACAAAACATTGACCCCTCGAGCTCGATTGCCGGGCAGGAACTGAAAAAGACGCTAGCGATGATTGCCGAGCAGACGCACGCCGGGGATAACACAAGGCCGCAAGCAGAGGATGATGCGCAGCAATACTTGTCCGCACCGCCACAGCTTAAGCCACTTTCCAACGTCGCGATCACCTACAAGGCGTCGGGAGACGCGAAGATCATCTTCGACACGATTGGCAAGCTAGCGGGACTGACGGTAATTTACGACCCGGATTTTCCCGCTCGTCGAATCTCCGTGGATCTGAATAACTTGACGCTGGAGCAGGCGCTGCAGGTTGCCAGCTTTGAGAGCAAGGCGTTTTGGATACCGCTCACGGAAAACATCATCATGGTAGCGCCGGACCAAACGACGAAGCGGCGCGATTATGAAGAAGAAGTGCTCAAGACCTTTTATCTGTCAAATACGGTGACGCCGCAGGACCTGACGGAAATCGTCACAGGGCTGCGGCAACTGTTCGATTTGAAACGCATCGTGCAGCTCAACTCGCAGAATGCGATTATGATCCGGGCGACTCCGGACGTACTGACACTGGTTAGCAAACTGCTCAACGACGTTGACAAAGCCAAGCCAGAAGTGCTGATTCAAGTGGAGGTGCTGGAGGCGCGCACGGATCGTATAAGGAACCTGGGGGTTTCGCCTGGGCAGAGCGCGTCCATCGCTATAAACCCGAATACCACAACGACGACGGGGAGCTCCACGACCTCGACAACAACGAACAACACTACGCTGAATACGTTGCGACACCTGAACGGCAACGATTATAGCGTCACGCTGCCAAACTTTACGGCTAACGCGGTCCTTACCGACACCTACACAAAAATCATTCAAAATCCTGAGTTGCGGTCGGTGGATGGGCAGCAAGCAAAACTCAAAATTGGCGACCGGATCCCGATCGCAACGGGAAGTTTTCAGGCCGGCGTAGGCGTAGGAGCGGTGGGGTCAGCAGGCTTGGTCAATCCGCTGGTCAACACACAGTTCCAATATCAGGATGTAGGCGTGAATATTGATGTAACGCCGCGCGTGCATCCGAATCACGAAGTAAGCCTGAAAACAAAGATTGAAGTGTCTTCCGTTACGGGCACATCAACCATCGGAGGAATCAGCCAGCCGATTATCAGCCAGCGGGTTGTCGAGCATGACATTCGGTTGAAGGATGGCGAGGCCTTTATTCTTGGGGGCCTAATCCAGCGAACAGACTCGAAGACTTTGAATGGGTGGCCTGGGTTTGCAAAGATTCCGATCTTACGTTACCTGTTCTCGACTGACAATGTGGACCATCAGGAAGACGAAGTTTTGATTGTGATGATTCCGCACATCGTGCGGCTGCCGGATTGGACGCGCGAGAATTTGCGGGGGATTTACTCGGGTACTGATCAGAGTATTCAGGTGAAGCGTGAAAGTGCAATCCGTACTCCTGTTACGGAGCCAGCTAAGCCTGCGGCGCAAGCTCCGGCCGGTGTGGCGCCCGGGGCGGCCGTTCCCACGCCGGGTGCTGGTGCGAGCGGAGCTGGCACGCCAAGCGCCGCTGTGAATCCGCCGCAAGGACAGCCGGGGAAGATGCGATTCGAGCCTGGAACGCTTGCACTGAAAGTGGGCGAGACCAAGACGGTCGCAGTGGTCGTGGAAAACGTGAGCGACTTGTTCTCGATACCGATGCTGCTGCAATACAATCCGGCGGTCATCAGCATCGAAGAGTTTCAGCATGCGGTGAGTGAAGGACAGCACGGAGGGTTCCTCTCCGGAGGAACGCAGGAAATCGCCATCGTTTCCAACATCAATAAAGAGAAGGGTCAGGCAGTCATTTCCGCGACCCGGCAGCCAAATACGGTGGGCGTGAGCGGGAGCGGCACGTTGTTGGCGATTGTGATCAAGGGGATCGCGCCAGGCTCATCGAATTTGTCGATTGTTCAGCAGAACGCGAAAGATTCGCAGCAGCGGCCCATTCCGTTGGTCACGAGTGAGGCCGCGGTGCAGGTTCAGCCGTAGTCGAAGCAATGGGAAGTGATCAATGGTGCGGCGGGAGTTTCGTTCAAGTGGACGCTATGGGCTGTCGTGCCTTCCCCCAACGGCGGGAATGACGCTTCTGGAATTGATTATTTCCTGTTCTATTCTTCTGGTTTTGTCCTCCATGGCATTGCCAATTTTCCGGTATGCGGTGATCAGGGAGAAGGAATCTGAACTTCGCTATGACCTGCGAACGATGAAAGATGCGATCGACCGGTACAAAGAGCTGGCCGACCAGCGCAAGTTCCGGACAGAGGTGGGGAGCGATAATTATCCGCCGGATTTGGAAACGCTGGTAACAGGAGTACAGTTGGGAGCGGGAAACGACAAGAAGCTGCGGTTTCTGCGCAAGGTTCCTGTAGACCCGATGACGGGCCGTGCGGATTGGGGGCTTCGCTCGACCGGGGACGATTCGGATTCGACGGTCTGGGGCGGGAAAAATGTATTCGATGTGTATTCGAAGTCGACGGGCACGGCGCTGAATGGGACAAAATATAGCGACTGGTAGTTCGTGCGAGGTTCGTGGCGAGGTGTTGCGATGAATGGATGGAGACGACGCATGAATGCATCGGCTGCACGGCGAAATCGCGGCGCGCTTTGCTCGAACCGCGGTTTTACGCTAATCGAGCTGATGATCGTGATCGCGATCATTTTTATTTTGCTGGGACTGGCCGCGGGGCGTTACGACAAGACGATCCTTCGGTCGCGCGAAGCGGTGATGAAGCATGATTTGCTGATCATGCGAGAAGCGATTGACAATTTTACGCTGGATAAGCAGGCCGCGCCGCAATCGCTGGACGACCTTCAACAGGCAGGTTATCTTCGGGAAGTTCCAATGGATCCCATGACGCAGGCAAAAGACTGGGCGCCGGTATTCGATAATATCGTGCTTAGCCCAGATCAGGTGACCACGGGGATCGTCGACGTGCATTCGAATTCGGGGAGGACTTCAGAATTCGATGGGACGGCGTACAACACCTGGTAGGGTTTTCCCCCGCGAGGAGTGGACTTCATCCGCGTTTGAGATTCCTCTGAATTCCGCGCGCTGTCTGGACTTCGCAAACGAAGTTGCACAAGACGAGCAACTCGCGTAGTATCAATGACGCGGGGTGGAGCAGCCTGGTAGCTCGTCGGGCTCATAACCCGAAGGTCGTCAGTTCAAATCTGACCCCCGCAACCAATTAAAGCGTTAAGCAGCAAGGGCTTCCGGATCTCCACCGGAAGCCCTTTTTTCTTGAAACAAGCCGATTGTCCGCCTTCTGTCCGTGCTCTCACCGCATGGCCACAACTTTTGATTCCTCTGCAGCCTGTGCTTCCCGCCACTCGCGGTTTCTCTCAAACGCTCTTCGGTTTGCGGTGCAACTCGCAGGAGAACCCTGTGCCCGGATCCATCGCGGCTTCTCTGCGTTTTGCGATTGGAGCCCTGCTTGTACTTCTCATCGAAGTTCCCCAAGCGCAAAAGGGGCCCTGAAACATTGACTATCTTGAGGCAACCTGTTTCGATTCATTCCGCCGCGCATTCGTTTGCAATACGCGAACGAGATGGCGGGCAGTCGCCGGAATTGCAACTTTGTTGCCGAGCAAAATTGCTCTTGCTGTAATTTTGCGGCCGTAAATCCGCGCGTTTGCTTTGTTGTCTGGACGCAGAGTGGAACCCTCGAGGGAAATGCCGGCAAACAGCCCGCGGGAACGCGAATAGCTCAATATCTCTGCGCGCATCCAGAGATCCGTGTTTGCGGAAGCATCGCGCCCTTTTGGACCTGCAGCGGCGGATGCGTCTCCACCGAGCTTGACCTTACTGCTGAGAATGGAGGCCGCGCCTCTCTGGTTCATGACCAGGAGAATGAGATCAGTAGCCTCGCCCCCAAGTTGCATTCCGATGCTATCACCTTCGAGAGCGTACATTGCGGGAGCACCCCAAGGTCCGTTGAATTCCTTGCCAGTGCGGCAAACCATCGCTCCGCGGCCGTACTCTTTGCCCATTCCGAAAGCCAGTCTCAATACGGAGGGAAACACGATGACACACTCGGCTTTTGCCAAAACCTGCTGGGGTAGATTATCTGGGATGTTCAACACTTCCTGCATGACAACGCCGCAATTTTCGAGGCGCTTTTGTTCTTTTGTTGCCGCGTAAATCGGGCTCGCGGCAACCGCGAGACACATTGCAATTACAAAATATCGCTTCATCGCTCACCTCCACGGCCAGAAATGCTCCAGCAAACGGTTAGTTTTGTTCGAATCTCTAGCTAAAAGAACCTCACCGGTAGGCCCAATTGAGAAATGGGGCTCCCGTTGCATTACAGATCAGTTCGGATACTCTTGGTCGTTCTCGCTGGATGGCAACTGATCGTTAGGAGAGTCGATCTATCTAGACGGGGCCTGCGAGCAAACTCCTTTTTTTCGCACAAGACAATCCTAGACGCTGCCAAAGCGGATGTCTGTCCACATGTAGACAGCTTCGCGGTTTGTCTGCGCACAGATCGTTATTTGTGAAACCTGCGACGTAACCCTCAGCAGCAATGACCTGTACTGTAAAGGACATCATTGCTTCGGGCTTGAGAGCAGCATAGGTGTACCCCCAATGTAATCCTTCCTGCCTACATCGGGCTCAATTGGAGCACGCAATGCCTAGAACTAGAAGCCCCGCTGTCGTTTTGTTTCTTCTTCTGTCTCCGATACTAGTTCGGCCTCAGACAGCAGTTCTGGAGAAGCAGAGCGCCCCTGCGCCCGAGCAACAGACCCAACAATCGGGAAGTGGCGAAGTTTCCGCGACGCAAGAGGAAGCCGCCACCCAGTCAAAGCCCGAAATGCCGGTACCGACTTCTGCGCTGCTCCCAACCCGAGTCGAGCACAAGATAGATACGTCCGAAGGCCAGCAGACCAAGCGTATGTTCGGGGTCATTCCAAATTTTGCGGCCGTGAGCGCTTACACTGAGGTCCCTCCGCTAACCGTCGGGGGGAAATTCTGGCTTGCGACACGGGATAGCGTAGATTATTCGTCGTTCATTTGGGCGGGAATGCAAGCTGGCCAAAGCATGGCCCTGAGGTCGTATCCGGAGTTGGGCCACGGAGTCGCTGGGTACAGCCGCTACTATTGGCGGGCTTTTGCGGACCAAGCGTCTGGATCTTATTTCACTGAAGCAATTGTTCCGGCGCTGACACATGAAGACCCACGTTACTATACCCTTGGTCATGGAGGTTTTTTCCGCCGAGCGGGGTACGCGTTATCTCGGATCGTCCTTACTAAGACGGATTCTGGAAGCGCGTGCTTTAACTACTCTGAGATTGTAGGGAATGGAATGGAAGCCGGGTTAGCCAACCTCTATTACCCACCCCAGGAGCGGAGTTTGCACAATACGGCGGTGAACTGGGCATCACAGCTGGAAGGTGCTGCCCTCAACAACGTCTTCAGGGAGTTCTGGCCGGATATCCACCGTAAGTTGCTTCGGCAAAAATAGTCAGCCCGTGTTCGCACGTAAATTGGATGCAAGTGTTCGTCTTCAACACCGTTGACAGTGAGAGAGCGCATATGGGAACTGTTGTCCGTACCAAAAACTGCGTTCGAACTCATTTGGTGGCGTCGAAGTGCCTCCGATAGTTCGGGCGGGCTGGGTTCGGCGCGAACCTATTTGGTGCGTGCGTTCGACGACACAAAAAAGCAGTAAAAACGACATCTCCCCGTCGAGAATATGCGAAGAGTGGCGTTTTTTCAGGCGGCAAAACGTTCGTAACGATGATGCAGTCCGCCAACTTGAGGAATTTGCACGACCCGACCCATGGCTGGAGGCTGAATCGGTCGACTGATTGGTGCGTCCTTGCCCAGCGACAAATGCGTCCTGGATTGTTCATAGTATGCGAAATAGGATTTCAAGACTCGACGCAGACCGGTCTCATTCAAAACGATGACGTGATCCAAGCACTCTCGCCGAATCGATCCGATCAGTCGCTCGAGATAGGCGTTCTGCCACGGACTCTGGGGCGCAGTCAGGACTTCGTGAATGCCCATCGATTTTGCCGTCTCGCTGAATTCCCGCCCGTACGCGCTGTCGCGATCGCGCAGCAAATACCGCGGCGCATTGTCCCAAGGAAATGCTCCCAAAAGCTGTCGGGCGGTCCACGCTGTGGTGGGGTTAGCCGTCACCGCAAAATGCACCAGACGTCTACGGTCATGGCTGAGAATCACGAGCGTGAACAGGAGCTGGAACGTGATGGTGGGCACGACGAAGAAATCTAAGGAAACCAGGTCCTTGGTGTGATTTTTGAGAAAGGTTCGCCATGTCTGGGAGGGAGGTTGCCGGTGTCGGGCCATGTATTTGGCCACGGTTGCTTGACACACTTCGATTCCAATCCTCAGCAATTCCCCATGAATGCGAGGAGCGCCCCAGCGCGGGTTGGCGAGGCTCATTTGACGGATCAGATTGCGAACTTCCAGAGATACAGCCGGGCGACCATGGCGATGCCGACTTTTCCAACCCCAATAGAGCCGAAACCCCCTGCGATGACACGCGATGACGGTCTCCGGCTTGACCATGAGCAGCGCTGATCGCCAATCGTTCCACAATCGTGAGAGCCAAACCCACAGGGCTCGGTCAGTCCAACGGAGACGCAGGTTATGACCGCGGCTGGAACGCTCGAAGATCAATAGCTGATGGCGGAGGGCAAGAATTTCTGCCTGCAGAACGGCACGGGATCGGAAGCAATCTTGCAGAGAGAAAAGCAAAGTGAACATGGTTTGGAAAGATTAGCGGTCGCGGCTCCATAAATGCAACGATTTCAATGCGTACGGCCTTTTTAGTAGGGAGAAGCTACACTGAAGGCCTTACTCATCGCATGAACGTCTCGTTCCGTAAAGAGCGGGCGAATGTCCGCTTGAAAGCTCGTCGGTTTCGTCATTGCGCCTCACAGGTATTCAACTACACTTATGTCGCGGAATTCGCGGCCGGGCGCATGGATATATCCCGGTGCCGCTTAAGTCAGCACCACGATTTTTCCGCCCGCTTTATTCTCCTCCATGCAGCGATGCGCCTCAACGATTTCGTCGAGATGAAACGTTTTGCCAACCTGGACGCGCAGTGTGCCCGCCGCAATCTGCTCAACCAGATCCTCAAGAGGCATCCGCATGAAGTCTTCCGATTCGCCTGCATATGTTGTCAGGCTGACCGCAGTCGGTATCGCCTCCATGGGAGCGAAATTTTCGAAGGACCACTTGTTGCCGACGATCCCGGTCATGCACACGATGCCGCGCTGTTTGGCGCAGCGAAGCGAGTCCTTCAACGTCGTCGTACCAACAAGTTCGAGCACCTTGTCGACACCGTTTGCACAGACTTCCATCACCTGTTCGGCGATTGTGCTGGTATCGATGAACACCTGATCGACACCACTGGTACGCAGCAGGTTTTCGCGCTCCCGGTTTCGGGTGGTCCCGGCGACAAAGGCACCATGCTTCTTGCCGATGGCTGCAGCCGCCAACCCAACGGAAGTTGTGCCGCCTCGGATCAACAAACGCTCGCCTTTTTCGAGGCGCAGCGACTTGAACAACGAGCTCCACGCCGTCTGCAGCATCTCGGGGATGGCCCCAAGCGTTTCCCATGGGAGCTCCGTCTTGATGACTTGCACCTGTCTTGCGGGAACGCAGGTATATTCGGCGTAACCGCCGTCGAATTGCCTCCCCATTCCGCCCATCGCCGTCGCGACGATATCGCCTTTGCGAAACTCGCCTCCTGGCGCTGCCTCGACGACACCGACCGCCTCAATACCCAAGACGCGCGGAAACTTGACACTGGGCGAGTGGCCCTGCCTGGTATATCGCCAGCACGAGAACTTCCTCACGATGCAGAAAAAGAAAGTCGCGGATGCCCGGCGCGTCAGTCGGTGAGGAGTTGGACGCCGCCCTCCTCCTCGGAGGCGTCCGGTTTTCGGAGGGCGGCATCAACTTCCTAAACGCTGGGCCTTACGGCGACGCAATCATGAACGAGATGATCCTCACGGTTGAAGAACGCTTCCGCGTCAGTCGACAACTTTAGTCACCTACAACAAAATTGCGTACTCAACCATGGTTGCCGTTGCCACAAAAATTACGTTTAGCATGACCTTCCTCCTTGTTTCTCGATGAGATTCTTAAGTCTGGCCCGTAAAGCGATGTCTGGCTGAGAAGCGCAAAAAGAGGACCGACTGCTCTCAGTACTCAATCTGCGAAAACGCAATCGAAATTGCCATAAGAACTACAAGCACTCCTTCCAGCATGACCATCCTCCCTCTCGATTCGCTTCTAAAGTCAGGCAGGTAAAACCTTGCCTGTCTAGTAAGCGCAAAAGGAGGACCAAGTGGCCCAAAAGATTTGATGGTGCGTCTATTGGAACGCCTCTTGCGGAAGTTCAGAAGGCGCGGGAGGTTAGTGGCATTCTCGATTGACTTCGCTTGCCCCTTGCACTATTTTGCTGGTCAGTTTGAGGTCTTTGGTCCAAAGAACGGTGTGAGTGTGGCAGAATCCCCGTCCCAGCCTGTCAGCGCCCTCCTGAGCAAATGGCGAGCCGGGGATGACGAGGCCCTCCAAGCGCTCATCCCGGTTGTGTATGAAGAGTTGCGCCGAATTGCTAAACATCACCTGAGACAGGAACGTCCGGACCATACCCTCCAAAGCACTGCCCTGGTTCATGAGGCTTACCTCCGGCTGATGAAACAGGGGCCGGTCGAAGTACAAAACCGCGCTCATTTCCTGGGTGTGGCGTCGCTATTGATGCGCCAGATTCTTGTCGATCATGCGCGCAAGCACCGGGCCGCAAAACGCGGGGGTGGGCTCAAGCTGGAGCTCACCGAGGCCATGGCTTTGCAAAAGGCCCCCAGTGTGGACTTGATTGCGCTGGACAACGCGCTGAATGAGCTCGCGCGACTGGACCCGCAGCAAAGTCGCATCGTCGAAATGCGGTTTTTCGCCGGTCTGTCGATTGAAGATACTGCCGAGGTTATCGGCATCTCCCGGACCACGGTGAAACGCGAATGGGCCACCGCCCGAGCCTGGCTGCTGCGGGAAATGAGCCGGAGAGAAGCGCGCGCATGAGACCAGAAGACTGGCAACGCGTCAAACCCATTCTCGCAACCGCCCTGGAACTGGATTCCGCTGAGCGCGCATCCTTCTTGAAGGAAGCCTGCGCTGACCCCTCTCTTCGCGAAGAAATCCAATCCCTCCTTGTTGCGCATGAACAGGCAGGCGCAGGCGCCCTGAACTCCGCAGCCCTGCCAAGTTTCCAGAAATCTGCTCTGAGCGCGCGGTTGGAACTCTCCAACGGGACAAGACTGGGAGACTTCCAAATTCTTTCTCTCCTTGGCGCTGGCGGCATGGGCGAAGTCTATCGAGCACGGGACCTTCGTTTGGACCGCGATGTAGCCATCAAGGTGCTGCCCAGGTTCGTTTCTCTTGATCCGGAGCGATTGCGCCGCTTTGAGCAGGAAGCCAAGGCGGCAGCGGCTCTGAATCATCCCAACATTCTTGCCGTATTTCACATGGGCAGCTACGAAGACGCGCCCTACCTGGTTTCCGAGTTGCTCGAAGGCGAAACCTTGCGCGAGCAAGTTAAGCGAGGACCGCTAGCACCAAGGAAAGCCATCGAGTACGGAGCGCAGATCGCCCATGGCCTGGCGGCAGCGCACGAAAAAGGCATTGTGCATCGCGACCTCAAGCCAGTGAACCTGTTCGTCACCCGAGAAGGGCGAGTCAAGATTCTCGATTTTGGCTTGGCCAAGTTGATGCACTCCGAAAGCGAAACTCAACTTACGCAACGAACTTTAGACACGGAACCCGGCGCCGTGATGGGGACCGCCGGCTACATGTCGCCGGAACAAGTGCGCGGGCTTGCGGCCGATCATCGCGCCGACATCTTCGCGTTTGGGGCAATTTTGTATGAGATGTTGACCGGGCGGCGGGCTTTCCACAAGGCCACCTCGGTGGAAACGATGGGTGCGATCCTGAACGAAGACCCGCCTCTCATTTCGCAAAGCACGCCGAGCGTTCCTGTGGCTCTCGCGCGAGCGGTGCATCGCTGTTTGGAGAAGAACGTAGAGCAACGCTTTCAGTCGGCCTCCGACCTCGCTTTCGCATTGGAGGTTTCGTCTGACGCAAACAGTGCATCCACTGGCGACATCACTCCGGCCATCCCGCGGGTAGCTTGGAGGTGGGTCGTAGGTGCAGGAGTAGTTCTTGCCTTGCTCTCGGGTGCCCTTCTGTGGCGCTCGCGAGTATCAGCACGGCTCACCGAGAAAGACTCTGTTGTTCTCTCCGATTTTGCGAATACAACAGGTGATCCCATTTTCGACGACACGTTAAGGCAGGGTCTCTCGGCCGCTCTTCGGCAGTCACCATTCTTGAACGTTCTGTCCGATAGCAAAGTTAGTGCGACGCTGAAACTTATGACGCGGCCGGTGAACACGGTTCTCACGCCGGAGGTTGCGCGGGAAGTATGCTTGCGCGCCAACAGCAAAGCTTGGATCGGCGGATCCGTCGCAGGTATGGGCCGAGAATATGTGGTGGGGTTGAAAGCCGTCAACTGCCAAAACGGGGATACGCTCGCGCAGGAACAGGTGACGGCGGCAAATAAGGAGCAGGTTCTCGACGCGCTGGGTCAAGCGGCTAGCAAACTGCGCGGAGAGCTCGGGGAATCGTTGGCAAATGTGCAGAAGTTTGACGTTCCGCTCCGGCAGGCAACCACACCTTCACTGGAAGCTCTGAAAGCCTTTAGCGTTGGACGCAAGGCGCTTTATGACAGAGGCTCAAGTGCGGCCCTCCCCTTTTTCCAGCATGCTGTCGAGTTGGACCCGAACTTCGCCAGCGGCTATGCCTCTCTTGGAAAGACGTATTCCAGCCTTCGCGAATACACCCGCGCAAAAGAGTTGTTTACGAAGGCTTATTCATTGCGAGAACACGCTAGCGAGCGCGAAAAATTCGACATCGAATCGATGTATCAGTCTGATGTCAGGGGCGATCTGGAGAATACAATCCGAGTGTTCCGTGAGTGGCTGGCAAGCTATCCGCGGGATGAGACTGCTCTCGGTAACCTGGCCTACACGTACGCGGCCTTGAGAAATTACGAACAGGGGGCCGACCTTTCCCGTGAAGCATTACAGCAGAATCCCAATGATGTCATCGCCTACGCCAATGTGGCAGCTTACCAGATGCTGCTTGGCCAATTCCCAGAGTCTCGCAAGACCATCCAGGAGGCCTTCGATCACAAGCTGGACGCTACGCTGTTGCATTATGTTCTTTACACCCTTGGGTTCCTGACTGGCGATGAAAGGCCCATGGCTGACCAAGTCACGTGGTCCGAGCGCACGCCGGAACCCCCCCCAGTCATTCTTTTACTGCAATCATCGAAGGAAGCTTATTACGGGCGTCTGAAAAGCGCCCGCGAACTGAACCGGCGAGCCGTGGAATCCTTGGAGCGCTCGGGAAGGAAAGAGAGGGCGGCTCTCGAGCGCATGAGCGAGGCGCTGCGCGAAGGCGCTCTCGGCAATCTCACGGAAGTGCGCCAAGGCATTATTTCACCCTTGAACCAGTCAACCGTGGGGCAGGAGGCCGAGGAGAACAGGGCCTTAATTCTTGCCTGGTTGGGTGAGGCTGCGCGGGCCGAATCGCTCCTGGACGAGCTCAACAAGCAAAGCCCGGAGGGAACGATCATGCAATCTGGCGTTCTACCCACCGTCCGTGCCGAGATGGAGCTTTCCAACAAAAAGCCTGAGCGAAGCATTGAGTTGCTCAGAGCCGCCGCCCCTTACGAACTGACGGTGTACGCCTTCAGCGCCGCATACGAAGGCTGTGTGTACGTAGTTTACATTCGCGGTCAAGCTTACCTTGCACTAAAGGAAGGCGCCGCCGCCGAGCGTGAATTTCAGAAAATTATCGGGCACCCCGGGATTGTGAGAGCCTATGAGACGGCGCCGCTTGCGCGTCTCGGTCTCGGCCGCGCCTACGCCATGCAAGGCGACACCGAGAAGGCGCGGGCAAAATATCAGGACTTCCTCGCGCTTTGGAAAGATGCAGATTCCGATATCCCCATCCTGAAAGAAGCCAAAGCGGAGTACGCAAAACTACAATGAGCGCCTCGCACAAGCCCGTTGAGAAAGCGCCCGAATGACACCGGAAGACTGGCAACGCGTCAAGCTTATTCTGGCGGCGGCCCTGGAACTGGATTCCGCTAAGCGCGCGTCCTTCTTGAAGGAAGCCTGCGCTGACCCCTCTCTTCGCGAAGAAATCCAATCCCTCCTTGTTGCGCATGAACAAGCCAACACAGGCGCATTGAACTCCGCAGCCCTGCCAAGTTTCCCGAAGTCAGCTCTGCGTGGGCGGCTGGAACTCACCAAAGGGACAAGACTCGGAGACTTCCAAGTCCTTTCTCTCCTTGGTGCCGGCGGCATGGGCGAAGTGTATCGAGCACGGGATCTTCGCTTAGAGCGCGATGTAGCCATCAAGGTGCTGCCCAGGTTCGTTTCTTTTGATCCGGAGCGATTGCGCCGCTTTGAGCAAGAGGCTAAGGCGGCTGCGGCGCTGAACCACCCCAACATTCTTGCCGTTTTCCAGATGGGAACGCATGAAGGCTCACCGTACTTGGTCTCCGAGCTGTTGGAAGGCGATACCTTGCGTGAGCAAGTAAAGCGCGGGCCACTACCATCAAAGAAAGCCATCGATTACGGAGCGCAGATAGCCCATGGCCTGGCGGCCGCGCACGAAAAAGGCATTGTGCATCGCGACCTCAAGCCCGAGAACCTCTTCGTCACCAGAAATGGCCGAATCAAGATTCTCGATTTTGGCTTGGCAAAGCTACTGCGTCCCGAAAGCGAAACTCAACTGACGCAACAATCCTTGGCCACCGAAGCAGGCGCGGTGTTGGGAACCGTGGGCTACATGTCGCCGGAACAGGTGCGCGGGTTATCAGCCGATCATCGCGCCGACATCTTCGCGTTGGGGGCAATTTTGTACGAGATGCTGACCGGGTGCCGCGCCTTCCATAAACCCACCTCGGCCGAAACAATGAGCGCCATCCTGAACGAGGACCCGCCTCCCATTTCGCAAGTCACCGCGAACGTTCCTCCAGGACTCGAACGTGGGGTGCATCGTTGTTTGGAGAAGAACCCCGAACAGCGGTTTCAGTCGGCCTCCGATCTTGCTTTCGCATTGGAGGTCACTTCCGACCCCGGCAGCGCAACCACGCACGCCACGACTTCGGCCAAACGGGGCATAGCTTGGAAATGGACCGCTGGTGCAGCGGCGGTTGTAGCTGCGCTCGCGGGGACGCTGTTGTGGCACCCGTGGTTAACGCACAGGCTCACTGAGAAAGACACCATTGTTCTCGCGGACTTCAACAATACAACCGGGGACGCCGTCTTTGACGACACACTGAAGGACGCACTCGGTGTGGCGCTGCGCCAGTCGTCTTTCCTGGATATTGCTTCGGACGAGCAGGTGGCCACTACCCTCCGGTTGATGACCAAAGCAGCGGACACACGCCTCACCCCTCAGGTCGCGCGCGAGGTTTGTCAACGAAGCCAGAGCAAAGCCTATGTCGGCGGTTCTATTGCGACTCTTGGCAGTCAGTACGTCATCGGACTTAGGGCAGTGAACTGCGCGAACGGAAATATGCTGGTGCAGGAACAAACCACAGCCACCAGCAAAGAAAAAGTCCTGGATGCTCTGGGCAGCGCGGTGATCAAGCTGCGCGGCGAACTAGGCGAATCGCTGGCCTCGGTGCAGAAATCCGATTTGCCGCTGGAACTGTTGACCACGCCTTCGCTGGAGGCGCTCCAAGCTTTCACCTTGGGCGGCAAGGCCCAGATGGAGGGCAAGGGTGCCTCGGCGGCTTTATCCTACTTCCTGCGTGCGATTGAACTCGATCCGAACTTTGCTCACGCCTATTCTTCGGCCGGAATAATGTACCTCGGACTAGGGGACTCCGCTCGAGGAAAGGAATACATAACCAAGGCTTATGCTCTGCGCGAGCGGGCCAGCCCATACGAAAGCTTGCTTATGCAGGCCGACTATTACGACTACGTCCTCGGAGATCTGGATAAAGCTCTAGAGCTGTACCAGCAAATGACCGAGAGTAATCCGCGCGACATCATTCCTTGGAGTCACATGAACTTTGCTTACTTGAATCTCGGTCAACTTGAGAAAACCCTAGAGGTCGCCAACCAACTCGTTCGGGTGCAGCCCGAGAGTGGCTATTTTTATCCTTGGCTCGTCGGAAATGAAAGGAGGCTCGGTCACTTTTCAGAGGCACACAAGACCAGCGATTTGGCAGCCTCGCGAAGGTTCGATAGCTTTCATCTCCGCTTGGAGCTCTATGTGCTCGCATTCGTCGAAGGGGACTCAAAAGGAATGGCTGAACAGGTGGCCTGGTTCGGCGGCAAGTCGCCAAATGTTCAGTATCCTTTCTTGTCTCTGGAAGCGGAAACCGAGGCGTATCGCGGGCACGCCCGTGCGGCGCAAGAGCTTGCTCGCCGTGCTGTGTCAGCCGCCGTGCAGGCAGGTGATTTGGAAGCGGCCGCGTCGGATCATCTTGAGGCCGCCTGGCGCGAAACGGCCTTCGGCAACGTGTCCGACGCTCGCAAAGAAGCTGCCGCTGCCCTGGACCTCGCTCGGCAGAGCGAAGGCGTGGAATCGCGGGGGGCAGAGGTGTTGGCTCGCACTGGAAATGCTACGCGTGCACAGACCTTAGCACAGGATCTGGGGAAGCGTTTCCCCCGGCACACAATCATCCGTCGATATTGGCTGCCGAGGATTGAGGCGCAAATCGCCTTGGCGGCAAAAAAGCCCGCGGAAGCTATCGAGCGGCTTCGCGAGGCGGAGCCGCTTGAAGCCAGGTCATGTAACTATTCCTACGAGCGAGGTGAAGCGTATCTCGCCGCCGGCCAGGGGAGCGCGGCCGCAGCCGCCTTTCAGCAAATCCTGGACCATCCTGGGCTTGTGCGGAATTGCCTCCCCGGGGCGCTGGCGCATCTCCAACTAGGTCGTGCCTACGTTCTCCAAGGCGCCGCCGCCAAAGCTCGCGCCGCGTATCAAGACTTCCTCACGCTCTGGAAAGAGGCCGATCCCGATGGTCCCGTACTGAAGCAAGCCAAGGCGGAGTTCGCAAAATTACAATAAACAGCTCGCAACTAAAACGAGAATCGGCCGCCGCGCGCCGGCAAGTCGGAATTCGCCGCAAACTATTTTTGTCAGATCCTGAAGGAGGTTGAACCTGAGCTTGCGAAGCAGAATGCGGATGCCAGTGTGGCATACCTGGCGGCGGACTCCTATTCTGGCCTGGGCGACCTTGAATTGCGCAAGGCTCGCCAATCTCGTGGAAGCGCAGCGACTCGAAAAGCTAGGTGGACACAGGCTCGCGTATGGTATCTCAAGAGTACGCAAGCATGGGGCCGCGTCGATCATCCCCTCCCCGTGGCCCCTCCGGCTTCGACGCCGGTGACCCGGCAAAGGTCGAGAGCAAATTGCGATTGTGCAACGTCGCTCTGGCAAGGCTCGGCGTCCCGCCTCGGTAATGCCTTTCTTCCTACTGCTGATTAGTTTGAATGCATAGGTCGGAGGAGGAGCGCTTGGTGTACAATAGCTGAACTCAGCGGACGCTGATTCAGAGACACCAAGGAGGCCCTACCAATAATCCCATCTGAGTCGTCAAAAGCTGCTGCGAGAGGGAAGCGAAGAATTCAGATCAACCTGTATGTGGTGATGTTGTTTGATAGAGGTGCGAGGACCTCGGTCGCGGCACCACGAAGCGGAGTTCTCCGCCAAGTTTACGTGTAGGAGAGCTCAGATCCGGGAAGGCTAGGCTGCCCGGCGTTCATATCGGTGATGGAGTCCGCCGACCTGCGGAAGCTCCACGACCTTTCCGAGTTCAGGAGGCTGTACACTCCGCGGAATCGGAGCATCCTTGTCGAGAGACAAGTGAGTGCGCGTCCGCTCGTAGTATTCGAAATACAACTTCAAGACACGACGCAGACCTGGTTCATTCATGACGATGACGTGGTCCAAGCACTCGCGGCGAATCGTGCCGATCAAGCACTCGACATAGGGATTTTGCCAAGGCGATCGCGGAGCCGTGAGGACTTCGCGAATGCCCAGCCACCCAGTCGCTTTGTGAAATTCCTCTCCGTAGCACGCGTCGCGATCGCGAAGTAGATAGCGAGGCGCACTGTCCCAAGGGAAGGCTTCCAGCAGTTGCCGGGTCGTCCATTCCGCTGTGGGATTCGCGGTTACGGCGATATGAATAGGACGCCGGCGATCGTGTGAGAGAATCACAAAAACAAACAGGAGCCGGAACGTGATCGTGGGGACCACGAAGAAATCGGCCGAGACCAAGCTCTGCATGTGGTTTATCAGAAACGTGCGCCAATTCTGCGACGGCGGCCTCCGGTGCCAGATCATGTCTTTGGCAACTGTGGCTTGCGACAATTCGAATCCTAGTTTCAACAGTTCTCCATGAATCCGTGGAGCGCCCCAGCCAGGATTCGCCAAGCTCATCCTATGAATCAGATCGATGACTTCCCGCGACACGGCGGGTCGGCCTTCCGGATGGCGACTCTTCCACTTCCAGTACAGTCGGAATCCCTTGCGATGCCAGGCGATGACGGTTTCGGGCTTCACGATGAGCAATGCCGATCGCCAGCCGCTCCACAATCGTGAGAGCCATACCCATAGGAATCGACGCGACTCAAGCGCAGCCGATGGCCACGGCTAGAGCGCTGGAGTACCAAGAGCTGATGTCGGAGGGCAAGAATCTCAGCTTGCAGCGCTGCTTGCGTTTGAAAGGCCTGCCGAGCAGAAGAAAACAGCGTTCCACCTCGAGCGAGATCGAACCGATCATTAGCCCAAGCGAACACGCCCGAGAAAACGTTCTGTTGGTCTCGTACTTGTTCCCACAGAGGGTTGCTGAAGTCGGGCGAGGCTCCGCCGGACCACAGAAGAGATAGAGGGTTGCTGAAGCTGGGCGAACCGACGTCAGCGTATCGGGGATCCTGCCTCTCTAATTGTAGCAGCTCGTCAGGCCTGTTGACCGGCAGCATGCGCAACATGACTGCATCAATGAGGCTGAAGATGGCGGTGTTGGCGCCGATACCCAGCGCTAGCATGAGGATGGCGACGATGGTGAAGCCGGGAGACTTGCGCAGCATGCGCAGGCCGTAGCGTAAATCCTGCCAAAGTGTCTGCACGGGTACGCTCCCCGATCCGGAGTGGCCAGGGCGAGCAACGAGCATCGACCGCTATGCGCGCATTATAGATGACAGGGACCGGTAAAGTCTGATTAGACACGTCAAGGCGCAAAGATTTTGTCCGAGTTCTGTCCGAGAAGGCCATACAAAACAGGTACAAAACGGAGCAAAGCAAACGGACAGTTTTCCTCTATTTTCTTGCGTTTAGTTGTCTGGCTTTGTACCACGTGTAGGCCGAAATTGCGCTCATAACCCGAAGGTCGTCAGTTCAAATCTGACCCCCGCAACCATTTCGTGATCCGCAGGGCCGGAATCCAGTATTCCGGCCCTTTTTTCGTGCGACCGCCGGTGGTCTATAGGCTCCTCAAACGACCTTGTTTTGCATTTTTCAATTCGCCAGTGTCTAGTGGCTACAAGCCGACTCTAATCGTCCACTCGCTGCAAGAGTGCATTGGCGATTTGACGCTCATTTTAGTTCGTCTCTCCCCTTGATATTCGAGCTGAACAGGGCTAGCTTCAGTTCGAATGACGACTGGAGAGCGAGACAGCCAACTCGAACTGCTGCAGCGCACTCTGGACCTGCTGATTTTGCAGACGCTCGCCTTTGGGCCCGCGCACGGGCATGCGATCGCCCGCATCATCCAGCGGCGATCCGGCCAGGTGCGACGCGGGTCGCTCTACCCGGCGCCGCAGAGGCTGTGATGAAGAAGTTCGGCAGCGTCTCCCTGGGTAGCGACCACTCGCGCGAAGCGTGGGGATGGCTGTGGCCCGAGCGGCTGTGGCAGGATGTGCGCTTCGCGCTGCGCACCTTCAGCAAGAACGCCGGGTTCACCGTGGTGGCGCTCCTCTCGCTGATGCTGGGCATCGGAGCAAGCATCGCGTTGTTCAGCGTGGTTTACGGCGTCCTGATTGCGCCGTACCCCTACGCCAGGCCGAATCAGATCTGGGCGCCGACGGTGCTGGGCCCCAACGACGCAGTGCATGGCTGGCACTGGTATTCGCAGCGCGAAATGGAGGAGATCGATAGGCTGTCGGCGTTTCGCGAGGTGATGGCCACCAGCGTGAGGCCGGTCCTGCTGACGGGCGGTATCAATCCAGAGAACTTCTACGGCGTCTTCCTCACCGGCGGAGCTTTCAACTTCCTCGAGGTGAAGCCGCTCATCGGGCGGACCATCCAGCCCTACGATATCGGACTGGCTGGGGAACCGGCGCCAGTGGTGGTGCTGAGTTACGGATTCTGGCAACGCTTCTTCAGCGGCGATCCCCACGCGATCGGTCGCACCATCACGCTTGATGACGCGCCGCGGACCATCATTGGCGTGATGCCGCCGCGCTTCGGCTGGTGGACCAACGAGGCCTTCTGGCTGCCGCTGCGCAGGGATCCGAAGGACCCGAGCGGCCTCGCGGTCATCGTGCGGCTCGCACCCGGCGTGACGCAACACGCCGCCGAGCAGCAACTGAATCAGCTCAACATCCAGTTCGCCGCGGAGCACCCGCAGGACTATCCGAAGGGCCAGCTGCGCACGATCCTTCTGAATTACATGGATATCACCGTGGCCAGCGGCGACATGAGCGCGAGCCTTCATTTGCTGCTCGCCGCCGTCGGCCTCTTACTACTCATCGCCTGCGTGAACGTGGCCAACCTGCAACTGTCCCGGACCACAGGACGCGCCCGCGAGATTGCGATGCGGATTGCCATCGGCGCAGGCCGCGGCCGGTTGGTGCGGCAGCTGCTCACCGAAAGCGTGCTGCTGTCGGTCGTGGGCGGCGCGCTCGGCGTGTTGTTCGCGCTCGGCGCTACGCAGCTGATCGTCGCGCTGATTCCACCGGACTATGTACCGAACGAAGCGCGTATCACCATCAACGGCTACGTGCTGTTGTTCTCGCTGGTCGTGTCCATGCTCACCGGCATTCTGTTCGGCCTCGCGCCGGCGCTGCGCTCATCGCGGCCGGACCTGGTGGGCACGCTCAAAGACGGCGGGGGCGGCGCCACCGGCAGCCTGCGGGGACACGCCGTGCGGAACTGGCTGGTGGTGGCGGAGATTTCGCTCTCCGTCATCTTGCTAGCCGGAGCAAGCCTGGCGGTGCGCGGCTTTGTCCAGATCCTGCACGTCGATCCTGGCTTCCAGCCGGAGCGCGTCCTGCGCATCAGCTTCACTCTCGCGCCCAACCGCTACCCTACCTGGCAGCAGCGCAACGCGCTCGACCGCACACTGCTGGAAAGCGTGAAGAACCTGCCTGGCGTCCAGGCCGCTAGCCTCGGCAACGAGGGCCTGCCCTATATCGGATGGCGCTCCTCCTTTTCCATCCCCGGCCAGCCGCCCATGGACGGCCGCAAAGTGGCCATCGCCCTTATCAGCCTCCAGTATCCGCAGACCCTCGGCATTCCCCTTAAGCGCGGGCGCGAGTTCACCGAGCAAGAAATCGAGAGCGGCATGCGCGTAGCGCTCATCAACGAGAGCGCTGCGCGCCTTTGGCCGCCGGGCGAGGATTCAGTAGGCCGGACCATGCAGATCGACGATCTGGCGCAAGCGCCCGACAATCCGCAGGTGCTCGCGGCTCCGGGAGTCGCCACCGGCGTCACCGTGGTGGGCATCATCGGCGATACCAGGAATGCAGGCATCGCCGAGGCTCCGGCTCCGGCCGTATACCTGCCGTACACGTTGTACGCCCCGGCCGGACGCGAGCTGGCCGTGCGTACCGCGGGCCATCCGCTGGCCATCGTCAACGGAGTGCGTCTCAAAGCGCGCGATCTCGACAAAGATTTGGCCGTCGGAAAGCCGAACACCCTCGACGAATCGCTGGGCGAAGAGACGCAACAGCCTCGCTTCAACATGGCTTTGTTCAGCAGCTTTGCCGCTCTCGGGCTGGCGCTGGCAGCTATCGGTATCTACAGCGTGATTTCGTATAACGTCTCGCAGCGCGTGCAGGAGATTGGCGTGCGCATGGCCCTGGGCGCGAAGCGCGGAGACATTCTGAAGCTAATCCTGCTCATGGTCGTCCGGGTCGTATCCCTCGGGCTTGCGGTCGGGCTGCTCGGAAGCATCCTCATCGAGCGTCTTGTGCGGTTCCAGATGTTCACGAAGGCCTCGTTCGGTGTGATTCCGCTGGCAACGATCGTGGTCGTCCTCGCCGGGGTCTCTTTGCTGGCCGCATGGCTGCCCACGGCGCGGGCTGGGAATCTTGATCCGGCTACCGCGCTGCGGCACGAGGCATGAATTTTCCGTTTCTGGTCATGTGACCGTCCTGTAAGCTCACTCTCAACCGTTGACTTCAGGGCAAGGCACTCATTGACATCGTTCTGGCCGGTTATGTCGGAAACCCGAGAGTAATCCTCAAGTCTGGTTAAACGCGGTTACCGTCCAAGTGAAGTATTACTTCACTTCTCCGGTTCCGGCGTTTGAACGTAGCTGCTGACGCGGCGGACGCTACGCGTGCTATGCGCCGCACGTCTTGCCCCAGCGTAACGGATCGAATTGCGGTTCTCACGCACGCCCATTTAAGTGGCGCAAAACCAATAGCTTACAGATGAGCAAAAAAAGATTGAATTCCCATAGCCAATTAGCCCGCGTCCACCGCAACCGCCAGCGGCCACCTTCAACGGCTCTATCGAACCCACGAAGAGCCACCTCGCCCAATTTCACGTTTTCGCGAAAACGCGCTTCCGATAGATCACTAACGTTAATCGGGACTGATTTTATGCGTCTATTCTAGAGTTGGAGATTTAGCGGGAGGCCACCATGAATCGAGAACGGCCGCTAAAGGTTGTGTTGGTGTTAGTGGGATTGCTCTTTTTGGCTGGCGTTTATCCCGCGGCGGACTCTTTATGGCACGCGAACGCGAATCAGTTGGATTACGGCGATGATATGATGCTTAGCCTCTACGTCACCCTCGGGATTTTCTTGCTGCTAGCCGCGCGTAACCCATCGGCGAATCGCAGCCTGGTCGCCTTCACAGCATGGTCGAGTCTCGCTCATGCCACGGTTATGTCGGTGCTGGGATTCCAGCATGCGAGTGAAAGGACAGGGTTTTTGGGCGGCTCGGCTCTACTCGTTGTCATTGGTGTAGCGCTGCTCGCGCTGGCCCCGGCGAAGCAAGCAGTCGAGCAGGTATCGGCAGCCGGTGCGTAGGTTCCTTGGATTAAGTGGACAACTCCGGTACCAGGTCTCCAGTTGTCGGGTAAACGCGTTACCAGATGGAAGGCACTTGAGCAGTGCTAAGATTTCAGCGTGTCGCGAAATGCGTGCCGTGATTCTATTACTGTTGCCTTTGCTTCTAGTAAGCGTCTCCACACCCTTGGCCGTTGCCCAGGAAGCCTCGTCAGTTCTTCAATCACCGGCGCCCACGATCCACATTGAATCCAATCTAGTCTTGGTCGATGTCATTGCCCTGAATGCCAAGAATGGCCTTCCGGACGAGACATTGAAGCGAGGCGATTTTCAACTCTTTGACAACAGTTGTCCGGTTTCGATCAAGACGTTTGACAGCGGCGCACAGTTTACGACTCGCCCCCTCGCCCTCTGGTTTATCGCACAATGCCACATGCAAGGCTATGAAGCAAAAGGTTCAGGGTTGTTCAAAGGACAAATCAGTCGTTTCCAGCCAGCTCTGAAATACCTGGAGAAAGGAGATACTGTGGCTGTGGCGCATTGGTGCGATGATGGACGATCGAATCTCGACCTAATGCCCACAAGAAATCTCCAGGATGTGTCTATCACGTTGGAGCATGTCCTTGCACCCGGCCCCGACACCAAGTACGCCGATCGAGCCGGTGAGTTGGCCTTGCAGAGCACGTTGCAGCAGATCGTTGATACAACCCGCTCGTCACGGCCCGAGCCGTTGCCAGTGCTGATCTTCCTTTATGGGGACTACAGCAGCATGAACAGATCGGAGGCCGATCACTTCATCGGCGAGCTTCTAGAAACTTCCGCCATTGCTTTCGGGGTGAGGGACCGTCGCTCTCCGCATATTTGGTTTGCACCCGGCGAACAGAAAGAAATCGCGCACTACGTAGCCACTCAGACCGGTGGCCAATACCTCGACGCGACGCCCGCAACGTACGCCGGCGCTTTAGAAGAAATCCTGCGCCAGCTCCATTTTCGCTATGAATTGGGATTTGAGCCAAAAGCCCTGGACGGAAAGCGCCATAAGCTCACTGTGAAGCTCGTTGATTCTGTGGGGAACCAGCACAAAGGAGTGCATCTGAGATACCGCGCCGGCTATGTGCCTGTCCACCGTTGAACCAGATAGTCTTCTTGATGCCAAAGATTCTGGTGTTTACGAATGCGAGATCAATTTTGGACCAGGTTACCGTGTGTATTTTGGAAAAGAGGGCAAGCAGACAGTCCTCCTTCTTGGCGGTGGACGAGATTTTAGAGAAACAGTTCAGGCACGCGTGAAACGCGACGCAGCCTTCCGAAAGGGGCTTCTTAGCGGAGGGCCATCGAAGGCCTTCTCTCTGGCG
>Ga0207087_1064_pt1 | contig 24252 bp, 17 predicted proteins | sample Alteio_BWMinHeat_51_FD_153544 | JGI IMG/M metagenome (GOLD analysis project Ga0207087, IMG submission 153544) | Enriched cells from forest soil in Barre Woods Harvard Forest LTER site, Petersham, Massachusetts, United States -... | ecosystem: Environmental > Terrestrial > Soil > Temperate forest >... | reverse complement strand
AAAAGAGTATATCGATGATCCTGATCAAAGGGTGAGTTTGTTTAAGCAATTGATGCAGTCAGAAGAATTGGTATCTCTTCCGAGCGTATCCCAGCATAGCCCTGATGGCGAGTTCCCCCAGGAATCTACCCCATCAGGGAAAGCCCTATCAGGGCAAGCCCCATCAGGGCAAGCTCTCCAGCACCGTACAGAGAACCTGGGGAATAAACCCTCAAATACAAATGAAAACAGAAAGCCCCAAGCCCCTACCCCTGTTTATACCACCAAGACAATCCTGCGGACGGAACAGAATTTAGTCAAAACCGCTGCAAGACTTCAGGCAAAACAGACCCATGCAGTTAACCCACAAGATATAGAGGCGGCGATTGCCCGGCAAAATGAAAAGCTAGCGGAGTCAGATGGGTTGAGTGCCGATCAACAGGTGGCGATTCTTCATATACTTAGGAGTTCTCAAATTGCTTGTGTGATTGGCTATGCTGGTTCTGGCAAGACGACTTGCCTGGAAGCCGCTTTTGAGGCTTGGGGTAAGGCCGGATATGAAGTCACTGGTTTAGCACCCACCGGAAAAGCTGCTGAAAATATGGGCACTAGTGGTATGGCCTCGATGACCATCCATAAATTCCTACTATCCCAAGCAAATAATGATGGGGACCGGATAAACATCTCATCTAATACCGTGTTGGTGCTTGATGAAGCTGGGATGGTGGATTCACAACGCTTAGATCAGCTTTTATCGTTGGTGGAAACTCATGGTGCCAAGCTTGTCTTAATGGGTGATCTCAAGCAATTGCAAGCAATAGAGGCAGGGCCAGCGTTGCGTTTGGTTTTGGAAGCTATAAGTTATGTGATTTTAGAGACGATAGTACGGCAAAGAACTGAGTGGCAGCGCGAGGCCACCCGCCTCTTTGGTGCGGGGCAAACAGCCAGAGCGCTTGTAATGTACACAGGACATATTCATACCGTATACGAACCTCGGCCTGACTTTCAGGATAAGACTAATCTATTAGATAACTTCTGCTTGGCACGCCAGATGTCAGGGCACATTTGGAAAGAAATGATGGAAGATTTTAAAAAAGAATACGGCCGAGATTTTGACTATAGCAAAGAAGACTTTGAAATTATCGTTGAACACCCGGACTTTGAGGAGCATCAAAGTTGGAAAAAAACCCGTAACGGTTTAGTTGAAGACATTATCCACGATTACGATGCCCAAGAGCAGACTCTTCAGGCAAGAGGCGTTGATGTTGAGCACTTGAGAACTTGGATAGAAAAATACATTAAAGCTGACCCCGACACCGATACCCAGCTTATGTTTGAAACAATCACCAAAATTTTACGGAAAATGAGCTACGGGCATATTACGGATACCAGAGTGAATACCAAGCAAAAGATGGCAGAGGATTGGGCGAGGGATGTGATTGCTTGGCCTGACAAGACTCATATCATGCTGGCTAACTCCAATAGAGATGTAGCAAGTCTAAACCAATGGGCCAGACAATACATGCGACAAAATGGTGCCATTACAGGAGAAGATTGTGTAATCAGCACCATACAAACAGAAGAGGACCAGTTTGGCAATCAGATTACCTGGCGAGAGAACCGCGCTTTTGCGGTAGGCGATCAGCTGCTTTTTACTAGTAACGATGTTACCAGCAACAACGATAGCCTCGGAGTAAAAAATGGCACTTTAGGCAAGATTACCGCGATCACTCGCACCAACCCTGGCACCAACTCCGAGGATGGCGACCATATCGATATCACGGTTGAATTACCAGGGAGATCGCTAACCTTTTCGCCAAAAGACTATTCTTTTGTTGATAACGGTTGGGCGACCACGATTTACAAATCGCAAGGTATAACTGCCGTTGTGGTTAAGGTCTTAGCTTCGTTTGAGATGTATCGTAACTTAGCCTACGTAAGCATGACCAGGCACCGCGAGCAGCTAGCCATCTATATCTCAGACTTAGATTTTTGGCGCTTTGAAAAGTTCTTTGACCGTTTGGCGCAAGTTTCGGAAAAGCTATCGGGGTCCGATTACCTGTCCTTGAGCCAAGATCAAGAACAGGTAGGGGATAGAGGCCAGACAACAGAAGACAGATTATGGTCGTTCGCTGATGGAGATTTTCTACATCTTGAAGATTCTGAAGGCATGCGCTCACGGGCGTTCTTCCAGAGCGAAGCTCCTAAAAAACGCCAGATTACAGAAGATAGAGTGCAAACGGCAGATAAGTCGACTGGAGAACCCACTCCGACACATATTGAGCAACCATCAACTGGTGATCATAATCTGCCTTCTGTCAATCGTCGTCAGTCGTCTCGTCGATTATTTTCTGATGAAGAAAAAAAAGCATACTTTGAGCAAGTGCGCGCTGAACTGAATAACCGCATCGAGAAACTCGCCACAGAGCTATTTAAAGGTAGACCAATTCGAAAAAGCAAACAGGAATGGCGCATTGGTAATGGTGGTTCGATACGGATCGAGATATCTGGACCTGATCGGGGTAGCTTTTATGACCATGAGAACAAGGTTGGTGGCGGCCCCATAGAGATGATTCAAGAATGTCTTAGTATGTCCAAGAAAGAGGCGTGGAAGTGGGCTAAGGATTGGTTAGGGCACAAGAATTATCAACCAATAATCATAAGACAGGAAACAACGGCCCAACACAAGGAACCAGAGAAGCCCGAATGGACTCCGGTATTTCCGGCGCCAGACACTGCACCTCCAACTAAAAAGCTTCCCAACGAGGTAAAACGCTTTACCTATCGCAACCAGGAAGGGCAGCTACTGGCATACGTAGTGCGGCTGGAGGATGCGAGGGGCAAAAAGCGCATCTTGCCGTTAACTTACTGTAAGAACGATAAGGGGGCGATGGCGTGGCAATGGAAGGGCTTTGGGGACAATCGCCCTCTTTATGGTTTAGATAGGATGGCAGCGCATCCAGAAAAACCAGTACTGTTAGTAGAGGGCGAGAAAGCCGCGGATGCAGCCCAACAGTTATTACCGGATTATGTAGTCATGTCTTGGAATGGCGGCACTGGTGCGGTGCAGAAAAGCGATTGGTCACCGTTGCTGAGTAAAAACATAACCATCTGGCCAGATAACGATGCGGCGGGGCATAAGGCTGCGGAGATTATCAAGGATATTCTGTCACAAGCGTGGGTAGTGGCGCTGCCGGAGGATACCCCGGCCAAATGGGATCTGGCCGATCCGTGGCCGGGCAACTGGACGAAATCAACTATTGATGGTTGCCTATACAGTTGTCAGAAGATATATGATAGAAAAGAGACAATAGAAGTGTCCGTTGGTGAAAACACCTTAAATTCTGTTACACTAGAGTCAGCAGCCGATCTCAATTTATCATCTATCAACTATCCTCTATCATCTGCGATCGCTAATGTCATGTCTCAACATAAATCAATTAAGGCGATCGCGGTGCCTGAGCAGGTTGCCCACGAGTTTGTGCGCGACTCCATGGCTTATCTTAAGGCGCATGGGATTGACGAAGAAACCAGTCTGGTTAGATCTTGCTATAGCTTGGGTGTGATGCATCGGGTTAAAGGTCTCGCCCCCACTTTCATGAAGGAGAATCGCGATAGCAAGCATATGCTAAGAGTTGTGGTTGCAGCGGCGCGGTTGTGGCAGGAAGGAGAGAAAGATCCCGAGTGTGCGGCGATTAGGTTGATAGTCGAGTCAGATCGCGCCATAGCCTCAACTAAGGTAAATCTCGCCGAAGCTTTAGCGAAGGTGGAGCGTTACAAGGAAGTTACCGGGCTAGACCCTCCCCATACGCAGTCCACCTTCGCTGAGGTTTCGGCGAGATCTAGGCCACAGGAGCACCAACAGCTGGCGCATCAATTATACGACACGGCGCAAGCAGTGTGGTTGCAGCTACAACACCATATTAAGGGAGAGCCAGATTCGCTGCCAGCCCGCGGGACTAAGGAGCATAACTGCTTAGTCAAAATAAATGAAATCAACGATCGATATGGCTTTAAGCCAGTGGTTGTTGCTGACAAGCAAGTGATAACCAGGTTTGTAACACACGCTACCGATTACCTTAAGGAACATGGGGTGGAGGAAGGTGCGGCCTTTACCAGGGCCTGCTATATGCTCAGCCACAGCGGAAGTGCCGAGAGTTCTGTAAAGCGGTCAGGAATGGAAGTAAACGAGAACAATCATTTGCGTGTGGGCGTGGTGGCGTCACAGCTGTGGTATGATGGTCTAGCTAAAGGTTCGCAAAAAGAGCCACACGAGTCATTATCTACGGCGGTCCTTTTGCTAAAGCAATCGGATACAGCGTATCGTCCAAAGCTGATGCAGCAGATTAAGGCGGCTCATGCTGATCTGGCGCCGGATAGGGTGGAAGCGCTGTGCACACAGATTATGCGCCACTACGAAGCCACGGGTACCAGGATTCATCCGCCTTCGCCAAGGCTACGACGAGATTCTGACAGAATGGATCACACCGAAACTTTGGAGAAAGCGGAAGATCACGCCGAAGCTTTAGCGAAGGCGGATCATAAGGATAATACTCAGCCCTCCACCGCAGCGCACCATGCAGATCATACAACGCATATGGCGGCAGATCATGCAGCGCACCACGATATTCACAATCTAACCACACTAAAACTTCATCAAGAACTGCACCACGAACAACACCGCCAGCTACAAGAGGCTATACGAACTTTACGCCTACAGCAGCAACAGCAACGGGACCTCCAACGTATGTTGCGTCTACAGCACGACCACAGCCTCGATATGGGACGGTAGTTGCGCACCTCACATGCTATTGTTAAATTGCTGTCAATAGCCCGTAACGATTGTTGACGCATTACGTTAACTTAGAGTACACTTTCAATATGTTTATCTGCCATAGAGCACTGATTGATTATTCTATTAAGCAAGTGGCAAGTGTAAATATACAAGTTTGATTCTGTTGCTGGCATATAGATATTTAGCTTGTCTATAGAACGTTGTATGAAAGGAAAATTAATGAATATCTTTATTGTTATTAGATTATTTATTATTGTTTGTATAACTTTTACAAGTATAATCCTTTCCGTAAGAGCTGGAGATAAGGATCCCCTTAGTTCGCCAACGAAAGAAGCTGAAAGGGGAACACTTAGCGCAGCTATAACAGCCCAACCCACAGAAAGTAAAGAAGCAGAAATTCCCCCACGAAAGGATAGAATTAAAAATATTCTGTCAACTTTTGTTAAAGAGATCAGTGCCGCAGCTAATGAAGGACAAATTGACCAATCTAAAATAACTGCAGAACGCAACTTGGGCATGGAAATCACTTTGGATATGCCCGCTGCAAAAACAATAAATAATTTTATAGAAGAGGCAGTAAAGCTCGTTAAAGATGGCCTCCAAAAGCTTCAAATAAGCAATTTAAAAAACCAATCTCTTTCACAAATTAGTCTGAGCCAACATGCTAATGCTAAAGAATTAATTGACTCTTTATCAGCTAATAGTCTGGACTTATTTCAGCAAGCCTGCGCGTCTAGGCTTGACTATCTGTCAGTACGAAGTACTATAGATAAGCAATTGTCTCCTTTCAATATCAAAGGCGCTACAGACAGTATCACAGATATTATAGAAGGTGAAAAAAAGAGCGCTTTGGACCGCGAGAAATGGCTCTCAAGAGAAAAAGCTCATTTTTTAGTTATAGGACAGGATCGTACTACATATATTGATTCTCAATCTATTCATGAGGAACTAGAAAAAGAAATGAAAAAGGTTATAGGTATCAAGATGTTTGCTGACGAAAATCTAGTTTTAGCAAAAGTAGAATTAATTTTTAACGATCAAACCAGTGATAATGCTTACCTAAGTTATGGGGGCAATCTAGCGCTCTTTGCTAGTGGTGAAACTTCTAGAGATATTTACACAGATTATAGTTATTTCAATGGTGCACGTACAATCGATATGGGGAGTGCAAGTGGGGGTGCCAAAACGATACTAACCCCGGATGCAATTGTGCGTGGAATTGCAGATTTATTCAAATTAGCTCGTTTTATGTTACCCCCTGAACTTAATAAAAAGGGGGCCCTCAAACGTAGAGATAAGGACTTTGAGCCTTTTTCAAAGAAATACTATCATAGTGAGCAATTTATGAGCCTTTTTATCCGGGACCCCGAATTCGATTTTGTAAATAAAACTATTGAAAGCATCATACGAAGAAATCAGAATAAAACACCTATTGCGATGATTTTGCATATTCATTCGTTACGGGATATCTGTGATAACTGTTCACAGAGTCTAATGGGATTATTGGAATACTTGCGAGCTGCTAATCCCAATTTAGCCGTTACATTATGTGCCTCTTCCCACCTGTTTTATACTCCTGCTCGGCGCTCTTTTGCAACCACGCAAAAACAGCTTGCAAATGCCCTTTTTAGTACCCCAATAGAAATTTATCTTAGTCGTGCAATGCATAACGCACAATCACCATTTTATGTACAATTATATAGAAAAGGTATATAGAAAAGATTAAAACACTTAATTTAATAGTGCATTTTTACATTTTAGGCGTTACAATAAGGAGTGAAATAAGGAGGTTAGGAAAATGTTAAAATATATTACAGCAGCTCTAATACTATATACCTGTGTATCGGCGGGGGTTTTTGCTACGGAAGAAGATAATGATTTTATTGATAAATCAATAGTTGAAAAAATTTTACCCCACCAACAATATGAAACCCTCTTATCTTTTGATGAAAATGCAATGGATTCTGAAAATAAATTTAATCAGCTCATTGAAAAATTCAAAGGGACGGTAGTTGGTGAGGTTTTAGGACAAACAAAGGAAGAAATTTTAAGTCATGTAAGAAAGCCATCTACCGAACAAGCTTGTTATATGGTTCGCCTCTCAGATCAATATCGTTGCAGGGGACTGCCGGATGATAAAAATCAAAGCGCCGAATCTAAGTGGTTACTAACAGCAGCACAGCAGGGATATATACTAGCGATCTCTCAAATTGCTGAACTATTCAGAATTGGTACTTTCTATTTTAAGGAAAATCAGGATATTGCAAATAAACTGGACGCAATAGCAGCAGGTCATGGTAATCCATCTTAAGCCGATGGTACCAGAAGTTGATCGGTATTGAAAAAACTAAGTTTTATAAGCCAGCCTATGACAAAGTCATAGGCTGGCTTTGCGGTTATGGTGAGCACCATGAAGGGCCACATTACAAACTGTCTTGAAGAATCAGATCCTCATAATCGCCGCAACGGCAAGAGCAGCAAGACAATTCAAAGTCCTATGTGGGCTTTCGAACTTGAGACACCTCGAGATATTGTTACAATCAAATCTATGTTATGGTCCAGGGACGGTATCCAACGGTGTGTTGAGCCATCTTGATGGATCATCATACCAGCCATGGCCTTGCGTTCCCTGCGTAGTCTATAGGGGCCGCCCCTGTTGCTCTTTGCTATCAAATCATGCTGTTGCAGCACCAATCGATACCAGTTGTAGCTGCGTGGCGGTACATCAGTATATTGCAATTTGACATAATCGTAAAAGTGCTTAACCGTAAATCCGCGGTACCGCTCATCATAAAGCTTGGTCAGCTGCTCTACCTCGCTATCTGCTGCTCGATTATGAGAGTGCCTCCCAACCCTCAGGTCAAAGCGCATCTCCTCGCCTTCCTCTTTATAACGATTCCGCTTCCTTAAAAAGGTCCGCACATTCATCCCCAATATGTCTGCTGCATCTTTACAGCTCAGCTCCTTCTTCTTATGCCGATTATAAATCTCTACAAATCTCATCTCTCGTGCCTCTCTTAAGGTTTTTAACATGGCTAACCCTCCCTAATGGAAAATTAGCCCCTCCCTAAATTCGGACAACTAGTGTGTTATCTATATCGGACATAAAGCATGTTAGTGACAGCTATTGTTAAATTGCTTGCCAAAGAAGAATGAGTGGGCTATAAAAACTCCTGTGCTTGAATGGAGGGTGAGGAAATGAACAAAATACCGATGACCGCTAATGGATACAAGCGTTTGCTGGAAGAGTTGCAATTACTCAAAATGATTGAGCGCCCCAGAGTCATTGACGCCATTGCCAAGGCTAGGCTAGATGGCGATCTAGCGGAGAATACCGAATATCAAATAGCCACAGAGCGGCAAAGTTTTATCGAAGGGCGTATCTTTGAGCTGGAGAAAAAACTTGGCCTCGCCGAAGTCATCGATGTCACTAAGCTTTCCGGCAATGAGATCACCTTCGGAGCAACCGTAAAGCTACTAGACGAGGACACCGCGGAAGAACACACATACCAAATCGTCGGTAATGATGAGTCGGATATTAACAAAGGTCTATTGTCTATTACTTCACCTCTCGCCCGCGCTCTAATTGGAAAGCAAGTTGGAGACAAAACCAACGTCAATACACCAGGTGGAAGCAAAGAGTATGTGGTTCGCATGGTTAATTACGGACGTTGATACTAACGATGACCATTATGTTCTTTTATTAGATAGTGGGACTAGTGAAATTCCTAAACTTAAGTCCCTTTCTCCTCTGTTTTAGGTTTTATTAAAAATTTTCTAAAATATTAACTATTTATATTGAAACTCGGCTGCTTAAGTATATGTTTGCTTATAGTATAATTACATATTAATTATAATTATTTTAATGTATTTATATATGGAGCTTAAATATGAAAATACGCCCATACCTTAATAAGGTAAGTGTAGTAGCTAGTATATTAATAGTGATTCTGGTAGGATCTATAGTTATTAGCAGCTGCACACTAGAACAAGCTCCTTCTATAGTACCAATTACAGGCCAAGATATTAAGTTTCTTAAGAAGTGTATAGGTGAGGATGGCACAGTACATGTTGCTATGCGTGATAGTGTTCGTGAACAAATAAAAGAGATTGTAAAGGATGATGGCCCAAGGACATTGGTTAGCCTTAACAAACACCCATTTCCCCCAACTATTCCAAATGATCATAGTGAGCTAAGTTCTCAGTGTTACCACTTTATATGGGATGGCTCATATAATGCCGACGATGACTTCTATTAACTAATCAAAACGGGAAAGATTTCATCGAAAGATGGAAACAAGCATTATCTATTGATGGCAGAGACAAGAAAAACAATAAATCCAAAAAACAGAAGTAAGCATCTTGTAATTTTTCCTAAAATTTGCCTAAACATCTGCATATGTTGAAGGTGGTTTATAAGCTTACCAACCCGAGTTATGGATTAGGTAAGCAGTAATCATAAGAGATAGAAGGCTTAATAGGCTTGAGCTGATAAGAGATGAGAGTAGAGAGGATTAAGAGTGCGCACAATGCGATTATCAAGATACTTTAAAACAGCAGCTACTGTACTTTTCAGTGCTATTTCTCTGAACACCAACGTTTTTGGTGCAGATGAACAGAAGCCCTTTGGTGATGTAGATTTCCCTTTTACTACCTCAGTGACTCCCCATTTAACACTAGAAGAACATGCAGAACCTACGCAAGTACTACTAGTCGACTCTCAAAGTGGTGCCACCGTAGCCAAAGACCAACGAATGCAAACAGCCACTTGCTTCAACTCATCTTGCTGTTGCCCTAGTGCCTTAAGCTGTGTATTTTTTTCCACTTGCAAATCTTTTTTTTGGAGTATTACCAATTCACTTACTACCCACAAGCTTCGAGAAAATCCATTTAAAAGGTGTGCAGAAGATATCAAGTTTAATATTTTAGAACTTGCTGTTATTGATAATAATTTTAGCTCTACCAAAAACGTTAGTGTTCAGAGAAATAGCACTGAAAAGTACAGTAGATGCTGTAGGAACGCAGGCACCTTAAAACTTGTTTGTAAAGACTGACGGCGCATTATTGAGCAAGATCGGATGAAGAAATCAATTGAGTTAGTTATTTATCAAAGATTTTTAAAGGGAGTCCTGATTTATAGGCCACAAAAAGGGAGCGACGTCGGACGGGTAGATATGCCGATAGCATCATTAGCAAATCCGCTAGAGGGTACGTTTGATTTATCGCGCTGTGGTGATATTGGCAAGTACTTAAGCATATCAACGGGTTATCGTAAGGAGAAGAAAGCAGAAAACGCTAGCAAGGTTGAAATATGGATTGTCCCGCAATTTTTAATTAAGAGCGCGTTAGGAACTACGGCTCACCATTTGGCGGCGGTTAATAAACGGGCGCATCGGGCGGAGGCGTATATACTATGGACTCGGGGCGACTGGGATGATTTAACTTGGTATGATTATTTGCCAATTGCATGCCTGAGGGCGCATGCGGTCACGCAGCCACCATACCCACACTTGGGGGGGGGTTGTGCATGAGCCATACGCTGACGGACACGATCTTTCCTGCGAGATGAATGGTTTCGATGGATTGGGGGAATACCCGAGGTGCAATTGTCGGCGTGGTAAGTACATGGGGTATAGTTATGCGCAAAGCTTTCAATTTGTTTTTCTGAGCTAAAATGACGTAGTCAAGAGCAGGTGTTCGCACGTGAGTACGCGGCGTCCCGAGACATCCATAGATTTTTGGGGTTTAAGAAGTTAAAATTTGAGGACAACGTGCTTTCAATAGCCTGCCGATAGGAGATGGATTGCTAAAAAAGGCTAGTCATTAACTGATCTCAATCCCTCTATGTCTTACGATCTTTGGTTAAGTACCTTGAAAACAGTTTCCATATATTCTATAGAATTATAATGGAGAGAAAAAACTAATGACAAGATTTATCAGCATAATTGCAATCTTTATCCTATCGGCCAATAGTCTGGTATTTTCCATGGAGTTTTCAAGGGAAGATGACCCCATCCCTCTTCGTACCCTTGTACTAGCACCCAACGTACCAGTAGCAAAGAAAAAGAGTGAAAAGGAACTTGTACCCTACCTCGTTGGGTACCCCATGACAAACAAGACTTTAAGCATACCTGAATTAGTTGGAAGGATAGGCAAATTTTTGGATGTAGAGTCACTTATGAATATGGCAAGAGGTATGAAAACCCTTAATCTTGCAATAAAGAAGGGCAAATTCTATCAACTGAGCAAATTGATACAGACAACAAACTTTAGATCAGTAGCCAAAAATGATGATCCTCGTTTAGAAGCTATTTTTAAACTGTTACATGCTGAAGACACCGCTTATATGAAAGCTAGGATGGCAAATTGCCTTATGCAACCTATATATTATGGTAGAATTAGAAATCTTTATAAAAAAGCAGCTGAAGCTGGTTCTAAAGAAGCAATCACCGTACTCAATCTGGCAGCGTATACACTAGGCTTTGGCTTTAAAGCCGAAACAGCACGTCAATATCTAGAGGACCGTACAAAAGCTGGTGATCAAGACGCACAATGGTTGCTCAATCAGGCAGCGTACGACACAAAACTTGGCTTTATGGCTATGACAGCACGTCAATATCTAGAGGACCGTACAAAAGCTAGTGATCAAGGCGCACAATGGTTGCTCAATCTGGCAGCGTATAACTTAAGGCTTTGCTTTGGAGATAGAACAGGACGTCAATATCTAGAAGACCGTATAAAAGTCGGAGACAGCTACGCACAACAGCTGCTCAATCAGGCAACGTACGATGCAAGACTCGGTTTTACAGATAAAATAGGACGTCAATTGCCGAAACGTTTCCACTCTATCAAGGCTTATAAGGCAAGAAAGACATTTACTACCGTAGATCTCAGAACCTCCATAGGAAAAACTACGTTTCTAAGGTTTAGTCTTGCTCAGCTTCTCGACAAATACCGTGTTTAGCACCATTCTTCTAGGTTGTGTCCACTTTTGTCATCTCAGCCAAATAACGGTTGAAGCAAAGGCCAGGAAGCCCATATAAGCTATGGCCATTTTATCAAATCTTGAGAAGATCCGCCGGAAATGCTTAATTTTTGAGAAGAAACACTCAATAAGATGCCTTTCTTTATACAAAGTATAATCAACTTCTCTTTGAACTTTACGGTTTGATCGTGGCGGTATAACAGAGATGCACTGTTGGGATTCAATTTGTTGAATAAATTCATCACAATCAAAGGCTTTATCTCCAAGAACGTTGGCATGATGAAAACCCTTAATGAGTTCAAGCGCCTGCTTGATTTCACTGCTCTGGCCAGGTGTGAGGACAAACCGCAATGGATTTCCTAAAGCGTCCACACATGCATGAATCTTTGTGGTAAATCCTCCTTTGCTACGGCCTAAAGCTTGTTGGGCTTGTTGATCTTTCTTATAACTATAACCCGAGTTATTATGGATTAGGAAGCAGTAATCATAGGAGATAGAAGGCTTACTAGGTTTAAGCTGATAAGAGATGAGGGTAGAGAGAATATGGACAAAAGCATTGATAGGTGATCGATGTCTTGCATGTTCAATCTGTAGCTTGTTCTTCAGGTAATCAAAAACCGTTTCAACAAGAGATCGTTTACGCAGGAGAATTTTCTCATTCCAATTCATGAGACAATTTTTCATATTTTTCTTGAGGCCAGTAATAAGCTTAAGCCCTTTTTTATAAAGCCTAAGAAAAAGCTTTTTACAGATATACCCCTTGTCGGCAAAGAGTAAACCTGTGATTCCCTGGGTCATTTGGTTAATGACTTGTCGATCATCAACATTACCTGGGGTCAGTTAAAATGATGTGAAGCTTAAGGCCCAGAAACCACCCTTTTGTGATTTTACACAGTGCCGCAAGTCCTCGGAATACCTTGTTTCTGCTAATACGTTTAGGATGGCATACAGCTAAGGATGTAGAATCCATATAAGCAATGCCTTGGCTTTGGGAAACTAGAGAATATAACAAGAGAATTAAGATGAGTAAACCTCTCGGCATAAGACTGACAAACCTTTCATAACAAGGGATACAAGGAAACTCATCTTGGTAGAATTTTAGGTAGTGTAGGCTTCTTAGTTTTCTGGAAAGATTCAAATGCATAGCGCTTTATCTCTTCTTGAATTCCTTGTACAAAATCATCTATCAACAAAACAAAATAAAGATGTGATATCTTGCTTCATAGGCTGGCTCCGATTGCTGTTTTTTTCAATTACAATCTAAGCCAGCTCACCTCTTAATTTTAACTAAAATTTAATCCATAACTCGGGTTACCAAATAATGTAATCTGGAAGATGCTCTTTTCTCGCCTCAGGAAAGTAGATGCGCACGTTCTCAATTACCCCGGGCCAAGGGTGATTTTGGGCTTTGCGCGCATCATAGGTTTCTCGGAACGGTACCAGCGGCCTCGTATAGGAGCTGACGGCGGTTGCAAAAAACTGCCAGCCAGGCTTGAGCCATCGGAAAATCACCTTGAAAGATTGGATAATTTCATCAGGCGTTAAAAAGTGCAATACCTGTGACATAAGCACCGCCTGGAAAGAGCTGGTGAGAAAGGCTAATGTATGCAGCATAGTACCGTGTACTATGGTGACAATCTGTGCGCTGTTGTAAGCCTTAACTCTTCTTTGATTCATCATACACAAAAGGATCAGCTATCCATGCCTGCGGGTTTTTTATGGGAAAGACTCTCGATATTCGCAAATCCCATATAATCATCTATAATTATCCCCCCAAAAACCTTCGGCAAGAACTTTTCAAGGTACTCTCTTATCTCGGTACGCCTGATTAATAGGGCCTCAATAATTAACCTTGTCTGATTTCTGGCAATGAAGCCAAAGTCTGCCAATCTATCAAATATCTCGAAGTCCGTTTTTTCAAGCTCGGAAAATACGTCTTCCATGGCAAAAACAGGCGTGTTATCAAGATTGAAAACATGAGCGAGTCGCGCTAGACTAATGAACTTAATATAAAATGGTAGGATTATTTCACACATGCTATATTGGTGGATATCTGCTGACATGTCTGCTCTGCTCGGGATATAATTGAGGTGACGCATGTTAGCGTAATATGCAAAAGCCCGTACTAAATCCTTTTCAACACCATAATCGCCTTCATAAAACCGCCCTAAGAAAAGCTGTTCCCAGTTAGATAGGAGATATGATGGCTTATGCTCCTTATCCGACCTAAAACGCCTATCCAATTGATACAGAGTGCCTACATACCCTACTTGCTTTTGTATAGCCAGCTTTCTAAATGCTGGGTTCAGCAATTTCATAAGTACTTCTTTCTCACTATCTATTACCCATTTCGCAACCATATACCTTTTGAAAGGGGTTAATGGTGCTTGCATGTCAGGAGAAATAAACTGCTCGCTGATATCTTTTGTGATCATTTGCCATGTATTCAAGGAAAACGAAGATATGGCTTTTGCGATGTTGTTTTATGTACTGTTTCTTTGATATCTCCATATACAGAATGCTCTATGGCGGTACCGATGATGGATTTAACAAAGGCTGTAGAAGGTATTGAAGGTTGCGAAGGTGACTCTGCTCTAAGTTCTGGGATGGGGCCAGCACTGACGATAAATCGCGCTATAGCATCTACGACAAATACGGCCCCAATATGAGCTGCATAAATATGATCATTATTAATTCTTTTCCAACAACCGTTAGGATCGTGCTTAAAATACATTTCTGACAATATAGTAGGCATTAATGGACAGTCATTGCGGGTTCGTACTATGGAAGCAATCATTTGCCGCCGCTCTTCTGGGGTAGCCGGGGTTTCCCGTAAACCATATTTTCCGGCCAGAGTCGCGCTAATTTCATAGCTGATCTTTAGAAATACTTTAGGGTCATGGGTGGCATCTCGTTGCTTTTCTAATATACCCAACCACTCTATGGTTGCGGTATTATCAGGTTTGCACAATGCATCATACGCACCTTGCGCCGATGCACCCTGCACTGATGAGTGGAAAGTAAACGTCAATGCTATAACACAAATCCTGAACAAAAGAGACATATCCTGGATTCCCCTAAAAAACACTTCATAATAATTATAATTAGAAATAAATTTTACAGAAAGCCTTATGTATCCGGAAAGGTACTACAGGCAGCTTGGGAAGGAGCTACTGCTATCCCAAGCAGGCACTGGATCGCGTTACTCAAGTTTCCTTATTGAGGTGGAGCTTGGTTAAACAGATAAGGGTTCTCAGTGTCATCTTTAAGGTATAAATCATTTTCCTCTATAATAGTAAGGTAATGAGTTGCTGATGTCTTTGCTTTCTGCTCAAGTAGAGAATCAAGGTCTTTTTGATAGTTTATTAACTCGTCGATAGCGTTAGGATTATCTTTGGCTAAGTAATACATTAATAGAGACTTCATACTACTAATATCTGTGAGAGAGGTAAATACTGCACCTGTTGTTTGAAGTTGGTTTATAAAAGCAGGGAGCAAAGAAGAACTCTCAGTAATAGTCCTAAGTGCATTAGTGTATGCCTCTTTCAGATTAAAGTTAATAGGTCTCTGCCTGCTTTTTATATACAAAGGCTTCGCAACCTTTATAAGCGGCAGGGAATAAGCTTGAGCAATGCCGCTAGAATCTTTAATAGTATTGTAGGATACAGCTTGTTCATTGTATTGACAAGACAACAGCCTTTCAAAGTTTGTACGGAAAGTCGTTAAAGCGGCATCAATTCTGTTACTTAAGTCAGAAGCAAAAGCTCCCTTAGCAAAATTCCTAAATGCGTCCAAGGTTGTGTCTTGCTTGCCATAATAACTCGCAAGCGCCGCAAGTGTTAAAATAAAGCGGTGTTGGTTAGTGACATAGTCAAGCTTCTGCTCCGGATTAAAAGCAAAGCATTGATTAAGATAGTGTATAACATCCTGAGCTGCAACCTCTTTATTAGTCCCAAGGATATCTCGGACATCTTGTCCAACGTTAAAAGCTGTTAAGAAATAAGTGTCTTTGATTTTGTCTGTGAGAGGAATGTTAGCGTTTAAAGAGACAGTCTGACCACTCACAAGACGCGCTGCTGAATAGAGAAGATGGGTCGCAATTGGTTTCGTGTTTTGCATGTAGGTTTTTTGCTCGGCTGCATGCTGATAGGCCGTATTGAGGCTCATAGCGGCAGCAACGGCCGAGTTTCCCTTTTGTCCTTGCGTATCAAGTAGCTTCTTCCAAGCAGCTTGTGTTGTTTCTGGGACAAAAACGCCAGGGCTAGCTTTAACATAGGATACTTTTTGGTTAGCAACAAAATCAGAACAAAATTGACTTACTGGACTTTCTGCTGTGTGCACCGTTACAAGTGGAGCTTGCTCTGTTTTCAGTTCAAGCTCATTGCCTTCAAGAATACCCAGGTGTAGCAGAATCCGTTTTGCGCCCGCTTCTGTAAGGTTGGGGAATGTGTTTAAGCTCATGTCAAGCATAATATAATATGGATAAGGGTCGTGATCAAAATAATTTTTCCATCCTTGAAAACTTCCGTTGCTGTCGTCTTGGGCGATCAACTTTTGGCTCTGTAAGTAAGGAACTACCGCCGCGCCAACATTAAAAGGTCGTTCAAAGTCTCTTTCTTTACGCTTTTCCGTAAGCTTCGCCTTTTCGTTTTTAAGTTTCTCTATCTCAGCGACACTACGTGTTGCAGAAGGTCCTTTGAGGATATCCTTTTCTATAGCCGAAATGGTTTGTTGCAACTGCTCATCCTCAAAAGTTTTGATTAAACTTTTCAAATAGGTAATCAGATACTGCGGTGTAAACTTCTGAAAATAAGCCTCTAATACATTACCCACCGAGCCATGAAAAGGATCATTGTAAATAACCATATTCGTTATTTCTTCATGCGTGCCTAAAGCGCTATAGATGTTCAAATACTCCTTAGTCTTTCCAGCATAACGGCTTAAGATATGCACATTCTGGGTATTCTCCCCTGGTAAAATGGCAATAGGCCATACATCGTTTTTCTTTAAGGCAATGCGCATTTTAACACTCTCAATAAAATCACTGGACAGACGCTCTCCACCTTGTAGGGAAAGGATGACTGAATCGACACCCTCTTTTTGCCCAGCTGGGCAATGCAGCAAGCCGTTGGTCAGCTGCACGAAGAGTACCGATGCAGTGCCAGGGTCTGAGTTTTGCCTCCGTATGACCTCTTTAAAAATGTAGGCCAAGGCGTTTTTAAGGGCCGGTTTTTGTGCATCGAACATTTGCCATCCCTTAGGTTCATTTACTTCCAAAGGTAAACCCGCCAGAGTTTTTAAAAAGCCTCTCAAGCGTGGCAAAATTTGAGTTTTAATAAGCGCTTCGTTTATATATATCTCAAGTTCATCTGCCCTGAAGTCAGTAAGAAGTGTACAGTCTATATAGCCAGGGCCTTTTTTATCTCTAAAATTCAATCCCTCAACCATCGTTTCAAAGGTATTCATAAACTGCTTGGCATCAAGGTCACTCACGGGGATCTCGGGTGGGTTCATATCTATAAGCATTTTGCGATTGATGCGTAGCGGTTGTTTATCTAATTCATCAAACACTTGTTCTGGTGTAACGCGGGTTATAGGAGCTAGCTTCTGTGAGAAGACGACACGGTCTCCGAAGATCTGGCGAAGCTCTCTGCGACCAAGGGTTTCACCTTCGCCACGCTCTCGCAACCGCGGGTTCTCTTGAAGGTCCAAAAGGATCATATTTCTTAGGTTACTTAAACTATGAGGTAGGCTTTGTAGCTGATTCCTAGCAAGATTCAGATGCGTGAGATTGGCGAGTTGACCAACCTCAGGTGGCAGAGTTTGTAGCCGATTGCCCTCAAGACCCAGATGTAGCTCAAGCTCATCGACCCCAAGATCCAGATGCTTAAGATTGGTGAGTTTACCAATCTCAAGCGGTAGGGTTTGTAGTCGATGGCTAGGAATAATCAGTTCCCTGAGACTAGTAAGTTGACCAATCTCAGGCGGTAGGCTTTGTAAATTACTTCCCCCAACATACCCGCTATCCATTATATGCAAGACTGTTTCATTCCTGAGAGTTTCTAAGGATGCGTTATTGATATAGCGCCTTACAAACAAGCGCCAAAGAAGCTGTTGCAAGCGTTGTTGGTATGATCCCTGTTCCTGTACAGAAAGCTGCATGTCAGGTTGCTGTAATATACTCACTAAAATGTTTTCACCGTTAGCATGAGTGTAATAATCTTCAAAGGGTTGATTTTGGATTGTTTGATAAGACCTAATCACCTTGAAAAGATTATAAAGCGTTATCCTGTTCTCTGTTACACTTTGATTTTGTTCTACAGTTTGACTTTTATACCATTGATCCCAATCGTATTCAGGTGCGCTGTGATGGATTGTTAAGATTGCCCCATCATAATCCCATGCATCTGCTTAATTCAACTGAGCACGTGAGATATTGGCTATCGTGGCTAACAATGCTTGGATCTCTTGAGAGAGAACCCCTCTTTGTACTTGTGACTTACTTACGGCAACCACTTGGGAGAAAAATTGTTGAGGAAGAGACGAAGGAGCACCATATATACCACCTGATGCAGCACTTTTTTGCTCAAACTCACTTGCATTGACCATGATATTAAAACTAAGAAGTATACTGAAAACCCTAAAAATCATCCGCATTTAGTATACTTCCTTTTCGTGTCTTTTATTTCAACAAGATGTTGCACTTCATTCTAGAACAATCCCAATACTTTTTATTATGTATGGTGTGGATTAAAGAATGGTTAACAAGTAGTTCTATACATGCTTTTTTATGTAATCAAAAAAATTACCGCAACCATTCCACATCCAAGTGCAAAGTGGTCGATCTTGTGTTCCGCAGAAGACAGAGTATTTTTTGCAGTAGGTTATAGTAAGGGTGTTTAAATTACTTGCTTTGTGGACTGGATTAAAACGCCTCAGGCATTATGGCTTGCGGCAGATGAGGCCGATTTGCTCCTTACCGTCCAGAGCAAAATCTGCTGGGGCATTCTCTTTGGTGTAGTAAAACAGCTCTATAACGGCGAAGTTGGTTTGCTCAGCAACTCTTTGTAAGGTGTCGATATCCATGTAATGCATATAGTCGGGAAGCTGCTCTTTTCTCGCCTCAGGGAAGTAGAGGCGCGCGTTCTCAATTATCCCGGGCCAGGGGTGATTCTGGGTTTTGCGCGCGTCATAGGTTTCTCGGAATGGCACCAGCGGCCTTGTATAGGGGCTGACAGCGGTGGCAAAAAATTGCCCACCAGGCTTGAGCCATCGGAAAACTCGCTCGAAGGATTTTACGATTTCCTCAGGCGTTAAAAAATGCAATACCTGTGACATTAGCGCTGCTTGGAAATAGTTGGAGGGAAAGGCTAAGCTGTGCGGTATCGTACCGTGCGCTATGGTGACGAAGGGCCGCTCTTCCGCAGTCAAGCTGTCTTGCAGCAGGGCTAAATGCCTGGCATCGGCATCGCATGCCGTAACCGTCACCCGCGCTTGCGCCAACGGAATCGATGCGACGCCGTACGCGCACCCGATATCGAGAACCGGATTATCGGCGGCCTCTTGTCCCTGTGCTTGCTCCTTGGCATATTGAATGAACGATTGGATCACGCGACAGGGCTGGATGTTCATGTAGCCCATTTGGTTCAGGGTTGGTACTAGGCCATCATCGGCGGCGACAGGGATTGCTAACATCGTAATACTCTCCTTGGTAACGCTTATGTATTGTTTAGGACAAATCGCGATAAATTAACATGCTTTTTTAAGATTTAGCGCCATCTGTGTAATGTTTCACGAGATCGAAACCTATTGACTGATAGCCAAAAAATTTACGAAAATTTTATTTTATATTCCATCTGTATGATCTATCGTGATATTTTGACAGCTACGTAAAGCGCTGATAGATGCGAAAAAATTTTTGACAGTTTAGGACGTTAATTTGACTCAAGGATTATCAAAATATGGATAGACTCGCCAGCAAGATAACTCTTAGAAAAACTTTACTGTTATCAACAGCTTTTTCAGCTTTCGTCTTGTCAACGACGCTTGGATATAGCGCTGACGTTGATCCAGCGGAAGAAAATGTTACAGATCAAAGCACTGTTGTGCAGAATAGATCTGATTTAGCAACCCCCTTGTTAAAGGCGCCTGTCTCTTCGCTGCGAGAAGAGCAAATCCACGGCCTGTTAGAAACAACGCTGGGTTTGGGCAGTGGAATCAGTAAGTCTGATTTGGAACAATTGCTCTATCCAGGGTGCACAGCCACTGTGGTGCGATGGCTTGCATTCGAGGAGACTTTATTTAAGGTTTTTATTTATCCGTCTTTAAAGAAACGGTATTTAAATTTGGATAAAGCCCAGGAGGATTCTCGTCGTCAATGTGGTCCGTGTTCTTGCGATAAACGCATTTGGCCTCAACAAGCGATCCCTGTGCAATCGCAAAACCTGTTGAGACGCATAGCAGGAGCAGATGGGTTTTTGAAAGGGATTGGATTTTCGACCGGAGTCTGGTCTTTATTGCTTGCTTCTTTTTTAGCGAATGATTTATATGTCTACTATAATTCACCTGAGTTTTATGGTGGTAACCTGCAGGATACTCTGCTGGATATCATAACATTGCAATCGAGCAATAAAGATGCGTTAGCGAGTAGTTTAACTAAGGAAACTGTTTGGCCGGAACTGGTGGGGGTGCCACTGGTACTTGGATTAACACAGGGGATTTCCAGAGCTTGCAATGCCAAGCTTTGGACGAAGACTAAAGGGCCTTACAAGGAAACACTGCTATCTGCCTTAAACCATTATCATCCCTCTTTTTGTCAGGATGTTTTACGTTGGTGTTTGCCCCAACATCCTCTTGGAGGTGCTTTAGACCGCATAGAACAAGCGTTACTGTGGGACGGAACTCTTTCGGTTGAAGATAGAAACAAATTGTTGCAAGCGACTCTCGACTTTAATCGCAAGGCTCGCAAATTAACCCAATGGAAAAGCTTAGAGATTTTAACCAATATCGCTGATAATTTAGGGCGCAAAGATCTCTCCTCTTTACAGGGCATGGGAATTTCAAGAGAGCAATTACAATCAATGCTTATGGCCAAATCTAAGTCCTTACAAGAACTCAAGCAATTGGCCAGTCATTATCGCACTCCCGAAGCCTCTCGATACTCTCTCACTCCGCTCCCGCGTTACTTGATGGCCCATTATCTTTTGTGGAGTTTAGGTCGAGGGACGTCTTATCCCTTGGCAGGCGCTTTTTGGCTGGTAAAAGGGACCAAACTTTACAGTAAGGTAGCTTTATTGCAAACCATCACCTTAGGCATAAGCACTATTATTATTGAGTACTTGCGAGAACGGGATTGTAGAGCAGCTGGAAAACACTGGGGCTATATTCCCGCTGTTGGCGCTAATAATTGTACGGTCTGTGGGGATTTTGAGGTTTTTTACCCTCAGAGTTTTACTCCCACAGATTGCCTCTCGGATTTTTTGAGTCGACCTCGGAACACGTCTGAAATCATCCGATTGTTTCAAAGGATTGATTGGAGTGGAATCCAAGCTTTAGATTTATCAGGGCAAAGCGACTCAAGCGGTATTCCTACCTTACAGGGTCAAGATTTAAAATCCGCTTTGCAAGTGATCAAAGAGCGAGCCGCATTAGTCCGTTTAGCTTATAATGGAAGAGGTACTGCAGGATTAACTATCAGTAGTTGTCAAGCCTTGGCTCGTTTTATTCAGGATACTTTGTTAAAAGATCTGTATTTGCCTTATCAACTGGTAGGGGATGAAGGGGTTAAAGCCTTGGGAGTTGTTTTAAACGAAACTCAGGTACAGACCTTGGATTTGTCCGATAACCGGATTGGGGATGCGGGAGTGGAAGCTTTGTCACTAGGGTTACCGGGCTCAAGGGTTTCGACCTTGAATTTGGGGTACAATAGCATTGGCAATGTGAGTACCCTGGGGGCTATTTTAAACCAAACCCAAGTACAGGCCTTGGGTTTGTCTGGTAACCAGATTGGGGACGCGGGGGTTGAAGCCCTGGCCTTAGGATTACCAGGGTCACAGGTTTCGAGCCTTGATTCGGCGAACAATAACATTAGCAATGTGAGTACCTTGGGGGCTGTTTTAAACAGAACCCAGGTACAGACCTTGAATTTGTTCGGTAACCGGGTTGGGGATGCAGGGGTTGAAGCCTTGGCTTTAGGATTACCGGGCTCAAAAGTTTCGATCTTGAATTTGGGTGGCAATGGCATTAAGAATGTGAGGACTTTAGGGGCTGTTTTAAACAGAACTCAGATACAGACCTTGGATTTATACTATAATTTTGAAATTGATGACGCAAGCCTTGAAGTCTTGTTCTTAGGATTACCGGGCTCAAAGGTTTCGGCCTTGGATTTGACGAGGAATATCATTTATGATGTAAGTGCCTTGGGAGCTGTTTTAAACAGAACCCAGGTGCAGACTTTGGATTTATCCTATAACGGGATTGGATACAGGGGAATTGAAGCCTTGGCCTTAGGATTACCGGGCTCAAAGGTTTCGACCTTGGCATTATGGAGCAATGCCATTAGCAATGTGGATGTCTTAGGGGCTGTTTTAAACAGAACCCAAGTCCAGGAATTAGGTTTATCCTTTAACGAGATTGGAGACGCTGGGGTTGAAGCCCTAGCCTTAGGATTACCGGGCTCAAAAGTTTCGACTTTGTATTTGCGAGGCAATCCCATTAAGAATGTGAGCGCCCTAGGGGCTGTGTTAAATAGAACCCAAGTACAGTATTTGGATTTATGGTTTAACAAGATTGGAGACGCTGGGGTTGAAGCCTTGGCCTTAGGATTACCGAGCTCAAAGGTTTCGACCTTGATTTTGCAAAGCAATGGCATTAGCAATGTGAGCGCCCTGGGAACTGTTTTAAACGAAACCCAGGTGCAGACCTTGGATTTATCCGATAACCAGATTGGGGAAGCAGGGGTTGAAGCCTTGGCCCTAGGATTGCTGGGCTCAAAGGTTTCGTCTTTGGATTTGGCGAACAATGACATTGAGAATGTAAGCGTTTTGGGAGCTGTTTTAAACAGAACCCATGTACAGACCTTGAGTTTAGCCGGTAACCAGATTGGGGACGTAAGCGTTAAAGCCTTGGCCTTAGGATTACCAGGATCAAAACTTAAGCGTCTCGAATTATTTAATAACAAAATTGGCGATAATGGAAGTATTGCGATTGCACAAATACTCTCTAAGCCCCAGCCCAAACAACAGAGCTTGTGGATTAATAGTTTTGATACGCGAGATGGCAAAGCTGTTTTTTTTGAACCTAATACGGCCCTACAGAATTTAGGTTTATCCACCAATCTCATCACAGATGCAGGAGCCTCTGCTTTATGCCGTCAATTGCCTTTCACACGTATTCATCCTACCGATCTAAGCTTATCTCGTAATGACAATATTTCTGCTGAAATCCTCGACGATTGCGGGATTGTGACCTCTGGGGCCAGCAGTCGGTACAGCCAGGGTCCTGTTCAGTTGTTTAAATCTCTATTTTGGGATTCCAGTATTTCTGGGGCCAGTTATTTATTGCAAAAGCTTCAAAATAGAGAAAATATACCCCAAACATCTGATGCTCTCCCACTAGCCCAGCCCATGGGCAGGGGTATTAGGAGGTTTATCAGTCAAGCCGTTGAATCTGCCACAGAATCTGTTAAGTCAGTTGCTTCTTACACAAAATCCTGGTTTTCTTTTGACGCCTGGGTTGATTCAGCAACAAGCGCTGCCTTTAACCTTGCTGTGAAAAGAGACGCCAGCGGCCGTCTTATTAATACTATGCCCGCCACATTCCCTAATCTGCTTGATTCCAACACTTACGATTGGGCTGTCCCGCCAGTGGAAAAAAACCAGCTACTTTTAAATGCCACAGCTTTAAGCCCTCTGCCTTCTCTCTTACCAGGTGGGCATCAACTTTTAGGCATCTCTAACCGTTGAGATGGGGGTGAGTCGTTACGAAAAATTTTTGAAAGTTTAGGACATTAATTTGACTCAAGGAGTATCAAAATATGGATAGGCTCGCCAGCAAGATAACTCTTAGAAAAACTTTACTTTTATCAACAGCTTTTTCAGCTTTCTTATTGTCAACGACGCTTGGAGTTTGCGCTGACGTTGATCCAGCTGAAGAAAAGCTTACAGCTCGAAGCATCCTACAACAAGGCAAGTCAAGCAAGCCCAATCGCAAAAGTAGAAACGCCGTTATGCAGAATAGGTCTGATTTAGCAATCCCCTTGTTAGAGAGACCTTTCTCTGCACGACGAGAAAGGAAAATCCAAGGTCTGTCAGAAATAACGCTGGGTTTGGACGGAATCAGTAAGCCTGAGTTGGAACAATTGCTCTATCCAGGGTGTACAGCCAATGTGGTGCGATGGCTTACTTTTGAGGATACTTTACTCAAGGTTTTAATTTATCCGTTTCTAAAAAAACAGTATTTAAATTTGGAAGCCCAAGAGGATTCTCGTCGTCGT
>Ga0207087_1063_pt1 | contig 24291 bp, 14 predicted proteins | sample Alteio_BWMinHeat_51_FD_153544 | JGI IMG/M metagenome (GOLD analysis project Ga0207087, IMG submission 153544) | Enriched cells from forest soil in Barre Woods Harvard Forest LTER site, Petersham, Massachusetts, United States -... | ecosystem: Environmental > Terrestrial > Soil > Temperate forest >... | reverse complement strand
GCGGAGCCGTGCGCGCAATTCTTCTGCATTGAAGGGTTTAGTCAAATAGTCGTCGGCTCCCGATTCTAGGCCGAGCACGGTCTCCTCTTTAGTTCCTTTTGAGGTTAGCAAGACCATATAGACGTAAGTTTGTTCCGAACGCTTACGAACGGCGCGGCACACCCCGGGCCCGTCTAACTCCGGCATGACCCAGTCAAGTAAAGCCAGGCGAGGTCCCTCGAGCTTAGAAAGTTGTTCCAGAGCTTGCTTGCCGTTTTCCACCGCAGTGACTTCGTAGCCGGCGCGTTCCAGCGTTTTTTCGAGCAATCGACGTGAGAGCGCGTCATCGTCCGCGATCAAAATCTTCAACGGCGCACCTCCGCCATGTACCTCTCAAGTTCGGGCAAGAGACTGGCGGCTTCACATTTCAAGGCGTCCAAGGCCCCTTTTAGGGAAGCTGTTTCTCCGGCGGAGGCTATGACTTCGAGTCTTGCAGCCGCGGCCGCAGTGCGCACACCGCCCAGACTGGAAAGCATTCCCTTGAGCGTGTGACTCAACGTCGCGGCGTTTTTCAAGTCCTCGGCAGCTACAGCTGCTTCGAGAGAACGCATGTTCAGCGGGAAGTCCTCCTTGAATATGTTCAGGAGATCCCGCAGCAGCTCCTGATCATTGTCGACCCTCTCCAGCAGTTCAGGCAGATTCCAAGCCGGGTCCGAATGACTGTCTTCATTTTTCTTCATGGTTTCACTTCTATGTTTGAGCTTAGCATCTCCAAGCCCTTCCATGTCCACTCGCAGAAACTCGACTTGCATTGCTTTCGAGACGCACCGGTCCGTGGCCGGTGGCAAGGGCACTTCTCGATGCGTCCGGATGGCATGCTAGCTCTTCGCCGCCTCCGTCCTGGTGATGACGTGCCGCGCCAGCGCCAGCATGTTCGAACTGATTCTGAGGTGTGCGTCGCTGGCCGCCCCTATGTTCACTTCAAACTGCAACCTGTCTTCTGCGATCAGGAAATCGATCGCGCCGCCGCTGGCGAGAAAATCGGGAGTTTCGCCGACGGTCAGCACGTTGGCTCCCTGAATGGATTTGAATATGCGTCCGTAGCGGTTACCCTCCGAGCGGCTAACGAAAAGAATGTGGCAGGCGCGCAAATCCTGTTCTTTGTGCGCCCAGCGAACTTCCAGGCGCCGGCCGCGGATGGAAGTTCCTCGGGTGGCCTCTGCCAAAGAGGCTCCGAAAGAAAAGTCTCCAAAAACGCAAAGGAGAAGCGGCGATTGCTCGGCGGAGAAAGCGTCGGGCGGCCACTCCACAAATCTGGGAAAGGCTGCCAGGAACGAGGCTTTTGCTTGGTATCGTTGAGCCTCTCCGCTCGGCCGCCTGAAGCGGGCAAAGGCAGCACCAGGGTCGTGAGTAGTCCAAGAAAGACGAAGCCGCGAATCCGTTTTTCTGTTGAAAAGCGTCTTTTTGGCACACGAAGGAGGGAGACGCGGCCAACTCCGAGCCCAGGAAATAGGCGCGGCAAGCACACGCAGCCCTCAATCCCCGACGTCGCGAGGCCATAGGCAAAACGGAATTGCACAGAGCCCCCCCATTTGTTTGGGGCAAGACGGAGGCCAGATACAGGTTCGGTGCGAATTCTAAGCTATTGAAATACGGAAGGTTACATCGCTGGCGTTGGTGAGGGCGGAACCACGGATTCCCAGGTCGGGACAAAGGCGAGGAACCAGTTCAGAGTGGAACAGGTCGCGTCAGTTCTTGCTGCTTTTTAGCTTGTCGACTGGACTCCACTTTGCGCCCTGTTCAGGCCTTTCGGGACCATGGGAAGGCCTCGGAGGCGCGTGCCGGTGGCATGGAAAATGGCGTTGCCGATGGCTGGGGCGACGGCCATGATTGGCGTTTCGCCCGCGCCTGCCGAGGGAAGGTCCTTTCGATCCAGAAGGACAGCTTGGATTCCCGGGACGTCGCGGAAGCGCGGCACACGATAGCGCGAAAAACGTGGATTTGTGATGCGGCCATTCTCGAACTCGATGAATTCGAAGAGAGCACCACCAAGCCCCTGAATATTTGCGCCAATCACCTGATTGAGCAGTCCATCGGGATTTACGATGGCGCCGCATTCGAAGGCCGTTGCCATTCGCACTACGCGCACCGCACCGGAACTGTGTTCTACCGAAACCTCGGCACATGTCGCCACGTAGCCACCCTTTTCCAGACCACCTGCGATGCCGAATCCCTGCCCCTCCTGTATTTTCTTGCGCGACCAGCCAAAAGACTTCGCCGCCGCCTCAAACACGGCACGCAGCCGGGGATCGGACAGATTCTTCAAGCGGAATTCGAGTGGGTCGATTTGCGCCGCATGGGCGAGCTCGTCCATGTGGCTTTCTCGCGCGAAAAAGTTTGCCGTGGCTGCCAGACCCCGATAGGAGCCGCTGCGCAGAGGGCACTGCGTGGAGTGAAACTGGATGTGCTGATTGGGGACGACGTATGGGGTATCGATGGCTGACATTCCTGAGTTGTAATTGTGAAACTCCCATGCTGTTAGCGCGCCATCGGCAGCAATGCCGCTTTTGACTTCCATCACGCCTGCCGGGCGAAAATAGGCCCAGGTAAACTCTTCTTCCCGCGTCCAAACCACCTGGACGGGGCGCGCCGCAGCGCGCGCCAGCCGGGCGGCCTCCAGCGCGGCGTCTCCGGTGTGTTTGCCCCCGTAGGCAGAACCGGTATCCGGGACGATCACCCGCACGTCACTTTCTGAAACGTGAAAGACACTGGCCAGCTCATCGCGCACGGCAAACGGGCGCTGCGAGCCCGTCCATACCGTGAGTTTGCCATCGGACCATTCGGCCACCGCCGCGCGCGGCTCGAGCGGGGCATGCGCGATGAACGCGACCGTGTATGTCGCATCCAAAAGGTGCGCAGCCGCCGCGAAGCCGTCCTCCACTGAGCCTTTTGTTCTTCGAGAGCGATCGTCGCTCTTGTCCGTGGCATTCTTTTTGAGATAGGAAAAGAGCTCATTGCTTGAAGTATGGGGCACTTCCTTCCATTCGGCGTGAATTGTCTCGAGAGCTCTGCTGGCGTCTCGCTCATTGCTCGCAGCGGCACCGATGAAGTCGCCGTCGCGCACGACAACAACACCGCTCATCGCTAGGGCAGCTTTCGCATCGTAAGAAGTGAGGGTTGCGCCGAACGACGGCGGTCGAAGCACTTTGCCGTACAGCTGGCCTGGCCGACGAAGATCGGGAGTGTATTGGTGCTTGCCGGTGACGAACGCGCGGGCATCTTTTTTCGGAATGGACTTCCCCGCAATCGTCCATTGATCCGGCGGCGTGACGGGATCTTCCGATGGGAGGTTTTGCGCCAGGGTCTTGCCACGGGCCAAATCCGCATAGCGCAGCGAGCGGCCGGTGGCTGGATCGGTCACCTTACCGTCTGCAGTAGTGAGTCCTGCCGCTGCGACGCTCCATTCCTTCGCGGCTGCGTCGACGAGCAGGTCTCGCGCGGCGGCGGCGACCCGACGAAGCTGAGGCGACATGGTCGGCATGGAGCGGCTGCCCACCGTGCCGAAATCGAACGGCGTCAGTGCCGTGTCGGCGGTCACCATGGTTACGCTTTCAAAAGGTAGGTGCAATTCATCGGCCACCGTTTGCGCCAGCGATGTGCGGATGTTTTGGCCAATCTCTACTTTGCCCGTGAATGCTGTCACGTTTCCGTCTTCGCCGATATGCAGCCATGCCGTGATGTCTTTCGGGAGTTCTTCCTGGTGAAAGCCTTGGGTGGGCGCGGTTTCCTGAGCGGCCAGGGTATCTTTTGCTACTGCAAAAACGGCAATGCCTGCGCCGAGAAACTTGAAGAAATCGCGGCGGGTCAATTCGAAATGATGCATCGGAGCTGCGGTGAATTCGTAGCGCTCGGGTTCGGGCACAAACCTTACGGAAGAGCCGCTCATCGTCCGCGCTCCTCGATCGCCTTGGCTGCTCGATGAACCGCGTCGATGATCCGCAGATGGGTTCCGCAGCGGCAGATATTGCCCTGCAAGGATTGAATGATCTCCGCCGAAGTGGGATTGGGATTCGTTCTGAGCAGGCCGACGCTGCTCAAGATCATCCCCGATGTGCAGTAGGCGCACTGGAACGCTCCGGAGTCGAGAAATGCCTGCTGCACCGGATGCAGATGCCCGTCTTTCTCGAGGCCTTCAATGGTTGTGATGGGCTTTGCTGCGGCTGCGCTAACAGGAATCTGGCACGAGCGGCGCGGCGCTCCGCTGAACAGGACTGTGCAAGCGCCGCATTGGCCCTCACCACAGCCGTACTTGGTACCGATCAGACCTAGCTCATCGCGGAGTGCCGTGAGAAGCGGCGTTTCCGGATCACAGTGGACGGTATGCCGGTTGCCATTGATTTCAAGCTCGATCGGCTTCGCCATCATTCTCCTTTCGGCTTGTGAAATCCCGCAAGCCGGTCACCCCCCGCCACATCTTACCACCGCGGCCTCGGGGAAGAATCGAAGAAATCGGCGAACTCGCCTCCGTCGGTCGCAACCGTTCTGCGCTCAAGTGAATCGTCTCGCAATGCGTTTTTCTTTGGATGAGCGGGCCTCACGACAGCCGAGGTATTTCATCAACCCGCAGATTCGACACATATTCGTATGAACGTTGCATACCTTTGGAGGCTAAAGAAGAATTGGTTCTCAATTTAGACGGGCTTGGCGGAACAAGGGTTTTATTTTCAATTGGTTAAAATCGCATTCGGAAGTGAGTCCTCTGGCAGCAATCGTGCCTTGGCACCAGCGTCGAATCTCTACTGCTTTGGGGAGATCGGGCCACCACGAGCCCCTGGAGGTAATTTGATGAGGAAGAATATTTGGATTATTTTCGGCGTGTTCTTATTTTTCTTGAGCGCAGGTTTCTCGCCTGCTTCTGCGCAAGAAATGGCAGGCATTGCAGGAATTGTCACAGACAAGACTGGGGCGGCGGTCAGCGATGCGGATGTGAAGCTCGTCGATAGCCGAGATGGTGCGATTCACGTGGTGAAGACCGGTTCCGATGGAGTGTATCGCATCGTTCGACTTGCGCCAGGACCGGGCTACACGCTGACTGTCAGCAAGGAGGGTTTTCAGACAGTTTCGGTATCGAACCTCTACCTGGCCGTGGCAACCACACGATCCCAGGACATCCGGCTGGACGTCGGCACGGTGAATCAAACGGTGGAAGTCAGGTCCGAGGGATCCGTCAGCTTGAATACCTCCGACAGCACCATCGGCAACAACTTTGATATGCGGACTGTTGCAAGCCTTCCGAACGAATTCCGAGATGACCCGGCTAATTTGCTGCGCCTACAACCTGGCGTGGTAAGTGCGCAGGGTGGTACCGCAGTGGATCCAAGCGGAAGCCGGGATGGAGCCGTCGCCGGCGCCCGAGCCGATCAGAACAACATCACCGTGGATGGCATCGATGCAACGGACTTTGCCTTTGGGAACGCTTTTGCCACGCAAGCGGCTATTCCCGTCGACGCGGTTCAGGAATTCAGCACGCAAGTAGGCGACGCCACGGCTGCCTACGGCGGCCGAAGTGGTGGACAGACCGTCATCACGACGAGAAGCGGCACGAACGATTGGCACGGTTCTGCGAGCGAATACAATCGCACCGCGGCCACGGAAGCGAACACGTTCTTCAATAATAAGGATGGCGTTCCGCGAACAAACCTGGTTCGCAACCAGTTCGGAGCAAACCTCGGCGGCCCCATTAAAAAGGATAAGGTGTTTTTCTTTTTTGACTATGAAGGCCGGCGCGACGCCCAACAGATTAATGAACTTCAGATCGTGCCATTGTCGCACGTGCAGAACGGCCAGCTTGCCTACATCAACGCGACGAGCAGCACGACCGGCCAGCCCTGCAGCCCGTTCAGCCGGCTCGGATCCCATGATGTGAACACGGACTGCGTGACGGTACTTTCCGCCGCACAAGTTCAGGCGCTCGATCCTTGCTCGCAGGCCGCTGGTTGTCCTAATGCTCCAGGATTCACGGCGTCGGGAGTCGCGCCTTCTCTGATGAACCTCTTCAAAACTCGCTACCCTGCGCCAAACGATTTTTCTGCGGGCGACGGGATCAACACGGCGGGTTTCCGCTTCAACGCTCCCAACCCTCTGACGGAGAACGACTACACAGCGCGAGGCGACTACAACATAAACAACAAAAACAAGATGTTTGTGCGATTTAACTTCCGAAACTTGGATTCCATCAACACTCTGATTCAATTTCAGGGTGATCCATTGACGGGGCCGAACATTTTGCGGGACCGTGCGTGGGTCATCGGGGAGACTTGGACAGTTAGCCCCCGCACCATCAATCAGTTCGTGTACGGAGAAACACGTTCCAATCTGGACCAGCCTATTTTGTTCAACCCAGCGGGCGGTCTTGTACCGCTATCCTTTTTCGGTGGCGCCATTGCAACTCCCTTTGCCCGGCAAAGCCAGATAGGCCACATTGCTCCAGTTCCTACATTCCGCGACGACGTCACGCTGCTGCGCGGCAGACACACCGTTACCATTGGTGGAGAATGGCATCCCATCAAACTTCGCAACACGCTCACCAACAACTTCAACTTCATTCAAGAGGGGCTGGGCGGAAGCATTGCCAGCCTTCCAGGCAATCTGAGACCGGCCAACATCTTGCAGGATACAGGGGCAATCGCCGCTGGCAATTGGGACAATTTCTTTGTTGGGGCGCTGGGAATCATCAACAACTTGCAGAGTGCGATCAGCTACTCGAAGGATGGCTCGGTAATTCCGCAAGGAGAAGAGAGCCATCGGCGCGACTGGCGCATTTATCAATCCGCGGGTTATGTTCAGGATGCCTGGAAACTGCGCAACGACCTGACTGTCACGATGGGAGTCCGCTACCAGTATTCGACAGTTCCTTATGAAGTCAACGGCCTGCAAGCTAGCTTTCTCAACACAAGTCTCAATGACATCCTCGCGACTCGTGTCTCGAATGGATTGAAGGGAATTTCTGGCGCCACGGTTACGCCAGAACTTACCTATCAACTCTCCGGGAACGGAAACCCTGGGGGAAAACCGCTCTATAATCCTGAAAAAAATGATTTTTCTCCTCGGCTAGCGCTCGCCTGGAATCCGAGTTTCCGCACCGGGTTGCTTGGAAAGGTGTTGGGCGATCGCAAGACGGTGGTACGAGCGCAAGGCTCCCTAATTTACGACCAGACCGTAATCAATGCCATTACCAACCTCGAGGACCAGTCCAACTATGTTTACGGAAACACGGTTGCTGCTCTCTTTGGCGGAGGCGGGGCAACCGCTTCACTGGAATCCGACCCGCGGTTCACGGCTGCGAATGCGCTGCCGTTTCCAGTTACAGTGCCGGCGTTCAAGACCCCGGTGACGCCGAACGCCATCTTCAACTATGGTGTCGACGATAAACTGCATACGCCGTATTCAGAAACGTTCTCTCTGGGCATCCAACGCGAACTGCCTGGCGGTTTTCAATTAGAAGTGGACTACTACGGCCGCTTGGGCCGCAGGCTGTTCGTGTTGGCCGATGGCGCGCAGGTCATCAATTTCGTTGACCCGCGATCGGGCCATAGCCTGGTGGGCGATTTCACAACCCTGGAGCAGGAAGCCCGCCAGGGAATCAGTCCGGCAAACATCGCTCCGCTGCCCTTTTTTGAAAACCAAATAATGGCCGGAACCGGCGCGACTTGTGCGCAGGTCAACCAGGCCGTATTTGGTACGCCATTTTCCACCTGCACGCAGGCGGTCTACGCCGTGAATCAGACCGCTCTCCAGCAGGGAAACCTCGGCGGAGCTATGCTGAGTATCTTTGGACTTGTGCCACCGAATGTCGGCATACCTTCTCAGTTTTTCGTAAATGCCCTGGGCACAAACAAAGGCTACTCTTCCTACAACGCGATGTTTACGACGCTGCGGAAGCGTCTGTCGCACAACCTGCAGTTTGATTTCAACTACACATATTCCCATTCCATCGACAACAGCTCGGTGATCGCCAATAACAACGGAAACTTCGTGGGCGGGTCGACGCAAATTCTCTGCGATGCCCTTAATCCGGGCGTTTGCAAGGGAAACTCGGAGTTTGACGCGACGCATCAGGTCAGCGCCGATTTCGTTTATGATCTGCCTTTCGGCCGCAGCCAGGCCTTAGGGCGGAATTCCGCACGTTGGCTGGATGAAATCATCGGTGGCTGGCAGACTTCCGGAATCGTAACGTGGCGATCGGGGTTGGCTCTCACCGCCAATGCTGGCGGCAGCACCACAAGCCTGGCTGCGGATCAGGGGGCATTCTTCATAGGAAATCAGTCCGCGGTAGCCACCAGCCTCCATACCGACACGGCCCATAACAATCAAATCCAGTTTTTCGCGAACCCCCAGAATGCCATCGGAGCATTTTCGTTCGTAAACGGATTGGAAGTCGGTAACCGCGACACGCTCCGGGGTCCACATTTCTCCAACATGGATTTGGCTGTCTCTAAGCTCTTCCCGCTTTTTGGGGAGAAATATCGGCTGCAATTCCGGGCTGAGGCTTTCAATTTGTTCAATCACCCGAACTTCGGGCTGCCCAACACCTTGATCACATCGTCGACGTTCGGGGTGATCAATTCTCTGGCTGGCCAAGAGCCGTCGCGCGTTATGCAGTTCGCACTTCGGTTCGAGTTCTAGTCCCGCAAATCCGGCGCAGAATTTCTTGCCTGGCAGGCAAGGGGTTCTGCGCCGTGCTGTTTTCCATCGGAGAACTTCCGGCCGGGTTCAGTCTTTCTCGTGCAGCAGAGATTCACGCACGCTCTCCAGTTCCTTCTTCTTCGCTTTGTCGACGTCCGGGAAGGAAAGATCGAGATCCTCTAGAGTGGAGATGATCGTGGAGGCTACTATCAGTTGCGTGTACCATTTGTTATCCGCGGGAACCACGTACCATGGCGCATGCTTCGTGGAGGTATTCTGAATCATCTCTTCGTATGCTTCCTGGTAGTCCTTCCAGTAGGCGCGCTCGTTGACGTCGGCCATCGAAAACTTCCAGTTCTTTTTTGAATCTTCCAGACGCTCCAGAAAGCGCTTCTTCTGTTCTTTCTTCGAAACATGCAGGAAAAACTTGCGAATCACCACACCGTTGTGGGTTAGATAATGTTCGAAGGCGTTGATGTCCTCATAGCGCTGCTCCCAGATATGCTTGGTAATCAATGGGTCGGGCAGCTTTTGCGCTTGCAAGAGGGTGGGGTGGACTCGAACAACCAGAACTTCTTCGTAGTAGGAACGATTGAAGATGCCGATCTTGCCGCGCTCGGGGACGCATCGGCGCGCCCGCCACAGATAATCGTGATTGAGTTCTTCGGCGCTTGGAATCTTGAAGGCATGAACCTCGCATCCTTGCGGATTCACACCGGACATGACGTGTTTGATCACGCCGTCTTTGCCGGCAGCGTCCATCGCTTGAATCACGAGCAGGAGCGCCCAGCGATCCTGCGCATAGAGCTTCTCCTGCAAATTGCTGAGCAGACCGGCGCGACTCTCGATAATTTTCAGGCTCTGCTCCTTGTTCTTCACCTCGCCGGTGTCGCCCGTGTCGCAATCTTTCAGGCGGAATTTTTCGCCCTTTGAGACGCAATAGGGCTCAGCAAGCCTTGCCGATTCCTTGATCTGTTTACGGTATTTCATGGTGCTGGGAGTTTAGTACAGAGGGGGCCGCTCAGAACAGCATTCCGAGCGCCCAGCCGAAGGCGAACAAGCGGTTGTGCGCGTGGAAGAGCGAACCATCCGGTAATTGCAGAAAGCGATTTAATCGCAATACGTTCACGGCGTAGTACGCACGCACGGGCACCTGCATCCCCGGCACCGTCCACCTCAGCTCGACCCCCATCGACCCATGCAGAATGCCGTTCGTGGAATCCAGCAGCGTAGGGCGCGTCTTCCCCAGCCAATTGGGTAGCAGCCAGCCCGATCCCAAATCAAAAAAGGCTACCCCTTGCGTGCCTCGGCCAAGCGGAACGCGATACTCCGCATTCGCGGCGCTGATCAGATTCGCTCCCGCTGGGCATGCCGAATAAGTTTGATTCCCGGAACTTGATACCGATGGGAATACGGCATAGGGCCCTAGGTCACCTGAGCTGAGGCCACGAACTTGTGCGTCGCCCGAGAAAAACCGCGCGTACAGTGGCAAGTCGCCGCGGTAGCTCGCAGCGCCGCTGAACGTAGACCGAAAAGCCCAGTCATTTTGGCGATTGAAAAACGGGTCCGCAAAGATTCGCGCGTATTCCGCATTGGAACGAATCACATTTTCGCGTCCGCCCAGCCATCCGCCCGAAATGGAATTGGTAACAGACAGCCGCTCACTCCCTGCGTCGTGCGTCCAGCCCAGTCCCGCATCGCTGCTGGAAGTCTCTGCGCGCAGATCGCTGGCGGGCAACCCAGTGAGAGAAGCTGGAAGTGCGAACGAATAAACTGTGTTCGTACGCGAAAGGCTGTAGTTCACTGCCAAAGAGTCTGTATTGGTTAAGGAGTAGCTCCAACCCGCGTTCACTCCTTCGCTCCGAGATGTGTAGAACGGGCCTTCTGCACTGCTTGTAAAACGCGGGCGAAGTACATTGTTGAAAATGGAAAGGGCCAGCGAGCTGCGCGAGCCAAGAAAGCCTTCCATCACCAGACCAAGGACGATTTCGAGGCTTTCCGGTCCTGCGTCAATTTGCGTCGTGAGCAGTTCCTCTCGCTGGAGGAGGTCGAACAGCGTGTAAGCTATCCCGATAGTGCTGCCGAACTCTCCGAACCCTCCAGAGAAGGAAGCGCGTTGCTGGCCGGCTTCCGAGACGCGGATCGTCACGTCAGCCATATGGGTGACGTCGTCTGTGTCGACGCGAATATCTTCTTTCTTAATTTGATGAAAGTAGCCAGTCCTTGTGAGCCGCGCGAGCCCACTTTCGAGCGCACGCTCATCAAATGGCCTGCCTTCCTGCAAACCGATGCGCCGCCGTAGATAGCAATCACGGAATCTGTGAAGACCCTTGAATTCAATCCGTCGCACCATGTAGGGCGGTGCGTCGCTAAACCCAATGCTCTCGCGCACCCGGTGCGTCTCACGATCAAGTGTTCGCGATGTTTCGACGCTTCGCTCCGCACCAACCTCTTCCCGGTTACGCTTTGGCGTCCTCACCGCTATCCATGCATGCCGTAAATCTTCAAGTGCCCTCGCCGAGTACGCCGCGCCGACCTCTGCCTTCGCATACTCCAGGAGTTTTGCTCCGCGCTTACCGCTCGCCTCAATGAGTTCAGGACTGATGCCCACGGATTCAACGCGATAAAAGGGACCAGCTTCGATGGGCACGGAGACTGCGAGACGTTTTCCCGGATTGCGAAATAGCCGTGGAATCCACTTGCGAGCTGTTTTTTCATAGACCGAAACGCGAGCTGCGCCGATCCGCGCCTCAGGGTATCCGTGATCCTGGTAGTAGATCCGTATTCTGGAGCGATCCTCCTCAAATCCCTCGCGCGTGTACGCATCTTTGCCCCGCCACGAGGCGAGAATCGCGCCGGGCGCGGTTCGCCGCATCTCATGCCGCAGCAATTTTGCTGAGAGTGCGGGATGCCCTTCGAACTCAATCCGCCCCACAGGGATGTGTGGCCCATCGTGAATTGCGAAGCGCACGTGAACTGTACCGTTTCGAAACTCTTCGCGATGAATCTCCAGCCGCGGCTGCGGACGGCCCAACTCAGCGAGGGCCGACTGAATTGTTTCTGAAATACGTTTTAGGTTTGCGGGAGCAGCGGGTTCACCGAACGGCGGAATCAGGTGTTGCTCGCCGAGAATTTTTTCGATCTGCGCACGCGAGAGCAGCCGAGATCCCGCATATTCCACTCTCGTGAGGTAGGGCAGTTCCGTAGCGCGGAAAACGAGTCGCACTCGTTGCGTTGCATCGCCGCTACCGAGTGACGACGGGTCTATCGCGGGTTGCGTTTCCACCCTGATTTCGCCGAACCATCCCAGCCGTCCAAGCACTTTCACATCGGACGCTACCTTGTTCAAGTCAAGTCGCGCGCCCGCGTGCGAAGAAATCTGCGCTTGCACCGCCTCTCGAGCGATATGCCGCAGCCCTATGAACACAACCTCATCAATAAGGGGAGCTGAGGCTTCCACAAGCGCAGGCGCCTTATCACCGCTCGCCGAGTCGGCCTCATTTCTCGAAGCCGCCCGCAAACCGCCACCGACAAACAACACTGCGCCAACGACTACCACAACAAGCCATCGCACGATCATCCCTCCTTGCACCAGGAGGATGACTTAACGGATGAGCGCCACCTGCACGGGGTTGTCTCTGGCAAGTAAGTTTTCAGCGAAAATGCGGCACCGTGTCTGATTCCAAACGCACTCGTTCTACTTCACTTTAAGCACGTCGTAGGGCCTCATCATTTCATTGTCTTCATGTTCCAGAATGTGGCAGTGCCAAACGTACCTGCCAGTGTAGCCCTCGAACCTCGTAATGATCCTCGTCACCATACCCGGATGCGCTTGCACGGTGTCTTTCCAACCGGCTTCGTTCAGCGCTGGCGGCACAGCTGCGCCCATGTACTCGACTCTGCCTCCCTTGTAGTAGTACTCCGGCTCAAAGGACCGGCGGTCGAGGATTTGAAATCGGACCAAGTGGAGGTGAATCGGATGCGAGTCATCCGTAAAGTTCAGCAAGTTCCAGATCTCGACGGAATCTAGCGCCGGATTCTCTGTCACCGGCATGTCCCAGTGAGCATTGTTGAGCAGCATCATCACTGGATTCGTGGCTTTGTCATCTTTTTCTCCGAGTGTGAGTACCCGGGTTTTGACGGCATCGGATTCCGCAATTCTCGGCACCGGACGCAGTGCGACCGGCAGCGCACCAGTGTCCGGCGTCCCTGACTTCAAAACACGAAACTGCATGACCGTCAGAGAGTCATTCGTTACTACGATCTTTTCCCCTGCATGGCCGGAGAAGTCCAGAACGAGGTCGGCGCGCTCGCCAGGCGCGATCAACAGAGTTTTTAGCTTCACAGGCGCGGGGAGCAATCCCAGGTCAGTTCCAATCTGATGAAACTCCTGGCCATTGGAAAGTGAAAGATGGAAAAATCTTCCGTTCGCCGCATTGAGTACGCGGAACCGATATTTGCGCGGCTCAACATGGAGATAAGGAAACAATTTCCCATTCACCAAAATCGCATCGCCGAAGCAATCCGGTACCCACGGCGATTCCGGGTCTGGCGAGATGGGATAATACAACTGACCTTCAAGGTCTAACGAGCGGTCGCAAATTGTCAGCGGAATCTCGTACTTGCCTTTGGGCAAGTTCAACCTGTCTTCAAAACTGTCTCTTACAAAAAAATTGCCAAACAATCCGGCATAAACGTTCAGCCGTGTGATCCCCAAGGCATGGTCGTGGTACCACAGATGCGCGGCATCCTGGCGATTAGGATAGTAGTAGGTCTTGGATGTCCCCGGGAGCCACCAATCCTCGGGATAACCGTCGCTATCCGCGGGCGCTTTTGCGCCATGCAGGTGCGTGACTACCCGGACGGCGGGCTTACCCGCTTCCGCGCCGTGAACGGTGTGATCAATGGGCAGAAAGTGCGCCTTCGGAAGTTCGTTCGCCCACTCGACCAGCAATGCCTCGCCGGAGCGTGTTTCAATCGTTGGCCCGGGCGAGCCTTCCTCAAATCCCCAATGGCGCGTCGGCTTCACATCCCGGTGGACCTTGCTCATGAATTGGCGCATCGCCAGACGATAATGGGGAACAACACCAACTGGATTCTCGGGACTTGGCCGTGCGCCCGTCGGCCGGATGATTCCCGGAATGGGAAGCGGCTCCACGAATTTCTCAAGGGAATTCGGGTTGAGCAACGGACGCGCGATGATCCCGGTCTTGGGGACATCGGTTTGTCCTGCCGCCAGACCCGCCGCGAACATTCCGGAATTTCGCAGGAATTCTCGGCGCGTCAATGAGCCAAAGCGTCGTTTCATCTTCATCCGACAGAAAAGAAAGCACCAATTAAGAGAAGAGGCATGCGGCTTCTCAGCGCATGCCTCTCATCCAGCTTAACTTACCTCAACACAAATGCGAATTTACCAGCGATCGTCATCATCCTGACTAACCACCAGGCCAGTGCTTGAATCGAGGATCAGACGTCCGTTGTCGGGTCGGAAGCCCTCGAAATCGAACATCTGATCAATCGAATTGGAGATAGCGTCGAACGACCCTGCACCAATGCGTTGGCTGTTCAGCCAGTTGTCCTCAATGAAATGGATGATTGAGCTCTGGTCCGTCACCGTGTGGTCTACGAAGTTCTTCTTTGCCCAGGGTGAAACCACCAACAAGGGCAACCGGGGGCCATAACCGCAACGCCCTTGTGCGTGTGCGTTGCCAGGATCAACACCAGGAAGAGCGGAGCTGCCATCGCCACACGCACCCACTGCCGTGAGAGCGTCAGCCGGAGAAGTGGATTGATTTACGATCGGGCCCATCTGGTGGTCATACCAGCCGTCTGAATCGTCATACGCGATCACTACTGCCGTGCTCTCCCAATCGTGCGACTTTTGCAGGGCATTGATCACGTTGACCACAAACGTCTGTTCGTCCAGGGGATCGGAATAGCCTGCATGTCCATCCTGGATAGCGATCGCCTTGAGAAAGCTGACCGCAGGGAGTTTACCGGCACTCAGCGCCGCGTAGAAGTCGTTAATGTCATAGTTGTGGTTTGCCGGACCGTCGTGGCCGATCTCCGAGACAGACACTGGACGCGTGTGCTTGGGGTTCGCCGTTTTTGGATGGTATTGGAAGAAAGCGTGGTGCGGAATATAGTCGCCGGTTGTCGCTGCCACTCCCGTTGAACTACGAGCGCAACCCGTGGTGCCGTTGGCATTCGTGATGGTCAGGTCGAAGCCTCCCATGAAAGAACCCCAGCTTACGCCGGCGGTGCTCAGCATTTCGCCGATGTTATGTCCGGACATCTGCACTTGGTTACGGGTTGGGGCAGAGCAAATATCGTTGAGCGGGTCAGGGTCGCCGACAACCGTCAGCGATCCACTGCCGCCGTCCGTCTCGCTCCCAGTACCATTAATAACGTTCACTGCCCCGTTGGTTTGGCCAGCCACTAGATTCAGCAGTCCCGGAGTCGACGGTCCAAATGTTGTGTTGTACGAGTTGTCGCTCATCGCAAAGTGCTGCGCGTAGTTCCAAATGGCTGTCACGGTGTTCCCATCGTAGTAACCCATGGTAAGGCCCTTGGTAGTGACGGCCAGCGGCGGCGCATTCGGTGGCGGTCCTGCAGTTCCGACCTTGCTCGGGAAGAGGTCCATCAATCCCAGGTGAACCGCTGCTTGTTCCGGCCCATAGGCGTGATTCTGATCGTTTGTGGAGGCCTGGGAACGGTCGAGGCGAAAGGGATTCGTGGCGCCGGCACCGTTTCCAGTGCCCAAAGAGTTGGGGTTGTTGCTTAGGAGCCCCGCCGAGAGCCCGTTGGTGGTAGGGGTGCGCTTTTTCGCATGAAATGCCGGCTCACCATCCGGGTTGAGAGCGTTCGGATAGGTCCCGAAATAATGATCGAAGGACACATTTTCTTGAAAAATAATCACTAGGTGCTTGATCGGAGTGAGCGTATCGCCGTTCTTGGAATCTCCAGCAACAGCAGGAGTTACCGGCAAAAGGGTCAGGGCGGCTGCCGTAGCAATCGCCATCGCCTTCATGAAGCCATGGTGCATATCGATGTCTCCTTCTTAGGTTGGTTCTAAACTGATAGGTTGTCGCTGACCGGGACATATCCGGCCGGCGGCACGAGTGAGGCTACCCAGCATAAGGTTGTAGGCCGTCTCTGTTATTGCCAGATGAATGCCGCGTCAAAACTAATTGCTGACTAGCTCCATGCCGGCTCAACCAGCTTCACCAGCCGCCGGGCTACTTACGGCGCCAATCTGTGAGTGCTTTATTCTGTTCCGGAAAGCGCGTTGACTCGGCTCATTTTAGAAGACTAAGATGCCAGCCCGTGTCTAAGGCCCGACGCACTTATCGCCTGCCTCATCCGCAGCCGCTCGACGCTCTTCGTTTTGCACGTTTCACAGGGATCCCTACTTTCATGCGTCTGCCGCACATCACCCGGCCCGAGGAGCTGGAGGTCGCGCTGATCGGTGTACCTTTTGACGGCGGCACAACCTATCGCTCTGGCGCGCGCTTCGGGCCGCGTCATGTCCGTATGGAGTCCGCGATCATACGGCCTTGGAACCCGGTTCTGCATGTGAATCCCTTTGCCAAGCATCGCATTGCTGACTTTGGCGATCTCCCCGTGAATCCGCTCTCGATCGAAGACACTTTTCTCCGCATCGAGCAGGGAATGGCTCCGCTTCTCGAGGCGGGTGTGCGTTGTGTTTGCGTCGGAGGCGATCACTCCATCAGCCTCCCCATCCTTCGTGCAGTGGCAACAAAGCGCGGACCCGTTTCTCTCATCCAATTCGACGCTCACAACGATTTGTGGGACGAGTATTTCGGCAGCAAGTATTCTCATGGCACGCCGTTCCGCCGCGCTTTTGAAGAGGGTCTCCTTTTGGACGGCGGCGTTTTGCAGATTGGTCTTCGCGGCCAAGTCTATGGCGAGGATGATTTTGATTTTGCCCGGGCCCACAAAGTGAGGATGGTCACTGCCGAGGAGTTTCACAAGAGGGGTTTGGCGACCGTTCAGCGGCATCTGCGGGCTTTGCGCGGCAACCCCGTTTACGTCACGCTCGATATCGACGCCATAGATCCCGCCTACGCTCCCGGCACTGGAACTCCGCAAGTGGGCGGCCTCACCAGCATCCAGATCCTCGAGCTAGTCCGCGCGCTGAATGGCCTGAACATCATAGGCTGCGATCTCGTCGAGGTCTCCCCACCGTACGACACCGGCGAAATTACTTCGCTCCTTGCCGCGAATCTCCTCTACGAATTGCTCTGCGTCCTCTAAATGCCCTCTCTTGCTCGCAAACTTCGTCTGCACGACTACTTTGCTCTCGCGTTCGGCACCATGATCGGCACTGGGTGGCTCGTCCTCATGGATGATTGGCTAGGCCGTGGCGGACCCGCGGGCGCGGCACTTGGATTTGCCATCGGCGGCGTCATTCTGCTTCCCGTGGGTTATGTTTACGGTCAATGGGTTAAACGTCTTCCCGACGCGGCCGGCGAGGCCGCCTATACAGCACAGGTTTTTCCACCCATCGTCAGCTACTTCACCGGCTGGATGATGCTTCTCGCCTACTTCATCGTGTGCCCGTGGGAAGCTGTCGCTCTCGGAAAAATCGCCGCATACATTTTCCCCTGGCTCGACTCTTTCGAGCTATACCGGGTCGCTGGCCAGGCGGTTTTCCTACCTCGGCTCGTCCTGGGCATCGCGCTCACGTTGCTGCTGGCCACCATCAACTACCGCGGCATCCGCCTCAGCGCGAACTTCCAGAAAACCATGTCTTCCATGGTCCTGCTCATTTTCCTCGCGCTCGTCGGTATCAGCGCTGTCCGCGGCGTGCCCGCGAATTTTTATCCGACCTTTCGCGCTACGCCTTTCCTCTCGATCCTGCTCACCCTGCAAATTGTTCCGTATTTCCTGACGGGTTTCGAGTCCGTCCCCAAATACGCGGAAGAGGCCAACCCAGACTTCCGCCAAACCAGCTACATGCAAGCCATTGGCCTCGCTCTCGGAGTCGGTGCACTGTTCTATGCTCTCTCGATCACCGCAGTCGCTTATATCGCCCCGTGGCAATCCCTCCTCGGCAAACGCTTCGCCACCGCGATTGCTTTCGAGCACGGCATCGGCAAACACTGGCCCGTTCAACTCATTCTCGTCATGGCGCTCTTCGGCCTATTTCAATGTTTCAACGGAAACTTTGCCGCTTCCACGCGCATGCTTTTTGCCTTTGCGCGGCGCGGAACCGTTGCTCCGCGCTTTGCGGCAATCCACGAAAGATTTTCCACACCTTCGGTCGCAGTCATCGGTATCACGGTAGGAACGCTGCTCGGACTCCTTCTCGGCGATGCCATCCTTGTTCCCATCACAGAGGTTGGCTCAATGGCCTCCGCACTCGGCTGGCTGGCCGCCTGCGTTTCCTTCTGGCTCGTCGAGCCGCGTCCGCGCATGCGCTTGCTCACTGGCCTCGGTATTTGTGTTTCCTTACTTCTCCTGCTGATGAAACTAATCCCTGCTTTTCCTGGCCACTTTTCCCCTTCCGAGTGGACAGCCTTGGCTATATGGCTACTGATTGGCGCCACCCTTCATCGCCGCCCCAAATCCGCTTCTCCGCTTGCTGCCGCGTGAACGGTCCGATGCGCGCCGCGTCCTGCGGTCGGGCTCGGCGAGTCCAAGCTCTCGCGCGGCGTCATGTATACTCTGGAAGGAGTTTGACCAGCGCGATTTCATGATCCCTTTCCTGCATCTCGGGCCTTTGGCTGTCCCCACGTTTGGGCTGATGGTTGCCACCGGCATGCTCGTCGCGGCCTACGTTCTACAGGCCGACTTCAATCGCCGCAGATCGCAACTCTCGAGCATTTCCGCAAGAAATGAAAAGGACGAAGGCTTTCTCATCATCGGAATCGCTGGGCTTGCCGGTTTGATTGGCGCGCGGTTCTATCACGTTCTCGAGAGTCCGCATGAGTTCTTCGCGGACCCGTGGCCGCAGCTCTTCAGCCGCTACGGCTTTGCCTGGTTCGGCGGTTTTCTCGGCGGATTTGTTGCGCTCGTGATTCTGGCGCGCTGGTCAAGAATTCCTATTCTCGAATTTCTAGACGTTTGTTCGCCTGCCGCATGCGTCGGCTACGCCATCGGACGCATTGGCTGCTTACTATCTGGCGATGGCGACTACGGAATTCCGACTTCGCTTCCGTGGGGCATGAGCTTTCCCAACGGTCTTGTCCCTACGACCGAACGCGTACATCCCACGCCGCTTTACGAGTTTTTCATCTGGCTGGCGATTGCAGCTTTTCTCTGGCACATGGGCGCGAAGTCCTTGCGCGGTCCCAAAGCCAAAGGCGAAATCTTCTGTAATTACCTGATTCTCACGGGCATCGCCCGCTTCCTTATCGAATTTATTCGCATCAACCCGCGTTCGTTTTTCGGCATGTCCAACGCCCAGTCGGCGAGCGTCGTTTCCATCCTACTTGGCGCGGTGTTGCTTTGGCGTCTTAAAAACCAATTCCACGGTCAGAAAAAAGAGCACCGCATCGTAGAGCACATCGTGTCGAGCGGCGACGTTCTTCAACCGGAATATCATCGCCCTACGCCGGAATGCCCGCATCCTGAGCGCTGGCGCATGTACGATTCGATGAGCGCCGAGGTCGAAGTGCTCGATTTCTTGAAAGCCATTGTCACCACGACCAAGCCGGAACTCGTCGTCGAGACCGGCACATTTTCCGGACTAAGCACGCTGCGCATCGCTGAAGGGCTGAAGGCCAACGGCTTTGGCCGGGTCATCACCTGCGAGTACGACGCCAAAGTTTTCATGGCCGCGCAAAAGCGCTTCGCTTCTTCCGGTCTCGGCCAGTGGATTGACGCGCGCAACGAATCCAGCCTGGACATGAAAGTCGAGGGCCGCATCGATCTTCTTTTCTGCGACAGTGACGCGCCCCTTCGCGCGCAGGAAGTGCGCAAGTTTCTACCGCAGATGAACCCGCACGGCCTAATCCTCATGCACGACGCAAGTTCGCTGATGAAAACGGTCCGCGAAGCCGCGCTCAAGCTTCAGGCGGAAGGACTGATCTCGGTGATTCTCCTACCTACGCCGCGTGGCTTGGTAGTTGCGCAAAAGCGCGAGGGACGCACTTAGATTAGAGACGCGCTGCCCGAGATAAATTCGGAAAGAGTGAAGCAACACTCAGAGCATCTGCCGCAGAACATACTGCAAGATCCCGCCGTGGTGATAGTAGGAGACTTCCTCAGGTGTATCGACGCGCGCAATGGCCGTGAACGTCTTCGTCAAGACGCCGCCGGACTTGGTCCGTACAGTGATCGTTTTCTTGGGCGAAAGCGACGCCACACCTTCGATCTCGAAAACCTCTTGTCCCGTCAATCCGAGCGTCTCGCGATTTTCGCCAGCCTTGAATTCCAGTGGCAGCACTCCCATGCCAACAAGATTGCTTCGATGGATGCGTTCGTAGCTCTCCGCGATCACCGCACGAACGCCAAGCAATCGCGTCCCCTTGGCCGCCCAATCGCGCGATGACCCCGATCCATACTCCTTGCCCGCAAGAACGACCAGTGGCACTCCAGCTTCGCGATACTTCACTGCGGCATCATAAATCGTCATCTTCTCGTTGTCCGGCAAAAAGAGCGTCCAACAACCTTCCGTTCCGGGAGCGAGTTGATTGCGCAGCCGAATATTCGCAAACGTCCCGCGCAACATCACTTCATGATTGCCCCGACGCGCCCCATACGAATTGAACTCGTGCGGCTTCACGCCATTCGCAATCAAGTATTTCCCCGCCGGCGAATCGACAGGAATCGATCCCGCCGGAGAGATGTGATCCGTTGTCACGCTATCCCCAAGAATGGCGAGAACACGCGCGCCATGAATATCAGCGAGAGACGGGGGCGTCTTCGGCATGTTCTCAAAAAACGGGGGCTGCTTGATGTACGTGGACTTCGGGTCCCAGCGATACAAGTCGCCTTCGGGAACGGGCATGGATTTCCAGTGCGCGTCGCCTTCAAACACGTTGGCGTATTCCTTGGTGTACATTTCGCTCGTCACGGAATCGCGCACGGTCGATTCAATCTCCTGTGGCGTGGGCCAGATGTCTCGCAGATAAACCGGTTTCCCCGCGGAGTCGGAGCCCAGCGATTCCGTCGTCAAATCCATATCCATGCGTCCGGCAAGCGCATAGGCCACGACCAGCGGCGGAGACGCCAAATAGTTCGCGCGCACCAGCGGATGAATGCGTCCCTCGAAGTTTCGATTCCCGCTGAGCACCGCCACGGCCACCAAGTTGTTGTCCTTGATCGCCGTGCCAATCGCTTCCGGTAATGGCCCGCTGTTTCCGATGCACGTCGTGCATCCATATCCGACCAGGTGAAAATTTAATTTTTCAAGATACGACATCAACCCTGCGGCTTCGAGATAGTCGGTCACCACTTTCGAACCCGGCGCAAGACTTGTTTTGACCCACGGCTTCACATGCAGCCCGCGCTCGACCGCCTTCTTCGCGAGCAGACCCGCTCCCAGCATCAGCGAAGGGTTCGAAGTGTTCGTGCAACTCGTGATTGCCGCAATCACCACCGCCCCGCTTGAAAGATCAAATGAGTCGCCGTTATTCCGCACGGCAACGTGTTTATCCGGAGTTCCTTCCACGACCTTGGTGAAAGAACTCTTGGCGTTGCGCAACGACACGCGGTCCTGCGGGCGCTTCGGCCCCGCGACCGTCGGCTCCACGGTTCCGAGATCCAACTCCAGTTTGTCACTGAACACCGGATCGGCCATGTCATCGGTCCGGAACAGCATTTGTTCTTTGCAATACGCCTCGACCAGCGCGATCTGTTCAGCGCCACGCGCTGTAAATTGCAGGTACGCGAGGGTCTCCTCGTCGACAGGGAAGAATCCCATCGTCGCGCCGTACTCCGGCGCCATGTTCGCGATCGTCGCACGGTCCGGCACGCTCAAGCTGGAGAGCCCCGTCCCGCAGAACTCTACGAATTTGCCAACCACGCCCTTCTTCCGCAGCATTTCCGTCACGGTCAAAACCAGGTCTGTCGCGGTGCACCCTTCGCTAAGTTTCCCATGCAAGCGGAAACCAACCACGTCGGGAATTAGCATCGAAGACGGCTGGCCAAGCATTGCCGCTTCTGCCTCGATACCTCCCACGCCCCACCCAAACACACCAAGAGCATTCACCATCGTCGTGTGCGAATCCGTCCCCACAACGGAATCGGGATACGCTTCGACCCGGCTCCCCGACGGCATCGCGCACACCACCCGCGCGAGGTACTCGAGGTTCACTTGATGGCAGATCCCCGTATCCGGGGGCACCACCTTGAAATTCTGAAACGCAGTCTGTCCCCAGCGCAAGAACGCGTAGCGTTCAATATTCCGCTGGAATTCCAGTTCGGCGTTCAAACCAAAAGCGTTCGCGCTGCCGAAGCTGTCGACTTGTACAGAATGGTCAATGACCAGCTCCGCCGGGAAAAGCGGATTGATCAGCCTCGGATTGCCGCCCATGCGTTTGATGGCCTCCCGCATGGTGGCCAAATCGACCACGGCGGGCACTCCGGTAAAATCCTGGAGCAATACGCGCGCGGGCATGAACGCGATCTCTTTTTCAGCGGCTCCCGGCTTCCAGTTTGCCAGCGCTCGAATATCATCGGGCCGTACAAACTGCCCGTCCTCGCAGCGCAAAAGGTTTTCGAGAAGTATCCGGAGGGAAAACGGCAGCTTCGCCAAATCGCAGGAGATCTTTTTTTCAAGGAACTCCAGCCTGTGAATATCGAACGATTGCGCGCCCACATTGAGCTTGTCGCGCGTTCCGAAGGAATTCCCTGCGGCAATAGCCATTCTAGCCGTCCTTTTCGATCAAGTCAGCAGCCTTCTATGATAACCGAAAACGATTCATTGCGGCGGAGCACCGGTTATACTGTTCAAGACGTGAACATCGTCCTGATTTCAACGTATGAGCTCGGGCGGCAGCCATTTGGACTGGTGTCCCCGGCAGCCTGGCTGCGCAAGCGGAGCCATGAAGTTGTCTGTCTCGACCTTTCCCGCCAATCTCTGGACGAAGCCGCCGTTCGCGCCGCCGGATTGATCGCCGTATACCTCCCGATGCACACGGCGACGCGTCTTGCTGCAAAGCTGATCCCGCGGCTGCGCGAGCAGAACCCGCTCGCTCATCTTTGCTGTTACGGTCTGTACGCTCCCATGAATGCAGATTATCTGCGAACGCTTGGCGTCGCGACCATTCTCGGCGGGGAATTCGAGCTAGGGCTTGCACAACTCGTGGAGCGCGTCGAAAGCGACAATCGTTCCAAACCATCACCGCAAGCGGAACCTCTTGTCTCGACCGAACGCCTCACGTTTGAGGTCCCGGACCGCTCGGGGATGCCACCCATCGACAAGTATGCCCACCTCATTGTTCCCGGCGGTGGCTTCCGCCTCGTGGGTTCGACGGAAGCCAGCCGCGGCTGCAAACATCTTTGCCGCCATTGCCCCATTGTCCCGGTCTATAAAGGCATCTTTCGAATTGTCAGCCGCGACGTGGTCATGCAAGACATTCGCCAGCAAGTCGCCGCCGGCGCGCAACACATTTCCTTCGGCGATCCCGATTTTTTCAATGGCATTCGCCATGCCATCGAGCTTGCCGAAGAATTGCACCGCAAATTTCCCAGCGTAACCTACGACGTCACCATAAAAATTGAGCACTTACGAAGATACGAATCGCACTTGCCAAAGCTCAAAGACACCGGTTGCCTCTTCGTCATCAGCGCGGTCGAATACCTCGATGACGCCGTGCTCCGCGCTCTCGACAAAGGCCACACCCGCGAGGATTTTTTGCACGTTGTTCACGCTTTCCGCGCGCTCGGCCTGATTCTTCACCCCACGTTCGTCCCTTTCACCCAATGGACCACCATGGAAAGCTACTTGGATCTGCTACGTGTGTTACACGCTCACTCCTTGGTGGAAAATGTCGCGCCCATCCAGCTCGGCATCCGCTTGCTCATTCCAGAAGGTTCACGGCTTCTGGAGTTGGACGAAGTCCGCCGCAACGTCGGGCCGTTTGATCCGGAGTCGCTGTTCTATCCTTGGAAACATTCTGATCCGCGCGTCGACACGCTCAGCGAAACGGTACAAGCTATCGCTGCCGAGGGTGACCGCAGAAAGGCTTCTCGCCCAATGGTTTTCGAACGCATCTGGAACACAGCGCACGCTGCTGCCGGGCTCGCTGCCCCACCCCTTCAAGCATCGCAAGCGCCCATGGCCGCCATTCCGTTTCTCAGCGAACCGTGGTACTGCTGTGCCGAGCCAACCCGCGAACAGTTTGTCTCGCTCGGCCAAGTCTCGAGGAAGCTGCAAGAAGCGGTACCGGCCACGGGCAGCTACGTCTAGCCGTCATGTTCACGAATCCTTCAAAATAAAGGCAAATGCCGCAACTCCTGCTCTTCACCGCCAAACTCGGCTACCAGACGCGCAGCTTCGACCAAGCCGCTCGAAAGCGCGGCGTCGATCTCCTGTTCGTCACGGATCGGTGTCACCAACTCGACGATCCTTGGGGCGACCGCGCGATCTCCGTACATTTCGAGTCGCCGGACGCGGCTGCCCATGCGGTACTGCAAAAGGTGCGCGATCAACAT
>Ga0207087_1062_pt1 | contig 24568 bp, 15 predicted proteins | sample Alteio_BWMinHeat_51_FD_153544 | JGI IMG/M metagenome (GOLD analysis project Ga0207087, IMG submission 153544) | Enriched cells from forest soil in Barre Woods Harvard Forest LTER site, Petersham, Massachusetts, United States -... | ecosystem: Environmental > Terrestrial > Soil > Temperate forest >... | reverse complement strand
ACAAATAATAATTTAAACTGGGTCCTCGCTTTCGCAAGGATGACGATGGAGACATGCAAACTGGCGAGGAGAATGGGTGGATGAGTGAACCAGAAATGATGTTACGCGTTTTCTTTTACTAGCGATTGTGTAAACAGTCAAGCATCTGCTTTAATCGATATTCTGCCTCTTGGATGCCAAGGGCATGCACCAAATCTGCAATTCCAATCCCTTTGACTGATCCAGTCAGCGCAAGGCGCACCAGACTAAATAATTCTTTGAGTGGTATATTTTGTGTTGCAGCGTGCTGTTTGAGTTTTTCAGTAAATTTGTCCGGTTCGTCTAATTTATCTAGCGGCAATGATTCTTGAATGATAGCCGTGATGGCCGATAAGTGAGCGGCAGAAACGCATGCCTCAAGATCGAGTAACGACAATGTTGGCCGTTCAAAAAAGAAGGCGAGCTTAGTTGTTATCTGACTGAGGGTATGCAATTCAGCTTTGACCAGCTGAATAAGATTACTCATTTTTTGTGCATCAGGATGTGCTGCCGTAGGAAACGCTTGCATGATAAAAGGCAAGCAGCGTTGCATGAGCGCCTGTGCATCATAGCGTTGTATCCACTGATGATTGAACCACTTAAGCTTATTTTCATCATATTTAATTTGTCCGCCAGCCTGCACATTGTCAAAGTTGGCATGTTCGGCGAGCTTATCGAACGGAATGAGCTCTTCCTTGTAAGAACCGCCCAAAGTCATCAAATAGTTACCAATCGCTTCAGGCAGGAAGCCGTCTGCTTGCAAATCGTTGATAGAAAACCCAAAATCACGCTTAGAAAGCTTCTGTCCGTGGATATTGCATAAAATAGGTAAGTGATAATAGATGGGCAATTTTTTGCCAAATGCTTTGTACAATGCAGCTTGGTTGGCTGTATTGCTCAAGTGATCTTCTCCGCGAAATACATGCGTAATTTCCATGAGCATGTCATCGACAAAATTGGCAAAAATAAACGTGAAAGATCCATCAGCACGCGTAAGTGGAAAATCTGAAAAGTTTTTTAATTCGAATGTGACATTACCACGAGCGATATCATGAATCGTGACCTGCTCATTGTGGTCAAGCCGCATACGCCATACGTACGGGGTATTGTCAGCAATGCGCTGCGCAAGCTCTTTTGCTGTAAGTGCCATGCATGAGCGATCATAGCGAGGGGCCATTTTGAGCGCTATTTGCCGATCGCGTTTTTTTTCAAGTTCTTCCGGTGTGCAAAAGCAGCGATAAATATGGCCGCTTTGCTTGAGCTGTTCTAATGCTTCTTGGTAAAAAGAGGTGCGTTCCGATTGAAAGTAAGGTGGGTAGGGACCACCTTTGAGTGGGCCTTCATCGTAATCGAGGCCTAGCCACGCAAGGTGGCCGATGATATTACGAGCCTGCGGGTCAAAATTGCGCTGTGCATCTGTGTCTTCTATGCGTAGGACAAGGGTACCATTTTGCTGTTTGGCATACAAAAAATTCATCAATGCGGTGCGGATATTGCCAAGATGCATCGTGCCGGTAGGCGCTGGGGCGAATCGTACACGAACCTTTAAAGCGTTGCTCATAGTTACATGACTTTGTGTTGAATAGTAAAAATTGATAACAAAAATGATTATGTAGGTAAGTGTAAGGCTAAATGTCTTATGAGTCAAAAAAAGCTGCCTTTTTTAAGCATGATTTTGTTCTTTATTATGCCTCTAGATCGCCTAGTATGAGAATTTTTTTACATATGCTTTGACAGGTTGGATTTATTTTTGTTACCTTTTGTGGCCGGGTAACTAAAAAAGGAGTAGTGATGTATAAGTGTCTAAAAATTTTGTTAGGCGGAACGGTGTCTGTCGATTTTTTAAGATCAATTGTTCAAAAGCATGCCAAGAAGCTGGCGCTTGAAGGTACCGCGCAGCTGTTGCCTGAAAATGCTCGAGCGTGCCTGATTGTATGTGGTCAAAAAAATAGTCTTGATGAATTCCTTGATGTCTTGCATACGCAGCTTCCTCATTTGGGTGTTAATCATCTTGAGATTGAGCCATTTCTCAAAACCAAGGATTATCGCGGTGTTTTTAGGGTGATAGAGTAATAGAGCAGGTTCTGTCTGATCGATGTATGTGCTAGACTACTATTTCAGTGAAAAAATACCGTGCTCACATGATGATTGTTGTCTGGTACTATATTGCTTTGCACTATTATACGAATTGCTCTTGCCTTTCTGCTGGCTGCGCAGCAAGGTCAATCCCTCTGTTGCCAATTTCTGTTTCGCGCAGAAACGTTTACTCAAGACAAAAAGAAATTGATTGATGTCCTTACGCAACCAGTGCAGATAGCACAGGCAACATTCGAGGCCGATGGTGCCGTTGATCGGCAAGAAATAGGCTATCTGCTTGCTATGCAGGCAGGCGACATTGCGCACGGTGCCGACATTGCTCGATCGCTTACGCGCCTTATGCAAAAAAAAAGTTGCGTAGAAATAGAGTTACACATCAATCAGGAGGAGGGTGCTGGTAGCGCTCTCCATTTCATCCTGCGCAGTGGTTGGACATTGCATAAAGTGAAAATACATGGCATTTATCGCGGTTCTGATATCTACCGCCGTTGTTACCTTATAGAGCAAGGAGATATTTTTGATCACGCGCAGCATCGGCTTTCTTTAGATAAAATTAATGAGCTGCTGCGAGCGCAAGGGTATTTTAGTGCCCACGTTAGTGACTCCTGCATTTATTGTCCAATAACAAAAACGGTTACCGTTCACCTGACCATAACGCAAAATGAACGATTTTTGATTCGCTCGTTGAATGTGGTATGTTGCCCATCATCTTATTTGGACCAGTTATTGGCAGCACAAACGCAGAATTTTAAAGCATTGCATGGCGCTTATTTCGATAAACAGCTTTTGTCACGCCAGGCAGCCTCCTTGAAAGAATGGCTTGCGCAAGAAGGCTTTTTGCAGCCGGAGGTAATGCTTGAGCAACACGTATTTAAAAAAAAGCATGCGGTCGATGTTGTTTGGCGTATCACCTTAGGTCAGCGACGCTGTTTTTCATTTAGCGGGAATGTCACTTTTTCAGATGCTGATTTGTTGAGCCATCTTCAGCACTTCAGCCGCTCATTATTGTTGATTCCGCCTGCCATTTTGTCACAAGAGCTCATTCAGCTCTATCGTGCGGCCGGTTTTTTAGGAGTCACAATTGATGTGCAAGAGAAAGAAGGATTAACCAGTTTTTCTATTAATGAGGATATTCGCGCCACACTCAGCTCTATAGTGATGCATAATGTTTTCTTTTTTGATGCGTACCAACTTACCAAAAGTTGTTTTGGGGAATTGGGTAAAAATGCGCCACCACAAGATCATCTTATTCAAGAAGGTACGGCATTACTTATTGATCAGTATGTTAAAGCAGGTTTTTTTGATGCTAAAGTACTCGCGTGTAAATTGGTACCGATAGATCAAACGGCATCAACCTATCAATTAGACGTAACGGTTGATGAAGGGCCACGTTATGAGGTGGCATCGTGCATTGTTCAAGATTATCCGGAATTGGCTGCAGTGCTTGACACGTTGTCAGCGCCTGAATATGCAACGGCTGAATTTTTTGCTCGCCAAGAACAAACAATACGCACGTATTTTACAACGCACATGCAACAAGAAGTGCGCTTGACCTGCGAACGGATGCCCCAAGGACAAAAGGTGGCCATAGTGTGGCATGTGCAGTTGCCGGCGTGCAAAACAATCTTTGGTAAAACAATTGTGGTAGCAAATGATAAACATCCATTTTCATATGTCATGAAAACGTGCGCTTATCAGGAAGGTGAGGTATGGGATCAGGAAAAAATTAAAAATACTTTTTTAGCATTAAAAGATCTGGCAATTTTTGATTCGATTACCATTACGCCCGCATGTCATGATACGAGTGCTGGAGTGCGTGACGTACTTATCCGGCTTCAACTTGATGATCCGTGTGAAGTTCGTCTACGCGCCGGTATCGAGTTACAACACGTCAAAAAATACCAAACATTGGCCGGACTTGCGTATCGAGTGGGGGGCACCTTTATGGTAAAAAATCCTGGCAAGGTTGGTGATTGTTTAACGTTTGATGCAGATGTAGGGCGCTTTCACCATGAATTTGTGGCCAAGTATCGGTATCCGTGGCCGTTTAATTGGCCAGTACGGGCGACCGTGCAAGCGTATGCTACGTTTTATGATCAGCCAACATTTGTGGGTTCGCGCACTAACATTTATGGTATTCGCCAGCGCGGGGTACTTGTGTCATTTGATAGGTTATACAAAGGAGCAACGTTAAATTTTACCGGTGGTGTAGAGCAAGAGTTAACGGGTGTCACGGCGCTGGTCGAAAAAAATCGTGCACGTGCAATTTTGCTGGCACACGCAATAAATTTTGAGCCGACACTGTTGGGTAAAGAAATTCCGTACTGCTTTCTGCAACCCTCACTTTTTTTTGATCGCCTTGATAATAAGCTGAATCCAACGATCGGTTTTTATTCACTCTGCTCAGCTAAACTGATGATTCCGCTGCGCGCAGATCGTATGCGTACGTTTCTGATGAAAATTTTGGCTGAGCATGCTTTTTTTGTGCCGCTTTATAAAGCGGTGTTTGGATTGCGTGCACGAGTGGGGCATATTTTTTATCGCACGTTTTCGGCTATCAGCCCCGCTGAGCGATTTTACTTGGGCGGTTCGCATTCACTGCGCGGGTATGACATGGATTTGGCGCCGCCGCTCGGCCTTTTTGTTGATGGTGATGAAACGATGATAGTGCCGCGCGGTGGAAAATCTATGGCCAACATTAATGTGGAATTGCGTGTGCCATTGTACGCAGATATTGATGGCGTTGTATTTAATGATCTGGGCGTCCTTGGTGGTGATCACCGTGCATTTGTGCTTGCGGAAGGGTTATTGGGCTCTTCCGGCTTTGGCATACGGTTCAGAACACCAGTGGGCCCACTTCGCTTTGATATTGGTTGGAAATGGCATAAACATGATCCGGCTGAGCCCGGTTACGCTTGGTTCTTGTCGTTAGGGCAATCATTTTAAAGAAATAGAGGGGTGACAGAAATGTCACCCCTCTATTTCTTGTTAGCGGATTTTATTTTTGATCTGGTTACGAAGGTTCAATTGGCTCATTTGCCTGCTGTATGATTTCGATGTAATCGATAAGCTCTGGTGGCAACTTGCGCACCGGGCGGCCGAGCTGTTCAGGGTTTTCAATCTCTGCTTGCGGTGTATCTTCTTCGAGCTTTTCTGGCAAGGTATGTTTGAAAATCCAGCGATTGAACTTTTGTTTCTTTTTTATTGGTTCTTCAAGAGGAGCTATCTGTTTTTTTACTGCAGTGACTCTGACCGTATTGCTACTTAAATCCTTACCTATGAGCTCAGAAGTCTTGCCGGCATCTTGGACTAACTTTAAAGCATCGTTGAGTGTTTTGATGTCTGCTTTAGATAAGGAGACCGTAGTTTCTACCAAGCGTTTTTTTCTTTGAACAGCATTGGGAATGAGTTGTTGAACTATCGCATATGTATCGCGCAGATTTGCATCTTCAACGGTGTATTCTGTAGAGCCGTTAGGGCCAAAGTAATTGATAATGGTAATATCAAAGGGGACGATGGCATTTGTAACAAAATTATGCAATGCCAGATCAACAGCAGTTTTTCCGGAGCCATTGACGATGTTTTTATCTGCGCCTGCCGAAAGCAAAAGACGTACTGCTTGTGGTGATTCTGCTTGAACAGCTATATGAAGCGCTGTTTGCTGAAACCAGTCGTGGTGAGCTGCAATCCCGGCCATTGCATTCGGGTTAGCACCATTCTCAAGCGCGGTGCGTACTTTTTCAATAATATGTTTTGTTTCTAGCCTGCCATAAAGTTTATCATCCCATAGTTCCCGGCAAGCATCCAGGAGAGCAGCATCTTTTGCAGCTTGTAAGTTTTCAGTTTGCTGGGAGACAGAATTTTCTTCTAGGCCAATGAGCATGAACGGTGCCGCACTTGCCAAAAGCAGGCCAAGGATGAATAAATTTTTCAATAAGCGCATTGTTCATTACCCCCTGTTTAATGGGCTAAAGGTACAAAGTTAATCTTATTTGATAATAATCAATTAGAGGTTAATAAAGCAAGAAAAAATTTTATAAAAGGCTATATAAATAGCTTTTTACGCGGCAAGAATTCAAATAGGGTTGATTTTTGGGAGGGGTACCATGTTAAACTATATATCATTGCATTAAAGATTTTTTATTCAACAGCCGAAGGAAGCCATAAATGAAGCGCATAATAACGTGTTTAATGATTGCTCTTGTAAGTTTGACGATGACTATTCAAGGAGTAGAAGATTGGGCGACTAAAAATCCTGCCTTTATCAGCCATCTATCTGGTATTGATGATGCTTCTGTAAGATTTAAAAAAGGCCCCATTTCTTGTGGGGTTGGGGATAGTAGTTCAGTCTATGTCAAAAATAATACGCCTTTTAACATTAAAATAGTAAGTGCAGAAGGGCCATTAGAAGATGTAATGGATATTAGAACCGGGTTGATTAGGTCTGGGGATTGGGCCGTCCCACTTGATATTGGGCGCAAATGTTCAGGCAAAGGCATGGAGGCGATCCGAGGTGATAAAATTTTTAGCTTTACGATGCAATTGCCCGCAGTAGGAGAGATAATATTAGAGCTGAAAATTAACTATTCAAAATCGAAAATTGGTTCTTCAATAACGTCAGACGCCATTGGTATTTCACTCAAATCTGGCAAAAACTATACCGGCGATAATGTGATACCAGCAAGGTGGTATGATGGTAGTAGAACAGTTCATAGTGCAAAATTCAAAAAGGGTGATAAGACATTTAGGGTGGATTATGCTTATAATAGTCACCTTTTTGGATTTGATGCTGTTAAATGTGATATCAGCTATGAGGGACCGCGGTAAACAAAGGTTCAAGTACCCGAAATTTCGACTCATTTTTTTGATTAATACCAATTGGTGATAGCAATCGAGCGTGAAAGTCACTTCCAGATCGTTGCTACCACAATGACTCCCGGCTTGTTGTTTCGCTTTCGATTATTATCGCCATTTGACCACATTCAGGCGCTACCCCATCCGCCTGCAATGCTCAATAGACAAGCTCTTATTTTTATAAGATGATATTCTTCTTTATTTGCCACAGGTTTCTGTTATAGTGGAATCTTATTTAGTCAACCTAACTAAATCGAGTATACTAAGCCTTTTTATGGCGATTCTAATCTTTTTATTGGATTTCTTATGGCACACCATCATCATTCTCACAATCACAACCATAATCATGACGATCACGGGCACAGCCTTTACGGCGAACTTATGTGCCATTTGCCGCATGCAATTTTTTCGGTGGCATTCAGTCTCATGATCCTGACTTTAGTAACGTATTTTTCAGCCGGACTTATGCAGCCTCGTGCGGCATGCCAAGGGGCTCATATGCTCTTTCACGCGTTCCACTTTATGCACATCGTGTTTGCGGCCACGGGGACCGTGGTAACTTTTTGCCGGTTTTCAAGAAATGTATGGAAAATGCTGATTGTTGGCACCATCTGTCCGATCGTTTTTTGTGCGATGTCAGACATCATTATTCCGTATATTGCGGGTCGGCTTTTGGGAGTGGCGATGCATTTTCATGTCTGTTTTTATTCGGAATTAGCTAATGTGCTCCCATTTTTAGTGATGGGCATCATTAATGGCTATGCGATGAGCAGACATCCGGCAGCGCAACGCTCACATGCCACGGTGTCGCATATTAGCCATATATTTGTAAGTTCATTGGCATCAAGTTTTTATCTGGTTTCTCACGGTTTTACCGATTGGTATTTGCAAATCGGTTTAGTATTTGTGTTCCTGGTGATAGCAGTGGTGGTACCGTGCACGTTGTCCGACGTTATTGTGCCAATATTTTTTGCAAAGGCTGGCAATAAAGATGAGAAGCATCAGGTTTGAAAACGTAACTAAATCGTTTAATGGCGAAATTATTGTCGAAAACATAAATTTGACCATTCCGAGTGGCAAATTTTTCGCATTGCTTGGTCCGAGCGGTAGCGGAAAAACAACGTTGTTACGCCTCATTGCAGGATTTGAGCAACCTGATAGTGGACGGCTTTTTTTAGGTGAGCGTGATATCACTGATGTGCCGATTAATGAGCGACGTGTTAATACCGTATTTCAGAATTATGCGCTGTTTCCGCATATGAATGTGTTTGAAAATGTTGCGTATGGCCTTAAGATAAAAAAAACTGATCCGATTGTTATTCAGGTACGCGTTGCAAAAATTCTTAAGGCGGTCCGTTTAGAAAAGCATATGTTTAAGTCGATCAACCAGCTTTCTGGTGGCCAGCAGCAGCGCGTTGCGCTTGCACGTGCCATCATCAATGAGCCGGATGTTTTGCTGCTCGACGAGCCGCTGGCAGCACTCGATTTAAAGCTGCGTGAACATATGCTCATTGAGTTGATTGAGTTGCAAAGTTCTTTGCAAACCACGTTTGTGTATGTGACGCATGATCAATTTGAAGCGCTGACGGTAGCAGATACGATGGCTATTATGAACGCTGATGGTGAGATTGAACAAATTGGCACCCCAAAAGAAATTTATGAATTTCCTATTTCCTCTTTTGTAGCTAAATTTGTTGGCACCACCAATATTTTCCATGGCGTTTTGGTTATACAAGATGCGTATGTTGCCATAAATTTGCCTGATTTGGGAATGTTTGAAGTGGTAATACCGCCAGAAAAAAAATGGTTGAAAGACAAGCTTAAAGTCTTTATGAGCTTGCGCCCTGAAAAAATTGAGATTAGTAAATCGCCGCGAGAAGGATTTTCGAATCTTTTAAAAGGGAAAGTAGAAGCAATTGTCTATCATGGCAGATCTACTCAGTATGAGGTTCGCCTGAAAAGTGGTATGCAAGTGCGCGTATTTGAACAAAACGAAGAACACTTTCCGCAAGAAACCATTGATTATGATGATCAAGTATTTCTTTATTGGCAGAAAGAAAATGTGGTGTTGTTAGAGCGATGATGCAGGCAATAAAAAAAAGTTTTACCCGGCAACTGCCGTTTTTTCTTTCTGTACCAACGTTTATTTGGCAGTCACTTTTTTTGTACATGCCACTGCTGATTATTTTTTACTTTAGCATCGTTGATGCTCAAGGTTTTTTTACGCTGAGCGCCTACCGTGCGTTATTAGATGTACCGTTCTTCAAGATCTTATTACGTTCATTTTTTTTAGCACTTTTTACCGCAACGAGTACGTTAGTGCTTGCGTATCCGGTTGTTTATTATCTGGTATTTCATTTAAGAAATTTGAGTAGATACCTGCTCGTACTGCTGATGATACCGTTTTGGGTGAATTTTCTGATGCTTGCGTACTCATGGTTTTTCTTATTAGAGCATAATGGTCTGATTAACCGGTTATTACTGTGGCTCGGGGTTATACATTCACCACTAACATTAGTGTATAACGTCGGTGCAATAGTGGTGGTAATGGTCTATTGTTATCTGCCTTTTATGATTATGCCGCTTTATAATAGTTTAGAAAAATTAGATCAGCGTCTTTTAGAAGCATCAGCTGATCTTGGTGCCAATGCCTGGCAAACATTTACTCGTGTTACATTACCTTTGAGTGCACCCGGTATTAAAACAGGATTTTTATTAGTGTTTGTGCCGGCATTCGGTGAATTTGCTATCCCAACGTTGCTGGGGGGTTCAAAATTTTTAGTGGTAGGTTCTCTTATTTCGTACTATTTTTTTGTAGCCAGAAATAACTCTTTAGGGGCAGCATTTACCGTATGTGCGGGTCTATTTCTACTTTTGAGCGTACTTTTGCTGCAAAAGGGTTCATCAATCTATAAGTTCTTTACCGCTGAGAAAAAACTATGAATATGCACTCAACTTTTTCTGCGCGAGTGCTTCCGGTAGTAGCACTTCTCTTCTTTGCATTTATTTATTTGCCTATTGTGATACTGATCATATTCTCATTTAATAACAATCCGCTTGGTTATCAATGGACTGGTTTTACTACTCATTGGTACTCAGTGCTTTTTAGTTCAACAGAAATTTGGTCCGCCTTTAAGAATTCATTGCTTATTGCTCTTTCGACTACCACATTGAGCATTACTATGGGAGTACTTGCCGTGTACTGCGGGGTACGCACCTGGCTTGCGCACTTTCTTTCCCTTTTTTACATTAATCTTGCGGTGCCAGAAATAGTGTTAGCGGTAGGCCTTTTAAGTTTTTTTTATTTTTTCGGCATAGACTTTGGCTTGGTGACATTGGTGGTAGGCCATACCCTATTAGGTCTGGGCTATGTTATTCCTATCATTCATCTTCGGTTTAACGCGCTTGATAAAAGACTGATAGAAGCATCACTTGATTTGGGTGCAACGCACTTGCAGACGTTCTTTTTTGTGGTGCTGCCATTTTTGAGGCCTGCCATTATGACGGCAGCGCTTTTGGTGTTTGTTATATCATTTGACGATTTTATTCTTTCCTTTTTTTGTTCTGGGCCATCCTTGCAGACGTTGCCAATTTATATCTTTTCAGTAATTCGTTCTGGTGGTTCTCCGGTAGTAAATGCACTTTCTACGCTTCTGCTCTCGCTATGTGCGCTGGGAGTGTTGGGTGGCATTGCGTTTCAAATGCGTAGGAGCAACACCACATGGTAACTAATAATAGAATAATTGATGGTATCATACACGTGGGCATACTGGTTTTTTGGCTCGGAGCAATATGGTCTTTGCTCCTGGCACCATCATTGGTTCGTCACTTTTATACTGAACGATCAATTTCTATTTTGGCATGGCCTTCAGTTTTTACGGCAGATTTTTTAGATGAATTTGAAAAGGCAACGCAGATTAAAGTACGCGTAACCTACTTTGAGCATAATGAGGAACTATTAGTCAAGATGCAGTCGGGTGCTGCAAAAGGATATGACTTGGTTATGCCAGCAGATTATGTAGTTAGTCTGTTAGCCAAAAAAGGATTATTGAAAAAAATTGATAAAAGTAGACTTTTATTTTGGCCCGGCATACAACAATCGTTGCTTAATCAACCTTTTGATCCAGAAAATAATTATACTATTCCGTATGCATGGAGTGTTTATGGGATTGTAGTAGATACTGATAAGGTACATCTGGCTCCTTCTGATTATCATTGGCGACTTGTATTCGATGCTGCTAACCATGAGTATTATGTTGGTATGATTGATGATGCGCGCGAAATAGCCTCATTGGCCGCATTTTATCTGTTTAATACACGGCCTCGTGATTTGACGCATCAACAATGGAATGAACTTAAAAAATTATTGCGCAGTCAGAAAAGCAGGGTTGCTATGTATACTGATATGCGTGCGGATTATCTACTTTTTTCTGGCGTATGCCCAATAGCGGTGACTAATAGCTCTGAAATTTCTCGTGTTGTTGCCGGAAATGACCGCTTTATGTTTTTCGTTCCTGAGCAAGGATCATTTTGGGTAATAGATTCTTTTGCCTTGCCGGTAACGACGAAAAAAGAAGACCTTGTCTACGAATTTCTTAATTATCTCTACCAGCCTGAGGTGATGGGCTTGTATGCAAAGAGGTTAGGATTTTCTCCGGCGATTGCCCTTGACAATAATGAGTCTGCCCTTTATTCATCGGTTGAAAAATTATCGATTAATCAACGTCAGTTTTTTGATGATGCTGTTCCAGAAGTCCAATTGAGTGATCTGTGGATTAATCTCAAGTCTTAGTATTTATTATTTTTTTCTATTAAGTTCATTTATTGACAAAAAGTTTTGAGCCGGCTATTGCTAGGTGTGTATTGCATAATAAAAAATATTTATGCAAATGTGAGTATATGTAAAAAATAGAGTGCTTCTTTAAGTTCGACATTGCATGTCTTGATAAAAAAAGGTGAGGTAAAGCAAACAGTGCTTTTGGAGTAGTTCCAAAAAAATAAAAAAGGGTAGTAGTATGAATAGCCACATGGTAAAAAGGACTCTTTTACCTGCATGCATAGCAATTATTTTAAATGCTTGCATGCTACAAGGGACCGTTCTTTGGGATGCGACTATGGCAAATAACGTAGTGGATCAAAACCTTATTATCAATGGGTTAGTTCAGCTGAACCCAGGTGGTACCAGAATTCAGGCGCTTACCACCAACGTCACGGTAGCGCTTATGCAGACTTCTGTGGTGCGCGGTAATGATGCAGCGCCATCGCAACTCTATATCAACGCGGGCACCGGTCTTAGTGTTACGTTCATACTTTCGGCATTTGATCTTTCGTTCCTCGGTTCTTCGGATGCAAATCAAACACCACTTCTTATCGTAGTGGAAGGTCCTGGTATAATTAATTTTGTATTACAGGGTGGTCGGACACTTTCCTTTACGCAATCTTTGGGGCGTGGTGGCACACAAGTGTACCTGTTGATGTCAACGGGTGTTGTTATACCTACGCTTGAGTTCACGAGAAACAATTCAGTATCGTCCAATTTAAATGCGTTTGTTGATATTGGTGCCAATTCGCTGCTGAGTTATTTGTCACTGGCTCCGGTGGCGGCAGCAACGGATACTGGATTGATTACGTTCGATCCGTCTAACACAGATCCATTAGCGCGACTGGTATTGGATATTGAAAATACGGGTGCGGTCACCATCGCGGGTGCTTTGTTAAATCAGCCAAATCCGTTTGCTATTACTCTTGCCAATATTGATAGAACAACCGCCGCTGGTAAAAATGCTATTTTCGGTATTCAGAATTCAATAGGACCGACTGCTGAAGGTGGGCTGCTTGTCACTAACAGAAATGCGGGGCTGTTTGAGCTGCTTATCGATCCATTCGGTGATCAGGGTGCAATGCTTGATGCAATTGGCTTTAAAGGTTCATTCAATGGTAACCGACTCGGTTTTGTGCTCGGTGCTAATGCGACCTTGCAAGTGGGTGGCAATGCCTACCTTGATTATGTAGGTCTTGCTAATAATAGCTGTCCAGTTACGGCAGCCACAGTAAAAGAACGTAATGGTTCTGCATTTTTCGTAGATGGTAACTTGAATCCTCTTTCGGTACCTGCTCAAATAACGTTGGCAGCAGAATCGGCTCTTTTCTTCCGTTCAGGTGTTGATAGTGCAGGAAACATTGTTGATATTACCATTACGCCTACCACCGATATCTTCACGGTGAATCCTCTCTTACAAACAGCAGGAGAAGGTGACATCGTCTTTGACGTGGAAGGTCTGGTTACTGTCTTTGGTTCCGATGTTGGTACGACGCTGTTGAGCAAGATCGAAATTCTTTCATTAGAGGTAGCACCGACTGGTGGACCACTTATTACTGGTGGATCTGAAAGGAACTTTCCACTCAGAACATTCCAGACTGATTGTGGCGTTCTGCTTGCATACAACAAAGCAGCATTCTTAATAAATAATACGTTAAACTTAGTCAATACCGTCTTAGATCATACTGACGTAAATCACACCGTCATTGAAAAAAATGATGTCTGCTCAGAACCGACATACGTTGGTGGTGAAGCATTCCTATTAAATTGCTTCCAAACACGCCCCGAGATTAATTTCATTAATTCATACTTCTTGATTCAAACAGACGTTGCATTTACCGGTGTTGATTTACATATCGGCAATACCATTACTCCACCACTCACCTGTGGCAGCAACTTAGTTAACTTTGTATTCTACGGCAATGGACAATGTGTTGATAATGGTACGGGTCGCCAATTCATTCTTGGTACCAGCGTAGGTTCTAAAGCGTGTGATGGTTGTACCGTCATCTCAGCAGATGCGCATCTTGATATCGTTTCAACTGGTAGTTGCAATAATACGACAGCAGGCATCTTAAACGAATTGGTACTGACCGTATCGCTCAACGATGCAACAATAAATCCGTGCGTTGCGCTTACGTGCTCATGCCCACTGCAAACGTCGTTGCATACCATATTCTTAGGACAAGATAGCAATATTTCCATCGGCTTTGATGCCACATGCACCAGTACGATGAACGCGGTCTTTTCAGAGCTTTTGATATTTGGTAACTACTTTGCGTTTGATACGCGAGGTGGCGATATTGGCAGACCTGAGTTGGGTGGTGTGACCGGTCAAGGTGTCATTGTAGTTGATACCAACGGTATCTTTACGATTGGATCACAGTTTATTGCTGCAATTGATACCATGGTGGTAATACGCGGAAATGGTCAAGTTATTTTACCAGAACAACAACTATACTTTGGCCCGCATATTGGTATTACTAATTTCCAACTTGACCTGAGCACTACTGATACCATTGTTCCGCTTCTGGCTAGCTACGCAGAATATACGCTAAACTGGCGTGCGGTTATCAAAGATTACGATTTATTCTGTCCTTACGAAGTTGCTTCAGTCAACATGTGCTTCTGCCCACCAGTAGTCCGCGCAAATGTGACAGCGGTACCAACGGTATTGGGCGAAGTAAACCAACTTGAAATTCAAGGGTCACGAATTGGCGATTCGGCAACTATTTTAGTTGATGGTGGTTGGGTTCGTGAACTTATTTTTGTAGACACAGGATGCCCAGGCGAAGCACCAAATGGTGTTGTGATTGTCGAGCATGAGGGACGTGTCGGTCTGAATACCGCACATCGAAACACAGACTCAGATGAAGCACAAATAGTGCTGGGTGTAAATGGTGTCTTGATTATTGCAAATGGTAGTGGTCAAATTGACGTCAACACCGACATTATCGTCAACAACCATTGTGCGATCCTTAAAGGTCCTGACTTTATATCAACAAATCCAACGCTAGGCATACCGGGTGACGTACTCAGTATTAACGCAGACACCACTAAAGAATTTAGAATTACCAAAACGGGTATTTTAGATTTGCGCACTTTTGGGGTGGGCGACACGCTCGAGTTCACTGGTCCGATTACCGTGATATTGGAAGCTGGTGCTCAGGTTATTCTGGGTGGTATGGTAGTCAGATTTGTTGATAATTCAAGCATGATTTGCGATCCACTTGAAAAAGCTAACTTATTATTCCAAGCAATTCCGCTTGGTCCGATAGACAATACCTTATCAGCAACGGCTTCAACGCCAGCAGCACTGCCGCATAACCAATTTGCGCCGCTGACCGGCCTTGGTGCAGGAGTTGCCAATACTGATGATTTCCGTATCAAATTGATGGGTACGGGTACATTTGATTTTGCTGAAAGCTCACAGTTCTTTATTCCAAAAAATACGTATGTAGGGATAGAAACACTGTTTGACGTGACACTTGATGTATTCCCAACGGTAACGTGCCAGATTCCAATTACGAACATAACAATCTTGGTGCGTGACCAGGCGTTATTTGAAATTGGTGATCTCAATACCAATGGCGGTACATTCCAAGTAGGTAATACTACGTTCCATCCAGGGCACAGCGTCAACTTTACGCTCTTCTTAAATGGTACTGATGCACAGTTTGTAATCAAATCTGAAGGGTTTGTTGGCTTAGGTGTTGGTATTGCCGATAAGCGATTCCCATCCCCTAATAGCTGGTTGGTTGATACGCTCTTTAATCTGACAAGCGTTACTATCGATCAAGAAGCCGGCATTATCAGGCATGATCGTATATTCTCCGGTGATGACTTTGATAATTCAGACCCTACTAAGTTGCCAAGTTCGAATGCATCATTGCTTGCATTTGGGGTTACCTCTCCAGCAGCAGCCTTTAATATTATCCTAGATGGCGAAGATGATGATCCGACAATCGCACGTCTTACGAACAGCAATATTCAAGGTGGTGGTAACATGGTAGTGGTTACCAGCTCTGCAGTGGCAGGACAGCCGGGTGTAATAGCACCAATTGTCACCACACAAAATGGTCCAGTTATCGTAACACCAGGTAGTTTTGTTGACCAACGGTTGCTGGCGGGAGTGCTTGCATCGCGTGGTATGATAAATGATAGTCCAGCTAGTACTGGTGCAGTTGATGTATTTAATTTCTTTGCAATCAAGGATTTCTTCTCAAATTCATTTTCAAATGGTCGTGGTGTAGTAGCTCCAGGACGTACGAGTTTTGAAAGTGTCCGTACAGCATTAAATGCTGCATGGGTATTTAGTAATACTATTGGCAGAGCGGAACTATTTGATCTAGATGATAATTTTGGTGGTACTATGGCTGATCGTAGGCGGCGTGCTGCTGATTTGGGAATGGCTGGTCTTGATATTGACTTTACGCAACCAGCGCCAGGCGTTCTGATTTTTGCACAGCAGCTCCAATAAAAATATTGATCATCGCAGGGGCAATAATGCTAGCGTGTTATTGCTACCTGCAATCATATGAAAGATGATGAGTGATGATGACAAAAAAAAGGATGGTAAATGAATAGAATGTCAGTACGCGTGGGAGCGGTGCTGAGCGTGTTATGTGCGGTCACGCTTAATGCTACCACGAGCCAGTTTAGATCACCGCTTAGCCTTGAACGTGGTCCCATCCATGTGTATCTTGATAATGCACATGATAGTTGGTGGGCATCTGGTGCCTGTATGCAGCAAATGGATTGCGAGCCACTGCCATGCGGTATAATGCTTGAGCCCTGGGTTGGTGCGTATGATAGACGTGCATGCAAAAGTTTTGTTAACTGTAATCCATGTTCTAATGGTATGACACGCAACACCTCATCACTCTCAGCGTTATTTTTTGGAGCAACTTCTTTTACCGGAGCACAAGCATTTCCAGGTAGTACAGTTCCAATTGGTAATAATCCTGCACTTATCTTCTCAACTATAACACCAAGCTTTACGTATGACGAAAAGGGTGTCTATTTTGGCTTACAAGGTTGGTACGAGCTTGATGATTGTGAATGCCCAGGCTGGCATGTTGGTGGTCGCGTAAGTATACCGTTTAAATATATTCAGATTAATAATTCTACTACCTCATTGTCAGCTACTCAATTAGAACAAGTGGCAGCAGAAGTAGCTTTAAACTTGAACACTCCTGTTGGTAGTGCACAAAATTTATATGATTTTGCTTTTCGCCTTGATTTTTTAAGTACGTTATTTAGGCCGGCATTACCACCGTTTAGTGGTACACCGATGGTACAGTACAATATTCCAAATGCTACTATGACTACTATGATAGCAGGTACACCAGTAGCGAATCTGGATGGATCTGTTTCTAGTAATATACCACCTATACTTCTTATTAAACGTCCTGATGGTTCTTTGCCGCCACGAGTACCGGTGCCTACAGCACCTTCTCCTGTTGCTTGGGCAAAAGATGCTAGTCAAGCTACGGGCGGAGTTTTACCGGTAGATGGGTCTGGGGTAGCAAACGGTGTTTATTATTTTGGTGGTTCAAATTTAGATTATTTTGACAATCTTGGGAAAAATATTGCAGCGCAAGCAACACTGTTTGTAGTCCCCCGTCTGATTTCTGCAGATCCGACGGCAACTCCGCCTGTGATAGGAGATAGTACCTTTAATTCTCCAACCACACAAGGTATTCAAAATGCCATAGATGCAGTTATTAAAGGCTTTAGCCAAAATGAAACGGGCATAGAGCTCCTTGCCACCTTTAGCATTGATTTAACGCAGCAAGAATGCATTGTTGGTAATGGTGACTTGCGCTTTGATTTCCTGTTCGGGTTTGAAAACGATGGCGAATGCTGGTGGGATTATTGGTATGTGGATGGGGTGATCGGTTTCTTGGTACCAACTGGCAAACGTGATAAAAATGCGTTGAATGTTTTCTATCAAACATTGGGTAACAATGGTCACTGGGAAATAAAGCTTGGCATAGAAGGCGCATTGCGTCCAGTTGAGTGGTTCGCGCTCGAGCTTGATGCGTCATTTAACCATGCCTTCAGACGTACCGAATTTCGTGCAGCACCGTTTACTGGGGCTACGATTCGCAATATTGGTCCACAAGTTGAAGTGGGTAACTCATGGTCTTACGGTATTGTCAGAATTGATGCTAACTTCTTCCATCCATGCAATCCTGATCTTGGCGTAACGCTTGGGTATGAATTCTGGGGCAAAACCAGAGATCATATTTCACTTGATCAAGCAACGGCTGTCACCTTATTGGGTGTAACAGCGCCGCTTGATGGCACCATTTTAGAAAACCAGACAAACTCTTCGACTAATAAAGTGCGCGGCGAACTATTCTATCGTTGCAACTACTTTGAAATTTTTGCAGGCGCATCGCAAGTTGTCTCAGGTAAATGGGCTATGAAAGAAAGTGAAATACATCTTGGTTTCATGTTGTACTTCTAATTAAATCGTTATAAGAAGGACTTAAAAATGAGCCTTACGATAAAAACTGCTCTGTGTGCTTTTCTTATGCTCTGCTTGGTGCATCCAAGCATCATAAGAACCGAGGACGAACCGGACATTACTTCAGAGAATAAAACAGAAGAATTAATCGATGTTGATGGGGTATTGCTCACTCGTGAAGAAGCGCTCTACATGATAGAAGTTTTTGAGCGTATTCTGGCTGAAAGGTTACAATACGGTGACGACATACCAGAATCGCTTCGCGCTACTGCAGGATTCTGCTGTGCGCCAAATCAGGATATTGCTGCCTGCTTGGCTCTGATTAAAGCACAACTCGGTATTCTCATCTCGCTCGTAGAACTTTTGGAAGATCAGCTTTCAGCAGATGTTGCGCTCCTGTGTACCAAACTGCTGCGCATCGAATCGGAAGTTGAGAAGGTAGATTTTGATGTTTCGGTAGGTGATGCGGCAATCTTGACGCAATTGGGCATCGTTGAATCTCAAATCTCAGTTGTTGATGTTCACGTTTCAATTGGTGATGCGGCAATTTTGACACAGCTTAATGTGGTGGAATCGCAGGTTTCGCAGGTTGATGTTGATCTTTCAGTTGATTCGGGGCTTATACTTACCCAGCTTAATGTCATTGAATCGATAGTAGAAAATATTAATTTTGAGCTTTCGCTTGATGATAGTGAAATATTGACGGCAATTTCGATATTTGAAGCAAATGTGACTACCCAGTTAGATGTTATCGAATCGATTGTTGAAAATATAAATGTAGGAAGCAGTTCGAGCTTTTCAGTCATAGAAACAAATCTATCGATAATAGAAGGTGAACTTACGACCTGTTGCCAAGACCTTTCGAGCCAGATTAATGCGTTAGAAGTGACATTGTGTAGTAAGTTTGTTGCCGTTGAAAATGAGATTGCAAGCAGCACCGATGAAATTCTTTCAGCAATTTCTAATGTAGACCTTGATTTGGCACTCCAAGCTGACAGAATTATATCAGCAATTTCGGCATGCTGTACCGATTTGACGGTGCAAAATAATGGTCTTGCAACGTTAATCGTTGGTGCCGAAACCAATATAATCAACAATAACAATGCGCAAACAGTAACGTTGTTAGATGCAATTGGCACGCAGGGTAATAACTGTCTGTCGGCTATCGGCGCGGCGGAGACTGCCTTGTCCTTACAAATCGCAACATGCTGTACCGATCTGACCGTCCAGAATAATAGTAATCTGGGCATTCTCATTTCTCAGATCAGTACCGCAGAACTAGATATTATTACGACGGTCAATAGTGCAAGTAGCGCTATCATTACCAATTGCAATAGTGGCACTAGCACTTTGAGTTCGCAGATCGTTGTGGTAGATACTCACGTTACTACCGGCGATATTTCGCTGGGTGGACAGCTTACCAACGTTCAAACAAGTATATTAAGTCAATTATTGGTGTGCTGTTCCAATTTGAGTACGCAAATAACGGTACAAAATAATTCGATATTAGCTGCGATATCTGCAATACCGTAACGATATAAAAAGCGGTTAAGGTGCCTTGTGCATCTTAACCGCATATTTGGATTGGATATACGTGGACAATCTAATGGCGGGTGACGAAAGCGTTATGCGAATGAAAAATCAACCGGTAGGTGAGGAACATGGTATGAAAAGAATGCTGTTTATCTTCGTCATGATATTGACTTGTTGGTCATTATCAGCCATGCAAGACTTAGAGCTTGATAGCAATGCCGCCTTTGTAGCGAAGTTGGTAAGACGCAACATGGTGCATCCTAAAGAACGTGCTCTCGTCTTGATGGGAAGGCTTGATCAGCTGGTTGATAAATATTATGATACTACGTCGGCTTCTACGCGTGGATGCCCTTCGTCATGTGCAACAGATATAAATGTGTGTCCAGATATTCCGGTTATTTTGGTCTCTCTAACTCAAATATTGTGCATCTTAAATAGTATAGTTGATAGCATTGCCGCCCTCGCCATAGAAGTATCTATTGGTGATGCGCTCATTTTAACGGAGATAGATGAGTTAGCGCTGCAGGTTTCTACTAACGATGCAATTATTATTTCGCAACTTGATGACATAGAGTCATCCATTGACGTCTTAGAAATTGCCTTATCGCAAGATACCGCTTTGATATGTACTAAATTGGTAAATTTAGCTTCAGCAGTATCAGGGGTAGATACTCATCTTTCGCAATTTGATGCGGCAACTACCACCAGACTCATTCGCATTGAATCGAAAATTGATAAGGTTGATATTGATGTTTCGGCTGGTGACGCACTCTTAGCTACAAAAATAATGCTGGTAGCTTCCGCCGTAAACCAGGTTGATATGGATGTGCTTAATACTAAGAGCATGCTCTCTTCACAAATCGTTGTATTAGAGACAGAGCTTGCGCAGGATACTGCGTTTCTGAGTTCACAAATAGAAGCGGTAGATAATGATGTTATCGCTCTTGGTATTACCATTTGTTCAAAAATTGCTTCTGCAGTATCAGATTTGACTGAGCAGAATGAAGATCTTTCCTCCCAAATTTCATCATGCTGCACAAATTTGACGGTGCAAAACAATCGGATTATTTCACAAATCTCTAGCTTGCAAACTACGGTGGTAATTGAAAGTGATTTACTCAGCAGCCAGATTGCGGGATGTTGTACCGATTTAACAAACCAATTGAATACAGGGTTTGCGGCAGCAACTGCGCTAGAACTCCAACAAACCAATAAGATTTGCTCAAAAATCAGTGCAGCCCAAACGAGTATCAATATCAATCTGAATGCCGGCCTTAATGATGTAAACTCTTCAATTCTTTCATTAAGTACCAGTTTATGCTCCAAGATTATGGCGTTACAACTTGCTTTAAGCGGTCAAATAGAAGATTGTTGCGCAAGTATAAGCTCAGAATTGCTCGCTATCAATGCACAATTGTGTTCCAAGCTGGTGGTACTCGATACTGATGTGAATAGTGGTAATACGCAAATCAAAGGGATGCTTGCTTCTATAGAAACGACTATTAACAATGGTGTGATTGTGCAGATATCGAACTTGAATACGACTTTAATAACAGAAGTTAATCTACTTATGTCACAAATTTCGGCAGTGGAGACGAATTTAACACTCCAGAATAATGCCAATACATCAGCGATTTTGGCGGCAATTGCGGCAATTCCATAGTAGTTGAACAAGGGCGGGATATTCTCATGAGCCTTAATGATAAAAAGGAGAAGGCATAATGAATGTAGCCACGTACAGAAAATGGATTAATTTGCTTCTGGCAGTGGCGATTATTTTGCAGCATGGCCCACTCGTTATAGCCAGCCAGCTTTTAGATCAAGATCGTTTAACGCAAGAAATTCTTACGACTGATAATGCGGTCTGTCCGATTTCGCTTGATGATGCAGTGCGCTTATTAAAATCTCTTGATCGCGTTATCGGTGAGTATTCTAATTTGCAACAGACGTTACGTCGTGGGTGTATGCCAGGAGGAGTAGGTATTTGTGACTCTGGCACAGGTGCTAATGCGCTCAGGGAGATAGATGACATACTATCATGTTTGCGATTGCTCAAACAGCAACTTGAGTTTATCTGTCTTAAGATAGCAGCCCTAACATTGGCTATATCTGCGCAAGAAGAGATATTGTGCTCTAAATTGAGTGCCATTGATGCACATATTTCGATATTTGATCAGCAAACAGAAAGTAATTTTGAATCAGTATTTGCCGACCTTGGTGAGATTTTTGAGGAAATAACTGAAAATGATTCAGTAATTATTTCATTATTAAATGGTATAGAATCTACGGTTGAGGCTGTTGGCAAGACGCTGTCGACACAGGATGTGGTGATTAGTTCTCAAATAGCTGGTCTTGACGAAACAGTGCAAGATGAATTTGCTGATTTGAGCGAGCAAATCTCTGATAGTGATGAAATTATCAACACCCGGTTGAGTCAACTATCAATGGATTTGATAGTCCGTACTAATAATATTATTGCTGATGTTCAACAAGTAGATGCAGATGTGTTTCAAGTTGGCGCCAAGATTTGCTCAAAGATTGCAGTAGTTGATAATAACGTTTCTGCGCAAGGAACGCGTATTTGCGGCAAGATTATGGATTTGACATGTGGTCTTGTTGAGCAATTTGGTAATCTGAGCAATCAGCTTAATGATGTAGCACTCGCGCTTACCGTGCAAAATGATAATCTTACTTCGCAAATATCGGCATTAGCTTTGCAATCTACTGTTGAAACAGATGCGCTCGAAGTTGATATTTCTAATGCACTCACCAGCCTAACAAATCAGAATAGTTTCTTGTGTACTAAAATAGTTGCGCTGAATTCTGACTTAACAACGCTGATTAATAGCCAGTTTGCTAATGCGGATATTGATGCGGTAGCACGTCAAGGTGAGCTTTGTTCAAAATTAGCGGGCTTACAGTGTCTACTTCTTGAGACGATAAGTGCCTGTTGCTCTTCTCTAGAGTGTGATTTGGTAGGGCAAACAACGCTACTTTGTTCAAAAATAGCGACGCTGCAATTGATCTTGGTTGGCCAACTGAATGCACAATTACAAAGTATAGATTCGAGCTTATTAGCACAGACAAATCTGCTCTGTTCAAAGTTGGTGGCAATAGATACAGACTTGCTCACCCTCAATACAGAAGTATTGGGAGAACTGAACGTTATTGAAGCCAATCTGATAGGCCAGGTATGCGTTAAATTATCAAACATTGAACTGCAGCTTGTGATTGATACGAATGAAATAATAACTAACATATCAGATTCACAAGCAACTATTGTCAACTTACTTAATACACAGTTTAGTAGCATTATTGCAGAAATTGATGAAACGCAGGCGATAATATGCTCAAAGATTGCTAGCAGCGAAACAACTATTATTGATGTGGTCGTAACGCAAGTTTCTATAGTAGACGCTTGTTGCCAAACGAGCAATGCGGCGCTCGCTTCGCAAATAGGAGCAGTGCAGACGACCATAATCAATACCGTTAATTCTGGTATTAATAGTGTTGACATAAGTCTTGCTGATGTCCAATCGAGTATACTTGGTGGGATTAACAGCTGTTGTGCCAGCCAGAGTGAGCAGGGGTTACTTACCCTTTCTGCGATTAGTGCTGCAGAGGCAAGTATCACTGCCAATTCCGATAGCTGTTGTTCAGGATTATCCACGCAGATTGGCAACGTGAGCAGCCAAATCACCGTTGGCTTTTCTAATATAAGCACGCAGGTTACGAACTGTTGCAACAACTTATCAATGCAAATCAATGGGGTAATAGCAGCAATTAACGATTTGGGTAATACGATTACGGGACAATTTGCAAATCTACGTACTGATGTGTTATCAGCTATTCAGTCTCTTCAGACATCGCTGACCGTAAGTAATGCTTCGTTATCTTCTCAGATAGCAGAGCTTATGCTAACCGTGACAACCGATGATGCTATTATAATTTCTAAGTTGATGGCACTTTCGATGTCCACCACTGGCACCGGTTCAGCGGTGAATTCATGTGCGGCGATAGGATCGCTGGGAGATCCATCGAGCGCCTTTGATTGTATCATTACGGTTGCTGATATTAATAATTCAAATCTGACTGTTATCAGTTGGCTCAAGACGATCTTTAGAGAAATGCGCGGGCTGTAATAAGTCACGTTTACTTGCTTGGCCCAATCATCCCATGAGGATGATTGGGCTTTCCTTTTTGAGAATTTATTTGTTTTGTCTTATTATAAGAATGCCTCTTTACTATTTCTATCAACTACTACAGGTGAACTTATGGGACAAAAAAATAACTATTATGTGACTACCCCTATCTATTATGTAACCGCAGCGCCGCATCTAGGCTCTCTTTATTCCACTCTTATTGCCGATGTTATGGCTCGCTGGCAGCGGTTGCAGGGTAAATCAGTTTTTTTTGCCACCGGTACCGATGAACACGGACAAAAGGTTGCCCAGGCTGCCTTAGCAGCAGGGAAGGAACCGCAGACGTTTGTCGATCAGTTTATCCCCATTTTTAAGGATGTATGGCGTCAGTACGACATAGAATATACAACCTTTATAAGAACAACTGATAATCATCATAAGCAGGGGGTGGAGCAATTTGTACGCACATTGCTGGCTTCAGGCGATACGTATGAGGCAACGTATGAAGGCTGGTATTGCACGCCATGTGAGACGTTTGTTGCGCAGGCAAATAGCAAAGATGTGATGACGCCGTGCCCGACCTGTGGCAGAGATACGACGTGGGTCAGTGAACAAACCACATTTTTTAGA